>Ga0209501_10005861_pt1 | contig 11197 bp, 7 predicted proteins | sample ArcticOcean_MG_C_4_FD_187434 | JGI IMG/M metagenome (GOLD analysis project Ga0209501, IMG submission 187434) | Marine microbial communities from western Arctic Ocean - ArcticOcean_MG_CB4_134 (SPAdes) (version 2) | ecosystem: Environmental > Aquatic > Marine > Oceanic | place: Arctic Ocean...
ATCAGGCGAAGCGGCTGAAACAGATCGAGGCCGAGAACAGCCGACTCAAAAGGGCGATCGCAGACCTGACCTTGGACAACCAGATACTGAAAGATGCAGCGGAGGGAAACTTCTAAGCCCGACTCGTCGCCGCCGGTGCGTTGACCATGCCGTAGAAGTTCGTGGCGCTTCAGAGCGCCAGGCCTGCAAAGTGCTCGGTCAACCCCGGTCCACCCAGTGGTATGAACTTACCATGTCAGATGACGAGCAGTCGCTCACGCGAGACATCGTTGAACTAGCGAGAGAGTTCGGAAGGTACGGTTACCGCCGGATCACAGCTCTGCTCCGACATCAAGGGTGGAGAGTGAACCATAAACGAGTGGAGAGGATATGGCGACGGGAAGGGCTGAAAGTGCCAGGTAAGCAGCCAAAGCGAGGCAGGTTGTGGCTGAACGACGGGTCATGTATCAGGCTCAGGCCACAGAAGCGTAACCACGTCTGGGCCTATGACTTCGTAATGGACAGGACCCGAGATGGCAGAGCCGTGAGGATGTTGGTAATTGTAGACGAGTACACGAGGGAGTGCCTGGTGATCAGGGTAGCGCGTCGCATACGCGCAATCGACGTGCTAACGACTTTGACAGAGCTGATGGTGACGAGGGGAGTACCGGAGCATATCCGCTCGGACAACGGTCCTGAGTTCACGGCCAAGGCCATTCGAGAGTGGATAGGAAAAGTGGGAGCAAAGACGCTTTACATTCAGCCTGGATCTCCGTGGGAGAACGGCTATGTCGAGAGCTTCAACGGGAAACTGAGGGACGAACTTCTGAACGGGGAGGTGTTCAATACGCTACGGGAAGCCCAGATACTGATTGAGCGGTACCGGCAGACCTACAATCGAATCAGACCGCACCGCTCGGTGGGATACGTGCCGCCGGCACCAGAGGCGCTCGTGCGATCTGTACATATGCCGATACTTGCCGGACTAACATAACGAGTGGTACAACCAATGGGGGCAGGTCAGATTAGGTACGACGAATGAGTGTAGGAATATGGTTCCGTTGCCTAACCAGACATCGGATACAATCAGTTATTAGCATGAGTGAATGGAGCAACCACCGCAGCCGAGTCCTCTATTGGCTCGGTCTTTTAGCCGGCAAAATCATAGGAGGTTATGCTCAATGCCCTCGTTTGATGTAGTTTCCAGAACAGACCTTATGGAGGTAGATAACGCTATAAACGGCGCAAAGCGAGAGATCAAACAACGCTTTGACCTCGCGGGGACAAAATGTGATATAGAACGCATCGACAACACCCTAACGATGATCGCTGACGACCCTATGAAGTTAACCCAGGTAGAGGGCTTGCTTCGCGGGTATCTTGCACGTCGAAAGGTGGATCAAGGAGCGTTCGAATTCAAGGCGACACAAAATGCAGCCGGAGGAACCATCAGGCGGACCATATCCATTAGTCAAGGGATTGACGCCGACCTAGGACGCAAAATCACCAAAGCGGTTAAAGGCACCAAGATCAAAGTCCAGGTTTCTATCCAGGGAAGCGAGCTTCGGATGTCCGGCAAGAAACGTGACGATTTGCAAGAGACCATTGCGTTCATAAAAGAGATGAACATTGAGCAACCACTGCAATATGTGAATTTCCGGTATTGAGTCCGAGCCACCAGGCCCAAATCCACTGAAGACTGTAGACCGTCAGCGATAATGGACAGTTTCGAGAGCGAATCTAGAGGAGAGTCGGGCCAGTGCTACGACCGATTGGGTAGGTTGGAATCATAGCGAGTCGTTATGTGTCGACTCGTTGAGCACGATATGAGCTTCGGCTACATCCGCCGAGGCGCATGGTCGGGGAAATCGATGAGCGACAAAGACGACCTACCCGTTGGTATCGGCTTCGGGCTACGGAACCTTGGCTTCGCTCTGGTCGTCTTCACCAGGTACTGGACATTCGTGTCAGTCAGAGATTGACTCGGAGTATTCTGGGCCGTCGTTACGGTCATCAATTTTGGATTGTCGTTGGGACGCTTACTTACTGGGCGATCTTGATCATTACCAGGCCCCTAGCATTCATCGGTCAAGCTGTCACGCGGGGTACAGCTGTTGGCAGCTTTGTCTTCGGATTAGTCGGACTTGCACTGTCCTTAGTTCTTGTGTGTCTTCTTTCAGTAAGCGTAATCGCTCACTACCGCACCGGTTTCTGATTGAGCGGTACCGGCAGACCTACAATCGAATTAGACCGCACAGCTCGCTGGGATACATGTCACCGGCACCAGAGGCGCTCGTGCCATCTGTACATATGCCGATACTTTCCGGACTAACATAACGAGTGGTACAACCAATGGGGGCAGGTTCAGTTCGACGTGATCGTGCTCGGACGCGGTGTTATACGCATGCCTCACTATGAGTTGTGCCTGCAGGCCGAGAACACTTCGATCGGCGCTCGGCTAGCCCTAGCGAAGTGCTCCGAAGCGGAGCTCCAGACCTGGACGCAGAGAGAATCGGGCGAAATCGCGTTGGCAGCGGTTCCTCATATGTGCATCACAGTCGAGGATCGACCGGGAAGAGATGCGGGTGGCCCACAATATCTGATGAAGGGCGTTGGCCTCGACACTTGTGCCTTGTAGGCTGGTGACCGCCAACGATGGACAACGGCGATCCCCCGATAACGGAGCGTTCTGTCACATAGACTGATGGCCATGATCTTGTTGTTAAGGTTATCCTCGATCAAATGAACGTCGTCACCAGGCAGACCGGTATCCGCGACAGTGCCAGTCTGTCATCTCCTCCAATTCGCCGCCATCACGAACACTCCGTCTACCAACGGGGCCAGACCGTGGCCGGACGTGGCAGTCGAGTCACTGCCCGATCACATCCTCCATGACACGGAGGACGTTCTCTCCAAGCACCTTGCGTACGTCGGCGTCGGAGTAGCCCCTCTCGAGCATCTCCTCGGTCAGCATCTGGAGCTTGGAGCAGTCTTCGAGACCGACGGGTGTGATGCTAATGACCCCGAAGTCGGAGCCTAGGCCCACGTGTTTGATTCCAGCCACCTCCACCATATGGTCGATGTGGTCCACCACCTCCTTGTACGAGGGCAGGTCCAGTCCATCAGCGGGCTCCTCAATGGGCTCCTCTGGCTCGGTGTCATAGGCCGTGACGAGAACCGGCTGCATCCCGTCTAGCTGTTTGAGCAGTCCCTCAGAGAGGAACTGCGGTACGAAAGTAGCGCACACGACACCATTGTGTTCGCCAACCGCCCTGAGCTGGTCGTCACTCAGGTTCCTCGGGTGGTCGCACAAGGAAGCGGCGTTGGAGTGGGACGCGATGATGGGCTTCTCGGTCGTCTCCACCGTATCCCAGAAGGTTCTCACCGCCGCATGGGAGATATCCACGATCATACCGATCCTGTTCATCTCCCTTACCACGTCTCGTCCGAAGTCGCTCAGGCCGCCGTGTCTGGGATCGTCCAGAATTCCATCAGCCCAGTTGGTGTTGTTGTTGTGCGTGAGGCCCATGTAGCGGGCCCCGAGGTCGTGGTAGACACGCAGCATGGCCAGGTCGTCGTCGATGGATTGCCCGCCCTCGATGCACACGACGGCGGCCAGCTTGTTCTCGGCCTTCAGCCTTCGTATGTCGGCAGCCGTACGAGCGATCTCGATCTGGTCACTGTTCTGCTCGCAGGTCTGGCGCAGGGCGTCGATGAAGCGGAGGGTGCGATGAATGGCAGTTTCCTGTGAATACCGGGACGGATTGGACCATGCCGCAAAGAACTGGGCCGTCAGACCGCCCCGTCGCATCTTGGGCAGAGTCACCTGACGCCTCGCGGTATCCTCCGCCAAGTCCTCTTCTCGGTCCAGGACCCAGCCGATATCATCAGAGTGAGTGTCTACCACGATAGAGGAACCGTGAAGGTCCCGAGCCCGTTGGGTGACCATTGATGTGCTCCTTCCAGAGAGTGTTAGAGCCCTGCCATGGGCTCGCCGACAGCCAACCGAAGGGTAGCAAATATCAGAGGAGTCGTCATGTCCTGCCCTCAAAAGCTGATCCAAGTCGAATGGTAGGGTTGGACGGACACGAAAATGCCAAGGAAGAAGCACGCTCCGCTGCAGATCATCACCAAGTGACCGGCCGCCGAGGTGGCCTTGTCGACGGGCAGGTCATAAATCGAGACGGTCCGTCAGATCGGAGTCACTGAGCAGACCCTTCGATATGCTCAGAACAGGCTTTTTACCGCTAGCGTAACGAGTACGTAGGTCTGAGCGTAGATCAGGCGAAGCGGCTGAAACAGACCGAGGCCGCGAACAGCCGAGTGGGTCGATTTCTTACGCCAGCAAGGTTCCTACATAACACGGCATTCGTCCAGGTAAGACAAGCCAAGAGTCGGCGGTCGACAATATTCACGAGGCCGGTCCCAGTAGATGAACGTCTACCAGGGCTGCCTACTTCTGTGTTATCTTGACGTTCCCGAATCGAACCTCTAGGCGATGGGCGGCCCGCCAAGGCGAAGTTAGCAGTCCAAACTAGCCCTTCAGGTGATCCTTGATGGTGTCCAAGGTCGCGTTCCCAGACGCGAGCAGATCGAACAGCTTGGTCTCCTGTTCGATGATCTCCCCTGACTGGACGGAAACCTCAGCCGCAATGTCCAGTGGTATCTTGACCAAACCACTTTCGTCGCCGTGAAGCAAATCGCCTGGCTCTATTTCGAGTCCACATATAGAGACGGGCACGTTGACATCGAGATAGGTTGAAGAGCCGCGTGACGCGACAACCCCGGTCGAGAATAGCTGAAATCCAGGGGCACGCTGCCGAATACCGGAACGGTCTCGCACCCCACCATCGGTGACGACTCCGACGGCGCCGAGCTGCTGGCTAGCGGCGGCAACCATGTCGCCCAAGAAACAACTGCGCTCCACGTTCGGTCCGACGTTTTGGATAATCACGACGACGGGTTTGGGCGCGGCAGCGATGGCGTCGAACAGAGCGTGGCGATTGTTCTTTCGCTTGGGGCCCTGAGTTGTACTGTCGGCGGTGCACGTAATGGCGAACCCAACCATTGGTGGCAAATCGGGGTACTGACACGCTAGACTGCCCGACGCATATCCCTCGGTGCGGTCGCGTACGTTAAAAGCCTCAATCGCGTTACTGACCGTCGCGGTGTCGTACTCCTTCAATGCCTGCACAGTTAGTTCAGATACTGGATTGACCATTTCCGCTACCTCCGTCCTTGATGAGGTATCGAAGGGTATCATAGGACTTGAGGACAACCGCGACGAATCGCCGACTGGATCACACAGTTCGTCATGATCGATCCTGAAGTCAGGCCCAATGTGCCGAGAAACTGAAGGGCGGCTTCGCCTCGCATTTCAATCTGGTATGGTGGTGGCAACAAGCGATCGCAGAAAGGGCCGGCTGAGGGGAGGACAAGTTTGTGAAACACTGCGTATTCGATCAAGGCATCGAACTCCGTACGCATAGGTGTGCCGGAGCCTGAGAATTGTATGACAACGAAGGAGGATGACCGATGCAAACCCGTTTACTAGGCAAAACAGGTGACGAGCTTTCAGTAGTTGGCTTCGGCGCTATTGTTTTCGTGGGGGAGGACCCCGATTTTGCTCGAGAGACGGTGGCTAGAGCCGTCGATGCTGGCATCAATTATTTCGATATGGGGCCGGCCTATGGCCGAGGTGAGGCCGAGGAATGGGGCGGCCCAGCAATCGAGCCGTATCGGGACAAGATTTTCCTAGCTGAGAAGACGGGCAAGCGAACCAAAGACGAGGCCGCCACGGAACTCCGAAACTCCCTAAAGCGCATGCGGACGGACCATTTCGACCTTTATCAATTCCATGCCGTTACCAGCATGGAAGACGTGCAAACAATCGTCGGCCCGGGCGGGGCTCTTGAAGCGTTCGCCGAGGCCCGTGAGCAAGGACTGGTCAGGCACCTCGGCTTCTCCGCTCACACGGAAGAGGCGGCGCTCGCGCTCATGGACCACTACGATTTCGACTCAATTCTGTTTCCAGTGAATTACGTGACATGGCATCAGGGACACTTCGGCCCGTCCGTTCTCGCGAAGGCGCAATCGAAGGAAATGGGAATCCTCGCACTAAAAACCCTGGCAAAGAAGCCGTGGCCGGATGGCAAGAAAGAGAAGTGGACTAAGGCCTGGTATTCGCCGGTCGATACGTATGAGGAAGCAAAGAAAGCGTTGGGTTGGACTCTTTCCCGTCCCGTAACGTCCTGCGTCAGCCCTAGTCACGCGGAGTTCCTGTGGTGGATGATCGAGGCGGAAAAGGAACTGCAGCCACTGATGCAAGAGGAAGAAGCCGCGATTGCTGCATCGACAGAAGGCATCGCACCGATCTTTCCGCGCGCGTAGCTTTAAGAATATTCCTCCCAACGAAGGATCAGAAGAGTTGGGAGCAGAGCTCAGTTCGATCTCAGGTTGCAGAGGGGGCTAGCTCCCCACCAGAGCCTTGATCACTGGGTGCAGGTCTTCTGGCAACGGGCCTCTCTCTACGGCGGATACGCTTTCCTCTATGTCAGCCGGGCGTGGAGGCGCCGACGAGCATATAGTAAACGGCCGACAGACAATGTACCTCCAATGTGGATTGAGCGCCGAAAAGTGGTGTCCGAAAACCGGATGGGCCAGGGTTGCTGCCGTTAGCGAATCGTGACCGGTGAGTGTAACGGGACCAACAGTGCAGCTGGAGCGCCGACTCGGCGAGATGCTGGTCGCGGTTCGAGTCGCTTGGAGTCAGGCGAACTCGACTGGAATATGCCGTATATCGCACTCTCGATCGTGAGAGCCAAGTCTAGACAGAGGGGAGCTAACTTATCGGCACACGCGCCAAAGGGGACCGCTGTGGGCGATCCGTGTCTACCCGTGAGCGTTTGAGGCAAGAAAATCAGACTCCGGAGGTCTTCTATTGGATATTGAGCCCCGCAAGAGACGAGACGACGACGGAGACTTGTTAGGCGATCTCGCCGGTGACAGGGGTCCAAGTAACTTATTCGGCGTCGACGGCCCGACCAACAACGGTCACGGGACGGGTGATGATGAGGACGGCATCATCAAGCGTAACGCCACACCGATTGCTGACGACGATGAGGACTCAGCCGATGACGACTCGCAGGAGCCGTCGGACGCGGAGGTGAAGGGCGACGTTGAGGACGAAGCAGAAGCAGAAGCCCGGGCCGCGATGCAACTGAGCTTCGAAACGTCAGAGATGATCGACGACCCTGTCAGGATGTACCTGCGGGAAATTGGGCGTGTCAACCTCTTGAAGCGTCCTGAAGAGCGGCTCCTGGCCAAGCAAATCGAGTCCGCCAAGCACGTCGAGCGTGTCGAAAAGGAGCTTACGAGCCCCGAGGGTCGTCCTCCACACGCGTGGCAGATCGTCAACCAACTGCTCCGCCGCACGGTCGAAGGCGAGGAGTTGGCGCAAGCTCTTAGCAAATTAGCGGGCCTGGCGGGCGAACCCACGTTCATGCAGATCGTCAATGACGAGAAGCTCCGCAAAGTCACCGACGGCGACACAACCGAGGAGTTGATCGCCTTCGTCGAGGACGCCATGAACGTCTCAGGGGATGAGTCCAAGCAAATGGTTCAGGAACTGTCGCTGGATAGCCGCCTGCTGCCGCGGGAAGTCCTTTCGATGTTCGACGACGACGATATGGTGCGGGACGTGAAAAAGCAGATGAACGAGATCGACTTCACGCGCCAGTTGGCAGTGCACGAGATTCTGCTCAACGGCTTCCTCGCACGGGTCAAATCTGAGGGCGCTACGGCACAGAGTCACCTCGCGGAGGCCAACCTTCGGCTAGTGGTCAGCGTCGCCAAGAAGTACATCGGGCGCGGCATGTCCCTGCTCGACCTTGTTCAGGAAGGCAACATCGGCCTCATTCGCGCGGTCGAAAAATTCGATTACCGCAAAGGCTTCAAGTTCAGCACGTACGCCACGTGGTGGATTCGACAGGCCGTTTCCAGAGCCATCGCCGACCAGGCACGCACCATTCGTGTCCCGGTCCATATGATTGAGAATATCAACAAGCTGCTTCGTGTCAGCCGCCGCCTGGTTCAGGAGTACGGCCGAGAGCCGACGACCGAGGAGATTGGGGCGGCCATGGAGATAAGCCCAGTGAAGGTACGAGAGATATTGAAGATCGCGAAGGAACCTGTGTCCCTGGAAACGCCCATCGGCGAGGAAGGCGATAGTCAGCTTGGCGATTTCATCGAAGACCGCGGCGCACTTGCACCTGAAGATGGTGCGTCATACCAGTTACTCAAGGAGCAGGTCGACGACGTGCTGCACACTCTGAACGACCGCGAGGCACGCGTGCTGCAACTGCGCTTCGGCCTTGAAGATGGACGGAGCCGCACGCTGGAAGAAGTGGGGCGAGACTTCGGCGTCACCCGTGAGCGCATCCGGCAGATCGAGGCAAAAGCCCTTCGTAAGCTGCGACACCCTAACCGCTCGAAGAAGCTGCGAGATTTCCTGCAGTAGGTCAGCGCTATCGAAATGGCTGCATGAGCACCCAGCACCCTTTAGAGGCGATGCAGCTTTGTTTTCCAAGCTGTAATGAGATAGGCTCGTCGATTTGGCGACTTCGCGAGTTCATTATTGATAGCCAATTGTGTTCGGTGGCTGAAATTGGGTCAACTGTGGAGCAAGATTACCCGACCGATGAGAGGTTTTACCTGTCGACAGTCGTCGATAATGGGACAATTTCGACAGCGTATCTAGCGGAGATTCGGGCCAGTGGCCTCTTGTTAGGATAGTGATTCCCATTCAGGAGGAAATGATGGTGCAGAGCGACATGAGAACGTCCGAACGAGTTGAGGAGAGAACTACCGATACCAAGTCATTTGTTCGCTAGATTAGGTCGGGCATGCGAACGACGTACACGTCGGAAAAGAGGACTCGCCTCGTACTGCAAGGTTCCGACGAGACAACACGGTCAATAAGCGTTCGACAAACCTAGCTGGGCGGAGGCAATTCGATGACGGTTGGGGACACCAGCCCCTTCGTCGTTAGGCGAGCGATACGGCAACACGGTCGCGGCGGAAACGGGCGGGTGTCGAGACCAAGCACACGGGAGTCGGGCACCACTGCAGTTGCCGTTAACATTTCGCAGTGTCCAGATTCCGCGAAACTTCTTCGCATTTTGAACTGCGCCGTGAGATCGTTCCAGCTATAACGCGGGACACCGAATTGCGCACTTTACCAAGAATGCGAAAGAGGGTCGTGCTCCCATGAGTTTGAGTCTGTGCTTGGTTTTCCATGTCCTCACTGGTGAGCGCCGGATCGGAATCATCGCTCCGTGCAACAACGAGTATTGAACCCTTTGGGAGATCAATAGAAAAGCCTGACATAGTTTGACGGCAGACGGTAGGTAGAAGGAACTCGCCTCCGGCCCAGTATCCGCTCACCAGTTCCCAGCTACCAGATATCCAAAGGGGAATATAATCGGACTCGGGCGGCAATTTCAGCCCGCCGTTTTCAAGATGGCCCCAAGGCTGGAATCGGATGTGTACGACGTTTCGCCAAGCCAAAACCGGCATGACTCCAAGGTGGTACCAAGATCTACTCAAGACGTAATCAAAGTGGCATCAACATACCATCAACATGCCATCCACTATCCCATCCACTATCCCATCAACGATACCATCAAGATTGGTCAATAACCCACGGCGAGCCACTTTCTCAAGGCGTATTTACGGTTGCGATCGAACCCGTATCTGCTTGCAACCCTCTGGAGGGTCGTTCAATCGCCCGTTCGACCATAAGCTAACCGCATCATCTTCCTGACCGCTCGCCCGTCTCGAGTCTCGAATACCTAGCTGTACGCAACTCAAAGATGGCAGGTGCTGGGCCCTTACCTGATCCATGTTCCATGGGGCTCCACCAACTGTCACTCGGGCCATGGCCACGAGACTTTCAACCCTTCACGACGGTACGGCAGATTTGTGAACCAACTACGAATATTTAGTGGCACCCGTTGAGGAGTGCTCCTCTCGAAGGCAGTGCACAGACGTATCGTTGCTATTGGATCTGGCAGCCACATCAAAGTGCTGCAGACTGCATCGATTTACGGTCGCTTAGGTCGATGAGTTCTTAGCGTCTTAGGGTCACGACAACTCATCCGTATCGTCTTTCGCACTCTTGGTAAACTGCGTAATCGGAGACCACGTTCCATAGCTGAGTCGATCTCCAGCGGCAGCCCAAAGTGCGAAAAAGTTTCGCGAATTTCGGACAGTGCGAAATGCACGCTCCAAGACTACTTCCCGTCGCGTCTGAAGGCCAGCGTCACAGACATCAACGGCGATGGCGCGATTTCTGGTTCCCTTGAGCAACATCAGTCTGATGCGATGCGCGGTGTATTGTGGTGCCGATCTCCGCCTCCGTTTCTTTACCAACCAAACCTAACATTCGGCCTGGATCGGTTTTGTGTGGGCAGATCGCCCACGCCACGGTTCCAGACTTTGTTTGTCTGAGGCATGGCAATTATTTGCTAGTCCCAGTGTCGTAGTCTTTCATTACATAAACCCCAAATCTTTAGGATGGCGGCAGCTTCTCTTCGCCCTAGCATGGTGTTTATCACATCAAGGGCCAACGAGCCCAACGAAGAGGAGAAGGCAATGACTTTGACAATGACGGTAGTATCAGGAATCGGGATCGCGGTAATTTTGAGTGCATTCGTAGTGTTACAACTGGTGTCGTCGACTGAGTCGGCGATATCGACAGTCAAGCAGGAGGAGTTGTATTCGGAGAACGTCGCCCAGGCGCTTGGTGAGCCGGTGTCCGTCGGAGAGGACCCGTATCGGTTCGTTCAACGGCCCAGTTCGGTCCGATCAGTCGACGATTCGCCCGGCATAGACCCGATCATCGAGATGACATACTCTCAGTCAGTCGCATACGCCTACGGTGAGATGAACACGCTCCCGAGCGTCAGCAATAGTGTCAACATACCAAGACGATCAGACAATTGGGACATGGGCTACGCCCGTGAAGTCGCTCACGTCTATGGGGAGTGGAATACTCTGGGCGAATCGGGAGCACGACGGGTTTCGAACTCTATCGGTATCGATGTCAGCGGCGACCCCACTGACCTGACCCCCGAAAACCGATCCGAGCCAAATGTTAGGCTTGGACGCACAAAAAGGGGGCGAGATGCCGAGAAAGAAACACACACCTGAGCAGATC
>Ga0209501_10005862_pt1 | contig 11196 bp, 9 predicted proteins | sample ArcticOcean_MG_C_4_FD_187434 | JGI IMG/M metagenome (GOLD analysis project Ga0209501, IMG submission 187434) | Marine microbial communities from western Arctic Ocean - ArcticOcean_MG_CB4_134 (SPAdes) (version 2) | ecosystem: Environmental > Aquatic > Marine > Oceanic | place: Arctic Ocean...
TTGGTGCAACTATTGTTCATAGAACTTTAGCTAAATTATGTAGTGATAGGGGAACAAAAATTGAGAAAACATATCAAATTAACGTGGGTGGAAACACTGATTTTCTAAATATGAAAGAACAAGATAGGCTTGTTTCTAAGAGAATTTCTAAAACTGAAAGTGTACAAAGTCAATTAAAAGAAAGATTAGATGATGACCAAATCTATGTGGGTCCTTCTGATTTTATTCCATTTTTAGGTAATACCAAATTAATGTTCATGAGAATTGAAGGTCGCCAATGGGCAAACATTCCATACAATATGGAAGTTCGTTTAGAAGTTGATGATAAAGCTAATTCTGCCGGTATTGTTATAGATGCAATTCGATTGGCAAAAATTGCTCTTGACAGAAAAATTGGTGGTCCGATTAAATCTGCTAGTGCATATTTGATGAAACACCCCATAGAACAAACTTCTGATGTTCAAGCAAAGGCTAACTGTGAAAAGTTTGTTGCTGGCGATTAATCATTGAAATTTATTTGAGTCTGAAAATCTAATCTTTCTACTTTTGATATATTTTTTAAGATTAATTTTTTTAGATATTTCACCTTTCCATTTTTTTGTAAGATTTGTGTTTTCATGACTTTGTAATTTTCTGATAAATCTACTATCATACTGTTTCCTCCAAATCTCTTACTTTCTACATTTGATGCCACTATGGGTAGTCATAACAAATGATTATGCCGAATTTACATGTCGTATTGAATATTTTAACCTCATTTCCTAGTTTTACCTTGTTTTTTTCATCTTCAAATGGGTGTATTTTTTCCTGTTTTCTAATAAACTCTCCTTCTGGACCGATCACTGGGGATATAATGTGTGTATTTTTTTTCATTTTATTAAAAAATGCGCCTGGTATGACTGTCATCGTAAATTCTTTCGCTATTTTCTTAAACTCTAAAAATTCCTTATCCCCATCATCAATTAGATTATTTTTTAGCCATTGTTCTGGTAAACAAACAATATCGATCTCTTTCTTGCCTAACTCTCTTATTTTATTTGAAATTATTGTAATTCCTTTTTCATTTGTTGGGTAGCATTTAGTTTGAATCAATCCTATTTTTACCATGATTTGTAAATAATTTATTGATACAAAAACTTAGGCATGATTTTTGGATCACTTCTTTTGAAATTTGTTTACTTGATTTTAACCGCTACAGAAAATATGATACCAAAACAAGAAAAATTATGCAATTCTGTCAATTAAACTTGTTAACCATCGATTATCCTATGCTCTATTGAATTGATCTCATTGGTTCATGTTAAAAAAGTAGAAATTTTTGGTTTCAAATCATTTGGATTTAAAAATACCACTGTTCAGTTTGAACCTGGTCTTGTATCTATCTCTGGTCCAAATGGATCTGGTAAAAGTAATATCTTAGATGCAATAATTTTTGCAATGGGTGAAAATAAACCCAAAGTAATGAGAGTTGATAAACTCCGATCTTTAATTCATGATATTGAGGGTGCACGTCATGGACCTAAAATGGCTCGTTCCAGTGTTCATTTTGATAATTCTGATCGGAAAATTCCTGTTGATTCTGATGTTGTTGAGATTACTAGAGAATTGGATGAACATGGTGAAAACACTTACTATCTAAACAAAAAGAAAACTCAACGAAGCCATATTCTAGATTTACTTGATATGGCAAATGCTGGTTTAGGTCAACTTAATGCAGTGCAACAAGGAACTGTTACTAGAATATCCGAATTTACATCTGAAGAAAAAAGAAAAACAATTGAAGATATAATTGGTTTGTCTTATTTTGATGAAAAGAAATTTGAATCAATCAAACAACTTAATGAAGCAGATAGACGACTTGAAATTGCACTTGCTAAAATGGGTGAAATTAAGAAACGAATTGATGAATTAGAGGAAGAAAGAAATCAAAAATTACGCCATGACATTTTGGAGCGTGAACTAAATCAATATAAGGCAATTGCTGCTGCTAATAAAATGAAGATAATCTCAGGTAAAAAATCAGACAAAGAGTCAATATTAAATGGATTGACACAAGAAATAACTTCCCTTGATGGCAAACGAATTATTTTGAAGGGTGAAATTGGAGTTTTAGAATCTGAAAAATCAAAATTGATGACAGCCGCAAATGATTATAGTCAGGCAAAATCTGTACTTGATACTGAAATTAGTTCTGCAATGGAACAATATGAACTTGACAACACTGCAATTTCTGCATCAAAGAAAAGACTTGACCAAATTAATAATCGAATACCACAAATTAAAATTGAATTAGAAGAGATCGATAATGCACGACAAGACATCGATACTCAAATTCAAAAAATTAAAAATTCTATTGAAAATACTAATGAACAAAAAAATAAAATTAATGCTGATTTAGAATTAATTGATATATCTAGAAACAAAATTCTTACGGCCCAATCTGAAGCAGCAGCAAAAAAATCTGAAGTTGATAATAAAATTAAAATTCTTACTAGTCAATTAAATGATGTTAAACTAAATCTTTCTAAGGTACAAAATGAAAAAGAAGAATCTAAATTAAAAATAAAATCTAATTCGAACAAATTTATTCAATTAGAAAAAGATATTGCCGAATTAACTAGTTTGGAATCTAAGTTATCTTTACTAACTAATAATCACCGTACTACAATTACTGAATTAAAATCTAGAATTACAAAATTAAAAACAAGAAAATTAAAAGTAGCACATGACATGGATGAATTAGGATTTATTTTAGAAAAATCAGGTAAAGCTGCAAATCAATATGAATCAAAACTTAAAACTGTAAAAGGGTTTATGCATGAAGATTATACTGTTGCAAAATTAAAAGAAGATGCTGACAAATTAGGTATTGATGGATTAGTTTATGAAATGATTTCATGGGATAAAAAATATGAGCGGTCTGTTCTTGCAGTTAGTTCTGATTGGATAAAAGCGCTAGTTGTAAAAGATTTTGCAACATTACTTGAGATTGCTGAGATTGCAAGAAATAAAAAACTCTCAAAATTAAAAATTATACCTCTTGATGCTATTCCAAAATTCAAACTTACTTTACCAAAAGAATCTGGAGTGATTGGTGTATTGTCTGACTTTGTCAAGTCTGATGATGCCTATTCTGCACTCAAGACCTTCCTATTTGGAAATATTGTGTTAGTCGAAACCCGTGAATCTGCTTATAATTTGTCACAATTAGGTTACAAATCTGTGACTCTTTATGGTGAATATTTTGAGGCTAAAGATGGTACTGTTGTAATTGATATTAATTCAAAAATTTCTAAACTTACAAAATTAATCTCAATGAGTAGTGATATTGATGGATTAATTCAATCTATTAGTTTAATTAAAAAATATATGTTAAAGAAAAAACATTTGTTAAAAAAATTAGATGATTCTATTCAATCATATTCTGAAAAACTATCTATTTCTGAAAATACGTTAACATCTGCCACTGAAAATCATTCTAATCTTAAATCTAGGATTCTTTCTGCTAAAAATATAAAAAAACAATTGACAGGAAGAATCTCTAATTTAACTTCAAGAAATAATATTATTGAATCTGAAATATCTACTAATGAATCTCATCTTGAATCCTTACTTGATCGTATTACTATTGTTGAACAAAATTATGCTAGTGGCGAACAAACTAGAATTGCAAGTGAATTATCAAAAATTAATACTAAAAAATTAGATATTGAAGAATTGTATACTGCAATTATGAATGAGTACCGTGATAAATCTTCACAATTAACTATTATGCAAACTCAAGACAATCGTGAAAAATCTCAAACAAGTAGACTTGATGATGAAGAAAATTCATTACATTCAGAATTTAACCAAATTGAAACAAAAATTGATGATTTAGAAAAACAAAAAAATCCTAAACGGGAAGTTTTAGAAAAATTAAGACAACGGGAGCAGGATTTAATTTCAACTTCTGGTTCTTCAATTGAAGAAGTTCAAGAAAGAGATGACAAACTCAAAATTTTATCTGAAAAAGATAGAGATAATACTAAACAAATTAATAATTTGGAGCGTCAATCTGATTCATTAAATCGTGATTTACATGATTTAGTTGAAAATGAAGTAAAATTACAACAAATTCTTTCTGCATTTGGATTTGATAAAGACATGGAAACCTTTGATGTTGAGACTATTGTTCATGGTTTAACCTCCGAGTTATCCTCACTTAGTGCATTAAATGCAAAAGCTCCTGAAACATATCTTGAAGTTTCATATGGTTATAGATCTATGTCTACAAGAAAGAATTCTTTGGAAGAAGAGCGAAATTCTATTGTTAAATTTATTGAAGACATTGAAAAAGATAAACGTCAAACATTTTTGGATGCTTTTGATAAAGTTGATAAAGAAATTAGAATAATTTTTAATAAAATGACTGGTGGCAATGCTTGGTTAGAATTACAAAATGAAGATGATATATTTAATTCTGGAATTTCATATTTAATCCAATTTCTAAATAAACCAAAAAGAGAGTCTACCTCAATTAGTGGTGGTGAAAAAACACTTGCTGCAATTGTATTTGTACTTGCATTGCAAAAACTCAAACCTTCTCCATTTTATTTATTCGATGAAGTTGATGCTCATCTTGATGCACCAAATGCAGAAAGACTTTCTACAATATTGGAAGAGAGATCTAAAGAGAGTCAATTCATTATGGTTTCATTAAAAGATTCTGTAATTCAAAAAGCTAAATTGATTTATGGTGTTTTCCCTAAAAATGGTGTTTCACATGTTGTTACCTATAAGGACAAACGAATACCATCAGTAAAAACTACCTAGTCTAGTTCAATATGGCAAGCCGAATACTGTCCACTTGCTACTTTTTCTAAATTTGGTTCTATGATACATTTTTCAATTACATATGGACATCTACTTCTGAACCTACATCCATCTAAATTTTCTATCATTGGTATTTCATTAATTCTGATTATTCTTTCTTTGTTTAGATTTTTAGCATCTACTTCTGAAATTGCATCAATTAGTGCTTGCGTGTATGGATGTTTTGGATGATCCAGCACTGTATCAATTTGACCTATTTCTACAATCTTTCCTGAATACAAAATTCCAATTCTCTGACCAAAATATTTGGCTGTTGCTAAATCATGAGTGATGTACAGAAATGAAATATTTTTCTTTTTTTGTAATTCTCTCATTAATTCTAGGATTTCGACTCTAATTGACACATCTAGCATCGAAACTGGTTCATCTGCTAAGATTATTTTTGGTTTTAATGCTAGTGCTCTAGCCAGTGCTACCCTTTGTCTTTGCCCTCCTGATAACATATGTGGATATTTTTTAATAATTTCTTCAACCGGTTCAAGTTTAACTTCGTGTAGAACTTCTATTACTCGTCTGTTTCTTTCTTCTTTATTTCCTATATTGTGTATTTCAAGTGGCTCTAAAATGATATCTTTTATTTTCATTCTTGGATTTATTGAATCATAAGGATCTTGGTGAATCATTTGACAATTCATTCTTATTTTTTTTAAATTTTTCTTTTGATTATCTATTTCTTGATCTTCAAAAATAATTTTTCCTGAATCTGCTTTTATTGATTTAAGAATTAATTTTGCAATTGTTGATTTACCTGATCCTGATTCTCCAGCTAATACAAATACTTCTCCTTTTTTAATTGAAAATGAAACATCATCTGTTGCTTTAACGATGGATGGTTCTGAACTAAAAATTTTCTTTTTTATATAATATTTTTTTAAATGTTCAATTTTTAATATCTCTGTCAATAATGTTAATTATTTATCAAGTATATCAAGAAATATGCTTCATGCGTAGAACCCATGATAAGAATTTTATGCTAAATAAATATCGAATTAATACTTGAGTGATTTTACACAAAAAAAAATTGATTATAAGCAATATGTTGTGGATTCACAACTTCGTTATTTTAAACCTCATGCTACTAAAATTGAAAAATCTTTTGCAGAAGAAATATCTTCAAGTTTAAATCAAAATTCTAAATTTATTAATCCTAAATTTTTCTATGATAAAAAAGGTTCAGATTTATTTGAATCCATTTGTTTACTTCCTGAATATTATCCAACTAGAACTGAAATTAGTATTTTAAAAAACTTAGAACATGATTTACCTTCATATCTTGATGAGAATTTCCATTTAGTCGAGCTTGGGAGTGGTGCTTCTGTAAAAACTAGATTAATTCTTGATATTTTTACTAAATTACAGCTTAAAACTGAGTATTTCCCTATTGATATATCTGAAATTCTTACTGAAAGTTCTGAACAATTGTTAAAAGATTATGCTACTTTGCATATCACTGGTATTATTGATACTTATGAAGGTGGTCTGGAATTTCTTAAAAGTTATGATGATAAAAAAAATCTAATTCTTTTCCTTGGTTCTAGTTTTGGTAATTTTACTCCTGATGATGGAAAATTATTTTTAGACAAAATATTTTCTACTATGAAATCTGGTGATCTATTTTTAATTGGTTTGGATTTAGTTAAGGATAAACATATTCTGGAGTCTGCTTACAATGATTCTCAGGGCGTTACTGCAAAATTCAATCTTAATGTTTTATCTAGAATTAATGATGAACTTAATGCTGATTTTGATATTAATAATTTTTCACATTATTCACTATATAATGAAAATGATCAGCGAATTGAAATGAATTTAAAATCTTTAGTATCCCAATCTGTAATAATTGGAAAATCCAATTTATCTTTAAATTTGGATAAGGGTGAATTAATTCATACTGAATATTCTCATAAATACAATATATCTCAAATTAAGAACTTATTGAGTAATGTTGGATTTGAAATTAAAAATATGTGGTTAGATGACAAAAAATATTTTTCATTAACTTTAGTTTCAAAAAATTAAATATCTTCTATACATCTGAATCCTGAAAATAACCATCTTTCATCTAATCTAAAGAAATTTCTATAACTTCCTCTTATTGACATTTTTGGAGTTCCAAATGAACCTCCTCTCAAAACTTTTTGATTTGTAAACCATTTATCATTATACTCATCAAATCCTGATTTGAATCCTGGATATCCAATAAATTCTGAATTAGTCCATTCCCATACATCTCCAATCATCTGTTGGCAGCCTGATGGACTAACTCCGTTTGGATATGTGCCTATTTCTGTACAGCCCCAGTGATATGATTCTAGTAAATTACATTTTTCTTCTGTTGGGCTTTCATTTCCCCATGGAAATATGGTTTTTTCCTGTTTTTCTTCATTCCAACAAGATGCTTTTTCCCATTCTGCTTCTGTTGGCAGCCTTTTTCCTGCCCATTTACAATATGCATCTGCTTCATAGTAACTTACATGACATACTGGTTCATTTGGGTTAATTTTTCTAATTCCTAAAAAGTCTCTTACATACCATTCATCATTGATTTTTTCCCAATACATTGGAGAATTCCATTTATTTGATTTAACTTTCTCCCATCCGTCTGATAACCAATGTTTGTAAGTTTCATATCCTCCATCATTCATAAATTGTAAATATTCTTGGTTGGTTATTGGAAAAATTCCTATTTTAAAATTTTCAAGATATGTTTTATGTTCTGGTAATTCGATATCGTAACAATAACTTTTTCCATTATACCCCATAGTGTATATGCCTCCTTTAATCTCCACAAATTCTTTTTGTTTTTCTTGTTGCTCTTTAATTTTATTTTTTCTCACCGGTAAATATTGTTCTGCAAGAAGATGTTGCAAATCATACACTAGCAATTCTTGATGTTGACATTCATGATGAAATCCAATAACAATTAATTTTTTTTCATCTTCACTTAATTGTCGAGATCCAATAAATTTTTCTACTTTTTGATTAATTGTATTGAAATATTGAAAAATTTCATCAACAGTTGGTCTTGATGTAATTCCTCTTAATGTCTTATCATGAGGAACCCCAAATTGTTGATAATAGGAGTTCAGATATTCTGAGAATTCTTTTGAATGAAATTCATAATTTTCATCTAATTTACTCATTATTGCTTCATAAATCCAACTTACATGGCCAATATGCCATTTGGGTGGACTCATGTAAGATGCAGTTTGAACTACAAAATCATCTTTTTCTAAATTTTTTACTAATTCTAATGTCCTATTCCTAGTTTCCTTGAATTGTTCTACTAGTGTTTTATTTTCTTGTAATTTTGGATTAACTGTCATGTTTAAAAAATATTTTTTTTGTATTATTATGTTGCGGCTAAATCGTATCTAGTACCCTCTTGCAAATATTGGAATTGATACACTTTGTTTTTTACAGTAAATACATTCCATAGTACTATTTTCGCTGTTAAATGGTATGACTCTAATTTCTGCACCTGTTTCTTCTTTGATTTTATTTTCACATTCTAATTTTCCACACCATGGGGAATTGAAGAACCCTCCTTTCTCCATTTTAGATTTAAATTCTGAATAATCTGAAATGTGTAGAGTATTGTTTTCTGCCTGTTCTTTAGCTTTTTTTAACATCTCTATTTGAATTTCATCTAAAATTATTGGTATTTTTTCAATCTCAGTAAAACCTAAACTTATTTTTTCTAGATTGTATCTTTTTGCAACAACTATGTTTTGATTCTCTATATCCTTAGGTCCTATCTCTATTCGTAAAGGAACTCCTTTTAATTCCCAATCATTAAATTTGTATCCTGGTGATAATCCTTCTCTATCATCAACATAAACTCTAATCTCTTTTGATTCCAATTTATTTTGAATTTCTTCTACTTTAGATAATACAATCTTTTTGGCTTCATCATTTCTGTAAATTGGTACAATTACTACTTGCATTGGAGCTACTTTTGGTGGCAACACCAAACCTTTGTCATCTCCATGAGCCATAATCATTGCACCGATTAATCTCCAAGAAACACCCCATGACGTTTGCCATGCAAAATGCTCTACGTTATCTTTATCTGCAAATTTGACTTCAAATGGTTTTGAAAAGTTTTGTCCCAAGAAATGCGATGTTCCCATTTGTAGTGCTTTTCCATCGGGCATTATTGATTCCATGCTTGTTGTATATACCGCCCCTACAAATTTTTCTTTTTCACTTTTCTTTCCTGTAATTACTGGAATTGCGAGCTCCTCTTCAACCGTATTTTTATAAATATCTAGAATCTTCATTACTTCTTTTTCTGCTTCTTCTTTAGTTGAATGCACTGTATGTCCTTCTTGCCATAAGAATTCTGATGTTCTAAGAAATGGTTTTGTTGCTTTAATTTCAGCTCTTAATGCTGTATTCCAGAAATTAATTTTTAATGGTAAATCTCTCCAACTTTGAATCCATTTTGAATATAATGTATATGCTAATGTTTCTGAAGTTGGTCTTAATGCTAGTCTGTCTCCTATTTCATTTGTACCAGAATGTGTTACCCAAAAAACTTCTGGATTGAAACCTGCAAAATGCTTTTGTTCTTTTCCTAATAATGATTCTGGAATTAATATTGGTAAAAATCCGTTTCTGATTCCATTACGTGCAAATTTTTTATCAAATGTACTTCTTAATGACTCCCAAATTGAATATCCGTCTGGTCTAAGCACGATTAATCCTTTAACTGGTGCATAATCTGCAAGTTTTGCTTTTAGTACTACCTGTGTATACCACTCACTAAAATCATCCTTTTTTGAAGCTGTTATTCCTACATCTTGTTTGCCCAAACTATCATTTTATGAATTAATTTAATTAATGAGCCTTTCGTGGTGTCTTAAAATTCAATTCTCATTTGATTGGGTCGCCTTTACACAAGACTTCACCCATGACCCTACTTTGAAAATTTGGGCATATGAAACATTGCACAAATTGAATATCTTCTTTTAACACTGGGCACTCTACATACTCTTGTTTCATTCTTTTGAGCATTTTTGGACTGACTCCTTTGAGTTTTAATTTACCTTTAGCATCCATCATCCCTGAAGATTTTAGTTGTTCTTTTAATGCATCTGGGAACTTTACTTTATCTTCGGTCGTTAAGATTTTAACATCATATTTTCGTTCGAGTTCGTCTGCCATGATATTATAAATCTGTTCTGTGATTTATTATTAGCGTTTTTATTAATTATTTTTTTTTAAACTTTAATATCATGAATGACAAAATGAAAAAATCTAAAATTATCTAGACACTACTTTAATATTATTAGAAATTTTTCTCCAAACAGAAATCTATTGTTGGCAATTTTTGACGTTGAAGGTGTTTTGTATGATGAAGAATACCTTCCAATTCTTGCAGAAAAATTAAACAAAGAAGATGAAATTTGGGAAATTACAAAACAAGGAATTCAAGGTAAAATTAACTGGGAAGAAGGACTTCGAACTAGAGTTGCTGCATTGAAGGGATTAGATCAAAAAGTGTGTCAAGACGTTGCTAATAACCTGCCTATTATGACTGGTGCAAAAGAGGCATGTAGAGTTTTAAAAGCTGCAGGTTGGAAAATCATGGCAGTTTCTGGTGGATTTACACTGATGATGAATAGATTGCAAAAAGAATTGGATTTGGATTATGTGTATTGTAATGATTTAATTTTCAAAGATGGTAAACTTGATGGTGTTAAAATTAATGTTGATTCTGATAAATCTAAATCTGCAAAAATCAAAATTGCTGAATGGGGTGAGAAGAAAGAAGATATTATTTGTGTAGTCGATGGTGCTAATGATATTAAATTATTTGATATATGTGGATTGGGAATTGCATACAGAGCCCAAGATTTAGTTAAAGATTTGGCTACTACCACTTTGGAAGAAAAAGATTTATCTAAAATTTTAGATATTATTAATAAGCATTTTAAATTAGAATTAAAAACTACTGTCTAAACAATTTTTTAGTCCTATCTATTAGATCCTTTACTTGCAAATTATTCCAATTTATATTGAAAAAGAAATTATTATGGGCGATGATTTATCTCAACTCATTTTAACTTCTGCTGATATACAAGATGGGGATATTCTTGTAATTGCTCAGAAAATTATTTCTAAGCAAGAAGGTAGAATTATTAAACTGTCTACTGTAACTCCTTCATTATTAGCTGAAGGAATTAGTTCTCAATATAACAAGGATCCAAATATTGTTGAATTAATTTTATCTGAATCCAAAAGAATTATTCGAATGAAAAATGGTTTGATTATTGTAGAAACTAATCATGGATTTATTTGTGCAAATGCGGGAAT
>Ga0209501_10005868_pt1 | contig 11191 bp, 9 predicted proteins | sample ArcticOcean_MG_C_4_FD_187434 | JGI IMG/M metagenome (GOLD analysis project Ga0209501, IMG submission 187434) | Marine microbial communities from western Arctic Ocean - ArcticOcean_MG_CB4_134 (SPAdes) (version 2) | ecosystem: Environmental > Aquatic > Marine > Oceanic | place: Arctic Ocean...
GGAGAAAATCGTGGCATTCAAAGTACGGAGATCACTTCTAGAATCCGAGATAAGGTAGGTGTTGTTTATGGTGCTGAAAACCTAAGTTTTGCTAGATTCTCTCCATTCGGTAGAGCGGTTTCGGTTTCACTTTTAGGCAACGACCTTGAAACCCTAGAGGCTGCTACAAATGAACTTAAAGTTGAAATGGAAAAGCGTGATGATTTGAAAGATATCTCAGATAGCAACCAGGAGGGACTTCAGGAAATCAGTGTCACTCTTCTGCCTCGTGCTTATCATCTTGGCTTTAATGAGGGAGAAATTTTATCCCAAATACGCCAAGCCTTTTATGGTTTGGAGGTGCAAAGGCTACAAAGAGGACGTGACGAAGTTCGCGTGTGGGTTAGACTCGACGAGCGCGACAGAGCTTCTATTGGCTCACTTGAAAATTTTCGACTCCGCACTGTAACAGGCGATGAGATCCCTTTCACAGAAATATGTAAAATCAACGTAGAACGAGGAATCTCGGCAATTAATCGCATCTATGGAATGCGTGAAGTTCAAGTTTCCGCGGATTTAGCAACTCCTAAATCAAGTGCGACAGACATCGTTTCAGAACTTAAGTCAGTAATAGTTCCAGCTATCTTAACTCGGTATCCCAATGTCCGTGCTAGTTATGAAGGACAAAACCGCGAAGTGTCAAAGTCGCAAACCTCTATTATCAAGGTAATGCCCATAATTTTAGCCTTGATGTTCTTAGTGATCGTCCTCACATTTAGATCCCCATTACAGGGATTAGCGGTTTTCGCACTTATACCATTTGGCTTAGTAGGAATTAGTATTGGACACTGGCTTCTTGGAGCCCAACTGAGTTTATTTTCTTTTCTTGGGTTGCTTGCACTTATTGGAATTCTGGTAAACGATGCTCTCGTTTTTGTAGCTTCATATAATAGCTATTTAAAGGAGGGGATGAGTGTAAACAAAGCTATTTGGGAATCTGGAATGAATAGATTCCGTCCCATAGTACTAACCTCAGTGACTACCGTTGCAGGCCTTGCTCCTTTAATGCTCAATAAAAGTTTCCAGGCCCAATTCCTAATCCCTATGGCAATATCAGTTGCATTCGGACTCCTCTTTGTGACGGTAATTATCCTAATTCTTTTACCTATCTACTTGAAGTGGATTAATCCATTGCATAGAAGTTGGATATGGATTTCAGATGGCAGATGGCTATCGTCTAAAGATGCTGAACCTTCAATCCGAGAAAAGCACCATGCTGCATCACTGGAATCAGAACTCGGTGTAATGTCTAACGCCGAAGACCTAGCAGAAAAATGAAAACTTCAATCTATCTCTCGCTAGCAGTTATAGTCATGCTCTTTTCGATTACGAGCTTGAGTGCTCAGGTAATTTCGTCTGCACCACTTAGCCTAGATGAAGCGATTAATCGAGCTCTCGAGTCGAACTTCGGCATTAGGACGGCCCACCTGCGCACCGAAGCTTCAGCAACTAGCAATAGTTGGGGCGCTGCTGGAGCGCTTCCCAATCTTTCCACTTTCGTTACAGGATCCACTTCCGTTTCAGACCAAACGGAGAATCCCACATCATTTATACAGGAGAAATTTGAAACGGACGGTATCAACGCTGGTGTAAATTTTAATTGGACTTTATTTAATGGCATGGGAATGTTTACTTCAAAGTCGCGTCTCGACCTTCTAGAGTCTCAGTCAGAAGGTCAAGCTACACTCATTATCGAACAAACTGTTGAAGCTGTTGATAGAACCTATCACAACGTACTTCTACAAACAGAACTTCTCAGTGTACTCGCCGAGTCTATGTCGCTAAGCCGTCAGCGCCTTAACGAGATTAAATTAAGTGAATCTTACGGAGCTGCCGGCACCTTTGATCGATTACAGTTTGAAAATGCAATTCTCGCTGATAGCACATCCTGGCTTCAACAAAGAGTAGCTGTTAAATCGTCGTTTCGCAACCTCAATCTCTTAATGGGTGATGCCGAGAGCTTTCTTTGGACTCTGACAAATAAACTTGTTTCTCCACCGGATCTACCAAGTTCCACAGATATAAGTATCTCAGTTTTATTAGATAACACAAGCTTACAAAATGCTTTACTATCAGAAAGCATCTCTCAAAGTGGAGTGAAGCAAGCTCAAGCCTTCCTCTATCCGGTACTTGGCTTAAACGCTTCTTTCTCTAATGCTTTTTCTAAGTTTTCATCAGAATCAGCAGCTTTAGAAGCATCCGGTCGTTCCGTTAATACCTCAGCTCTTCTAACTCTAAACTTCAATCTGTTAAATGGCGGCGCCACACGTCGTTCTATTTCTCTCGCAAAAATCCAAGCAGATATTGCCGTCTTAGATGTTGAAAACACTAGATATCAGGTGAGCTCTATCGCAAACAATGCCTACGATAGATACACGCTAGGGGCTTCTGTTCACGGCCTATGTGTTCAAGCTACTCGAAACGCGACAACATCATTAGAAATCGCTGAGAGCTCCTATAAAAACGGTGTAATCAACGCACTCGACTATAGATCTCTAGAAGTTGCCCTGCAAAGGGCGAGAGTAAATGAACTTAGCGCTCTCCTTCTTTGGCGTGGAGCGTACGTTGAAGTTCAGAGACTTATGGGAGCACTCAGAGCGCCATTAATGGCTGAGTGATTTCGAAAGTCAGTAAAGTAAATTATAAGTAGTCGAGATTAGAGCCCAGACTGAGCAAGATATCTTTCTCGTTTTGCTGCTACTAAGTCGGCTGCAACCATTTCTGAGCAGAGGTCTTGCCAAGGAGTTGTAGCTTTCCATCCTAGATTTGTATGAGCTTTAGATGCATCACCTACCAATGTGTCAACTTCTATTGGTCGGTAATATCTTTGGTCTATTTTTACAAGTATAGACCCGGAATCTTTGCAGATACCACACTCATCACATCCCGTTCCTTGCCAACGCAACATAACTCCTGTTTCAGCGAAAGCCTTCTCTGTGAACTCACGTACTGAGATCTGAGTTCCGGTAGCTAGAACATAATCGTCCGGCACGTCTTGCTGCAGCATTAGCCACATACCTTCTACAAAATCTCTAGCGTGACCCCAATCTCGTCTCGCATCTAAATTCCCTAAATATAGACAGCTCTCGAGTTTTTCAAAAATTCTAGCTGCGGCTCTTGTAATTTTCCTCGTAACAAAGGTTCCGCCTCTTACAGGACTTTCATGGTTGAAAAGGATGCCATTTGAGGCGTGTAAACCGTATGCTTCACGGTAATTTTTCACAATCCAAAACGCATATAATTTTGCTACTCCATAAGGAGACCTTGGATAGAATGGCGTGGTTTCGCTTTGAGGAGTTTCTTCGACTTTTCCAAAGAGCTCAGAAGTGCTTGCTTGGTAGAAGCGACAAGTTTTTTCAAGCTTTAGAATTATTATTGCTTCAAGAAGTCTAAGTGTGCCTAATGAGTCAACATTAGCCGTGTATTCTGCAGTTTCGAAGCTGACTTGGACATGGCTTTGGGCTGCAAGATTGTAAATCTCATCAGGCTGAACCTCTTGTACGATACGAATTAGATTCGTTGCGTCCGTCATATCGCCATAATGTAGTTTCAGGTGTACATTTTCTTCGTGTGGATCCTGATATAAGTGGTCAATACGGCTAGTGTTAAAGGAAGAAGCACGGCGCTTAATACCGTGAACTTCATACCCTTTTTTAAGTAAAAGTTCAGCTAGGTAAGATCCATCCTGACCTGTAATTCCTGTTATGAGAGCGCATTTTGCCATGAGTGCAAGTTACTTGAAATCTTGGGATTGAATCTGTCTGTAATATGCCCCCTTATTTTCAATCAATTTGGAGTGAGATCCAGTTTCAGCAACTGAGCCTTTATCGAGTACTACGATTCGGTGTGCATTCTTTATAGTGCTTAATCTGTGGGCAATTATAAGGGTGCTACGATCCTTCATAAGTTCTTCAAGTGCGATCTGGACTTCTGTTTCAGAAACACTGTCAAGTGCACTTGTGGCTTCATCAAGGATTAATATATCAGGATCACGTAGAATAGCTCTAGCGATTGCTATACGTTGTCTTTGCCCACCTGATAGTTGGATTCCACGCTCACCAACAATTGTGCTGAAGCCTTCTGGAAAGGATTCGATAAAATCTATGGCGTTAGCTCGTTTTGCTGCATCCCGAATTTCTGAGTCTGTGGCATCGAGTTTTCCATATGCAATGTTAGATCTTATATCGTCTCCGAAAAGTATTACTTCTTGAGGTACGTACCCTATTCTTTTTCGAAATCCGCGGAGATCCATTTCGCTGACATCCTTCCCGTCAATTGTAATAGATCCTGATACGGGAGATTCAAATCGAAGAAGGAGGGAGGCAATAGTTGACTTACCAGCGCCACTTGGTCCAACAAGGGCGATTTGTTCTCCGGCTTTCATCTCAAGCGAGAGATTTGAAAGTATGGCGAGTTCTTTACGTGAGTTATAATGAAAATTGATATTCTCAAACTTGATAGGCTTTCGTAAATCGTATGATATGACTTCTTCAGTGAGACTATTTATCTCACGTTTTTCATTAAGTAGATCCATAAGAGATTCAACAGCACCGAGGCCTTTTTGGACTACCCCGAATAGATTCGCAAGCCCACCAACACTTCCAGCAACAAGCCCCGTCATCAAAAGGAAAGTAAAAAAATGCTCCGAAGCCAAATCGCCGGATTGCATAAGCGCCGCACCCTTAAAAATCACTAGAGTAATAGCTCCGAAAATAAATAGGATAATGAAGCTTGCGAAAGCTCCGCGACCTATAGCACCTTTCATAGCAAGATTGCGGACTGTTCCTATACTACTTGCATATCTATTTCGCTCGTACCACTCATTCGCAAAAGCCTTAACGTTTATGATACCGGTTAGCACTTCTTGAACTATGACATTGGACGAGGCAATTTCGTCTTGCGTTTCTTTAGATAAGCGCTTTATAAATTTCCCAAAGACTATGGCGACAAGAACCACTACAGGAAGAGTCATAAGCATCATTAAGGTTAGATCGACTGAAAAATAAGCGAGTGCGGCAATGCCACCTACTAGCATTATTGTTTGGCGTATAAGCTCTGCTAAAGTTGTAGTGAAAGTGTCTTGAATGGAGGTTATATCTGCAGAAATACGACTATTAACATCACCAACTCGCTTGTCGTGATAGAAGTTCATAGGCATACTTATCACAGCTTCGAAGGCATCGCGTCGCATTGTGAGCATCATTTTTTCAGTCATATTAGCAAAAAGATAAACGCGTATAAAACTTAGAGAAGCCTGTACTACAAGGACGATTGCGATTGTTGTTACGATTGCCTCTAGGTTGTTAAAGTTGAAGTTTGCTAAGAATCCTGTTTCAAGGTCACTTGGAGAAATGTTTTCATTTCCTCCCATGATACCTACTCCACCTAGCTGTCCCCATAATCTCGTTACAAAAAGTGTAAGAATGCTGGAAATCGTGATTAGTATAATACCCAACGCAAAACCTATTCTGTGTGGTTTTAAATAGGGTGCCATCTGTTTAAAACCACGCAGATCCGATATTTTAAGTCGCTTCTTTTTCTTCTTTTCGGTAGTAGTTGTAGTTTTGCTCTTCATAGAGTGCGAATTTAGTAACTAAAAATGGGTTGTGAGTAAAGAAAGAGTTCACTATCTTTGCCCTCCTCTATAAAGGGAAAAATAGAAATCATGCCAAAAAGAACATTTCAACCTTCAGTTAGAAAGCGCCGCAACAAGCACGGTTTTCGTAAACGTATGGCGTCTTCTAGCGGTCGTAACGTGTTAAACGCACGTCGTCGTAAAGGCCGTATGAAACTTAGTGTTTCTACAGAGCGTCGTCACAAAGGTATACAGAGATAGAAAATTCTATACAGAGCTAGATATAGTTCTAACTTATTATTTCAACAAGGGAATCCCACGGGGTTCCCTTGTTGCGTTAAAGCGTTTAAACTGGTCCCAGCACCACCACCGCATTTCCCTTGCGTCTCACTTCCCACTTTCTTCCCAGACCTTTCAATAAATCTTTTGATATAAAGTCCACTTTTAAATCTTTCACGAAGTCGAGTCCCGGCCCGAAGGCTTTAAACATTGCTTCTTTGCAAGCCCAAACCTCTTCCAATCTTTCCCCCTTCATTTCCTCTTGCCTCATAACCCTGCCAGCTATTCGCTCTAATCTAGGGTCCCCTTTAATTACGATATCAACTCCTATCCTCGAACTTTCTTGAGTTGACCCCTCACGTAAGATTACCGCTGCGTGTGCAACGCTCTTACTATCGTTCACTTTATCAATTGCGTGGCTTATTGAAATCGACATATTTCCACTAACCCCATCTATAAATAGAATAGGTGCTCCGCTATCATAGTGCTCAACCCACCAATCTTCGCTCCCTAGTAGCTCGTAAAGACAATTGATAACAGCCTCGTGTTCTGCAATTTTATTCTTCGAAAGCCCTCGTGTATCTCTCTTGGGGTAGTGCTTGGTCACACGCCTAAGGACATCATCATTCGTATTTTCGACAACATTAACATACTTTATTGCTAGGACTATTCCCATAATGTAAAGTTAAGTCCTAGATAGCAATTCGTTTCGTAAATTTGCACCATGAATTCATCAACTAATACATCCTATATTCCATATAAGGTGAAGGATATTAACCTTGCTGATTGGGGTAGAAAAGAAGTACTTTTAGCTGAGGCTGAGATGCCTGGGCTAATGGCTATTCGTAAGGAGTTTGGACCTACAAAGCCTCTCAGTGGAGCTCGCATAGCGGGTTGCTTACATATGACCATTCAGACAGCTGTTCTTATCGAAACTCTTATTGAGTTGGGTGCAGATGTCACTTGGTCTTCATGTAATATATTCTCTACTCAGGATCACGCTGCTGCCGCAATCGCTGCTACGGGGGTTCCTGTATATGCTTGGAAAGGACTCACTGAAGAGGAGTTTGATTGGTGTATAGAACAAACTCTTCACTTCGGAGAAGACCGCAAGCCTCTTAATTTAATCTTAGATGATGGAGGAGATCTAACGAACATGGTGCTTGATAGATTCCCTGAAATTGCAGGAGGAATAAAAGGTATTTCAGAGGAAACTACCACTGGGGTATTGAGACTTCATGATCGTCAAAAAAATGGCACACTGACTATGCCAGCCATCAATATTAACGACTCAGTAACTAAATCTAAGTTCGACAACAAGTACGGTTGTCGCGAGTCTTTAGTAGACGCTATTCGCAGAGCTACTGATGTTATGATGGCCGGTAAAATTGCTGCTGTTGCTGGATTTGGTGATGTGGGAAAAGGTTCAGCTGAATCTCTTCGCAACGCTGGTTGCAGGGTTATAATAAGTGAAATCGACCCTATTTGTGCTCTACAAGCTGCAATGGAAGGTTTCGAAGTCAAGCCTATGCTTGAAGCTTGCGCTGAAGCGGATATAATTGTTACTGCAACTGGAAATAAGGATATTATAACTGGCGCTCACTTCGAGGCGTTGAAGGACAAGGCTATTGTATGCAATATCGGTCACTTCGACAATGAAATTGACATGGCTTGGCTCAACGAAAACCATGGAAATTCCAAGGATGAGATCAAGCCACAGGTTGATAAATATACGATTAACGGAAAGGACTTTATTGTTCTTGCTGAGGGTCGTTTAGTAAACTTAGGTTGTGCTACCGGACACCCAAGTTTTGTTATGAGTAATTCATTCTCTAACCAAGTGCTTGCTCAATTGGAGCTTTGGCTTAGAGCAGATCAGTACGAGAACAAAGTTTACACACTACCTAAAAACCTTGATGAGAAAGTCGCTCGCCTACACCTTGCGAAAGTTGGAGTTGTTCTAGAGGTTTTATCTCAGCAACAAGCTGATTACATAGGAGTGCCAGTAGACGGCCCTTATAAGTCTGACGAGTACAGATACTAAAAAGTATCGCGATTCTTTAATTATAAACGTGAAGTATTGGTGGGTTCCAACTAGTTCTATATCTATGAAGAGGTAGAGTTGCTGGCCCCTGCATTACTGATCCGTCAAGGATTATCCATTTTGAATCAGAACATTCGCTTTCATCATAAAGGGTAATTCCATCTGACTCAACAGCCACATGACATCCCAGTGTCACATCAAAAGTTGAGTGTCTATCTAGTACCACAAATTCATCCATGGTGTATCTGTAAATAATAATCCCCTTAGAACCCCCTTGAACAATCAGGTGCTCACCAGGAAAATTGAGTGAGGTGTATGAAGGGAGGTTCAGATTAATGTCAAAATTCACAGGTACATAAGGAATATTCTGGTTATTCTGTTCGCATGAAGATTGCATTAAAAAATACGCTCCAACAATCACAAGTGGAATTCTTAACTTTCTCATATTGTTTAATTAAGTATCCGACCTCTAAGCCCTAGCGGATCCTTAGCTTCCCCAGCTATAAATTCTTTTAGATAGGTCGGTTCATACAGAGCAATATCCTCAAATATTCCCTTATTAAATTTATCGCTAGCTAACTCAATTGCAGCCTCAGCAGTTGGCCAATCTTCAATAAACACTCTATTATTTCCTGAAAGAACTTCAGAACACTTTAGCGCCCCATCTCCAGAAAAACAAATTTTCTCCAGCCCATCCCAAGGGAATACACTTTTATCATCCACTATGATTGACTCAATATTACTAGCGTTGTCGAGCCTAGCGTCAAAGCAACGAGAATAGACCTCCATTCTTCTTGCATCTAACATAGGTACGTATGCATCAAAACCAGGCTGTTTTGCCATCGCTTGTACAGCCATAACAGTCAACGTATCCACTGAAATAAGAGGAATTCCTAGAGCATGGCAAAGTCCTTTCGCTGCAGCCACACCTATTCTTAACCCAGTGTAAGATCCAGGACCACCCGAAACACTAACTGCTGAAAGAACCTCGCGTTCCAGTTTTGCCTCTATGAAAACTTCATCTATAAATGTCTGAAGTTTCTCGGCGTGACTATAGCCATTTTCGCGAACACATCTGTTTGCAAGAAGTTTTTCAGACTTTGAAAGAGCAACAGCACACTGATGAGTTGTCGTTTCTAAATGAAGAATAACACCCATTAGTCAAATTCTTCTTCTTCTTCTTCTTTCACCTCCACCTTATCACCGTCTTCGAGCTTCCGGGAAACCATATCATACGGTCCGCTCACGATTACATCCCCCTCTTTCAACCCGGATATTATTTCAATATTAAAATTATCTTGAATTCCAGTTTTAACTTTACCCCAAACAACTTCATCTCCTTCCCCCATAAGAAAAACACCTAATTCAGCATCGTCACTGTCCTCAGATTCCCGTGTTGATACACATTGAATGGGAATTGAGACAACATCCTTTACATTTCGGGTTAGCAGATCTACAGTGGCACTCATTCCAGGTCTAAATGGCGATTGTGATTTTGAAGAATCGTTTATTAGATGTTCGTAGCTATCAGGGCTAATCCTAACTTTTACCGAGAAGTTAGTCACTTGATCTAGGTTAAATCCATTCACGCCTGCATTTAAAGCAGTATTGCCAATTTCGCTGACGTGACCTTTAAAGGTTTCGTCTAAATACGCATCAACTTCAATTTCTGCATTGTTGCCAATCTTCACCCTGACTATGTCACTTTCATTCACCTCAATATCTACTTCCATAAGGCCGAGATTGCTTATTTTCATTACCACTTCTCCGGCAACGAAGCCATTTCCCTGAACACTTTCTCCAACCTCTTTGACTAGAGCAGTTACTATTCCTGCCTGTGGTGCTCGTAGCGTAGTTCTAGATAAGTTATCTAATGTCTCTTGGAGTGAAGCTTGTGCGCTAAGTATAGAATATTCAGCACTTTTAACACCTTCTCCTGCACTTACTAAGTTAGCTTCGGAAGCATTAAATGCTGATTCTGATTGATGAAATTCTGCTTCAGACACAACTCCGCTATTAAACAAGATTTGATTTCTATCCCAAGATTTCTTAGCCACGAAATATCCCGACTCACTTGATGCAAGCATAGCTTTAGCCGATGATAAATTAGAAAGTGTAGTATTAACAGCTGCTTGAGCTCTATTACGAGCAGAAATATACACGTCAGGGTTGATTACGGCTAGTAGGTCGCCCTCAGCAACGACATCTCCTTCTTTTACCGGTAGCTCGATTAATTGCCCACTGACTTCGGCACTGACGCTAACTTCAAGTTCAGGTTGGATTTTACCTGAAGCACTAACTCTTTCAACTATATTATTTAACTCAGCAGTTGTCGTAATCACCTCAGGCAGTTCCCTCTTCCCACCAAAAAAATATGCAGCTACAACTAGTGATATAAGAACCCCCCCAAGAATGATAAAAATGTGTTTTTTAGTCATAGTGGTATTTGTTAGCGTAATGTAATGGCCTTACCCTGATAGAAATCTAAAATCTTTGATTTAAACAAAAGATCATATCTAGTTCGTAGCATATTCACTCTAGCGTTGTCTAACCTAGTTCTTGAATCAGCATAATCAAGAGCGGAAATAGCTCCAGATTCAAATTTTAATTTGGTGTTTGCAAATGCAAGTTCTGCTGATGAAAGAGCTGCTTCTTGAGCTAAGAGGTTTTTTTGTGAGGCAATAGCATCAGCCCAAGCGCTTTCTATAGTTTGAGTCAAAGCTTGCTTAGTCGACTGCTGTGCGTACTTTGATTGAAGCACTCCAACTTCAGCCTGTTTTACCCCTGCACGTGTATTAAAACCGTTTAAAACAGGAATGCTAAGAGAGAAGAAAATACTTTGGTTGATGTTCATAGAAAGCTGATCCGAAAAAGAAATAGCTTCATATTCAGAGTAATTAGGCACAAGGGGAATCACTGGAGTTAAGTCGGCAGTGACACCTGAATAATAGACGGTAGTACCATCTTCTAATTGTCCCAATTCAGCCAAGTCATAAGTGGGTTCTCCTACAGGAATTTTTCTATTTGCAGAGTATCCTGATCCGAAGTTATATGACCCGAATAAACGAGGTAGGTATCCAGTTTTCGCAAGGTCTAAATTGATGTTTGCATCCTCGAGGTTGAGGGACGCAGCGCGCATTTCAGGGAAGGAGTTAAGGGCGTGATTTATAGCTTGAGATGCTGAGGCTGGAAGAGATGAAGATTCCATGTCTGAATCAGATGGTATAACTATCTCGAATGTTGATGCTTCTTCG
>Ga0209501_10005876_pt1 | contig 11175 bp, 13 predicted proteins | sample ArcticOcean_MG_C_4_FD_187434 | JGI IMG/M metagenome (GOLD analysis project Ga0209501, IMG submission 187434) | Marine microbial communities from western Arctic Ocean - ArcticOcean_MG_CB4_134 (SPAdes) (version 2) | ecosystem: Environmental > Aquatic > Marine > Oceanic | place: Arctic Ocean...
CGAATCGCCGCCGAATCGACTTTCCGATCCGCAGGCAGCACGAACAACCGGAACGCGTCACCCGACTTCATCAGCAACGCCTTGCCGCCAATTCGCAAGTCTTCACCGCGAGCACGGGCCGATTCTTCCGAAGTAAATGTCGGCGCATGTTCCACCTCGCGAAACGCAACATCGTTCCGCGTCAACAATTCACGGATGCGAATCAAAACGTCTTGCTCAACCACTCCGTCTCCAATTCACTCATATTCCGTTTAGCGGCGAGGGCAACGCCCCGCGCGTATTGGTGTCTCTTAACACCTGCTGTTAACGGGTGCCACTGGCGACACGCCAGTGGCACCCATCTTTCTCAATGGTTGCTGGACGTGCCGCTTCCCATTCTCGACAATCATTCTATCAAGCTTCCCAACATCGTCGCACCACAGGAATTGAACCCGTAATGGAAATCCGCGATTTCGCCCTGCAAATTCTCTGCGGCGAAACACTCGATGAGAAACTGGCTGCCCCCTCTTCGGCGCTCACCGACACATCCCCTGGCGAGGCATTGCGAATCACCGTGCCGACCCGCCCCGCGAATCTGCAGTTTGCCCGTCCGAGAACCGCACCCAACATGCCCGCTCCCGTTGCGTTCCACGATCCCGCCAAGCGTGCAGTCGCACATCACATTATGGCCAACCACGAATTGCAGGCGGCCGAAGTGATGGCGTTTGTCCTCTGCGCGTTTCCCAATGCGCCGGCCGAATTCCGCCGCGGATTGACCGACATCATCTTCGACGAACAACGCCACACCCGCATGCACGCCGAACGAGCCGCCGCCCTTGGCCTCCATTTCGGCGATCTGCCGGTGAATTGTTACATCTGGGAAAAGGCACAAGCATTTGAAAGCGTTCTCGATTACCTCGCCGGTTTGCCGCTGACCTTTGAAGTCCGCAATCTCGATCACACCCTCGAATTCGAAGAGTATTTCCTGACCGCCGGCGACAAACGCAGCGCCGCCCTGATGCGCGTCATTCATAACGATGAAATCCAGCACGTCACATTCGGCCTGCATTGGTTGCGGCAACTCAAGCCGGCCGACCAAACCGACTGGGACGCTTACACATCCAACCTGCATTGGCCGCTCCGGCCAGAAGTCGCCCGCGGCGACAACTTCCAACGCGCCCCACGACTGGCCACCGGCATGAGCGAAGAGTACGTCGACCGCCTCGAAGAATCCGCCGACAAAGGCAAACGGTCGGTGTAAACCGATTGATTTTTTCGGAGTCCCCAAACACAGAAACCCGGTTTTTTCAAAAAACCGGGTTTCTCGATCACGGCACGATCGAACGCATCAGGGGGCTTACGCCCGCCCCTCGCCGTGGGTTCCAAAATACTCGCGGTCCCGTTCTTCGAATCCGTCGTAATCGAGCAACTCATACAGTTCCGCACGCGTCTGCATGTCGTCCAGAAAACTCTGTTGTGTGCCGGTATCGGCCAACTGCGACAGCGCGTTCTCCGCCGCCTTCATCGCGACGCGAAAAATCGTCACCGGAAACAACACCGCCGCAAATCCCATCTCGCCCAACTCACGCACCGACAGTAACGGGCTCTTCCCGAACTCGGTCATGTTCGCCATCAACGGCACCGAGATTTCGTCGGCGAACCGCGTGAACTCAGCGGGCGACTGCAGTGCTTCGGGAAACACCATGTCGGCCCCCGCATCGACATACGCCTTCGCGCGTTCCAACGCATCCTCAATTCCAACAACACCGCGCGCATCGGTGCGGGCGATAACGACGAAATCAGGATCGCGCCGCGCGCTTACGGCCGCTTTGATCTTCGCCACCATCTCCGATGTTTCGACCAGCGTCTTGCCGCTCAGATGTCCGCAGCGTTTGGGTAGCTGCTGATCTTCCAGATGAAACCCCGCCAACCCGGCCGCCTCATACAGCGCGACCGTTCGCTCGACCGACGAAACATCGCCGAATCCTGTGTCGGCATCGGAAATCACCGGCACATCGACCGCACGGGCCAGATATCCGCCCTGCTGCACGAATTCCGTCTGCGTCACCAAACCAATGTCCGGCACCGCCGCCAAACCGGCCGACAACGCAGCCCCCGATTGATACACCGCCCGAAATCCCGCCGCCTTCGCCATCCGTGCCGTCAGCGCATTGAACACCCCCACAATCGGCAACGGCCGATTGTCCAACTCCCGCCGAAATTGAAACCCGGGAGAATCGCTCATTCGACATCAACTCCCAACACGCAACCCAAAACCGTGAAAACACTTGCAACTTGACCCTCTAATTCTAGCCGATTTATGAACCGCTAGAAACAAGGATAATACGCTCTAAACTACTCATTTTACAACAGGTTGACACCTGATTTGACACCCTTTTCTAATTGACAAAACACCCCCAGCTGGTAGGATGTGAACAATTGGCTCCCGCCGACGGCAATCAGCGGGTGCCAGACATCACCGTCACCGGTTACAGGTCGAGGTAATGCCATGCCCCATTCTACTGCAAATCGCTCCCAGACAAAACCTGCTAAGCCGTACAAGGACTTCCCACTATTCCCCCATGCCACAAAACGATGGGCAAAAAAAATAAAGGGGCGAACGTGCTATTTCGGTCCTTGGGATGATCCAGACGCCGCACTGAAGAAATATCTGGATCAGCGTGACGATTTGTACGCGGGGCGTGATCCGCAAACAGCCAAGCTCGGTGAGTTGACTCTGGCTGACGCCGCCAACCATTTCCTCACATCCAAAACGATGAAGGTGGACTCGGGCGAATTGAGCGTTCGCTCGATGCGGGATTACCACAAGACCTGCGAACGCGTCATTCAAGTTTTCGGCAGGACGCGATCAGTCTCATCGCTTGGCCCAAATGACTTCCAACGCCTTCGGTCAGAGTTGGTGAAGGGCAAGAGAAAAAACAACCACAGCTTGCTGACTTTATCCGGCGACATCACTCGGGTCCGTATGCTTTTCAAGTATGCAGTTGATTCTGACCTAATCGACAAACCCGTTCGCTACGGCCAGAGCTTTGACAAGCCCACTCGAAAGGCGTTACGCGTTGCCAAAGCCAAGACAGGTCCGCAGATGTTTCAGGCGGCAGAAGTGCACCAACTTCTTGAAGCCACAAACCCGATTATGCGTGCAATGATCCTGACTGCGATCAACGCCGGTTTTGGCCAGACCGACATTTCAAGTTTGCCTTTGTCCGCAGTTGACTTAGACAACGCATGGCTAGACTTTCCCAGACCGAAGACCGGAACGGATCGACGATGCAAATTATGGCCAGAAACAGTCGAAGCGATTCGCAGAGCAATCCCATTACGACCAAGAACAATAGCCGTTGCCGATGAAGATTGCGTATTCCTGACCACGAGAGCAAATCGTTGGGTGCGTACCAGCAACATCGATGATCCCCGCAATGCGAATAACATCGACAGTCTGGCTGTAATGTTTCGACTGCTACGAGAAGCAGTTGGTATTAACAACAAGCGGACCTTTTACGATTTGCGTAGAACATTCGCTACTGTCGCCAGCGACTCATTGGATCAAGTCGCCGTTGACTTCATCATGGGTCACATCGACCCCTCTATGTCCGCTACGTATCGACAGAGAATCAGCGACGAACGCCTCATCGCCGTTACTGATACCGTTCACAACTGGCTATTCCCTGCTGATGAGGGGGGTGCGGAGTGAAGAGTCTGCACACGCTTCTGACAAAGTTGAGGTTGTACATCGAAGCCAATCCGCCCGACAAACCGTGGGCCGGAACAGTAGAGCTTGTGAAGGATATTGAAAAGACATGCTCCCAAAGCAATGTCCAGTCCCCAATTCACTTTGAGCAAACCCATGATCGTGGTTTTATCGTCAAGCTGGTCGAGCCGAACGGACAAAAGGCAGTCTACTCTTTGCGGAAAGGTGACAACGAAGAAACATTGCGTGACTTCAAGTCTCGTACTCTGGCGGTCATTGATCATTGGATTACAGAGACGACCAAAGACAAGCCCAACAAAACCGTTGAGCAGCGAATGCAAGAACTCGTCATGACCTACCCCAGGGACAACGATCAGTCGATTACTGACTGGAGCAGACAACGGTTTGCCGATGAACTTGGTTGTAGTAAGGGGGCAATATCGAGAACAGCAATGTGGAAGCACCTGATGAGTGTGCGACAACAACAAACAGGCGAGTCTTGGCGTAACAAGGTCACCCCAGAACAAGCCGACGAAGCAAATGACCTATTGCGGAGGCCACCTCAGATAGTGTGACCACCCGACTGACCACCCCAAAACTCTTAAACCCGCTTTTCGACTCCGGAAAGCGGGTTTTTTCGTGTTCCAACTGCGGTCACCACTGACCAAATCGCGTTGAGTGTCGGCTCCTGCCTCATTAATGCCCGTTGGAACACGTTGATGATTCAACCTGCTACTTACCTCACCCCACCAATGTACGCCAAAAGGCTCGGAGTCAAAGCCGAGACGGTGATCTCGTGGATTCGCAGTGGTGAATTGCGAGCCATCGACGTCGCCCGCAGAAATGCCAAACGACCACGCTATCGAATTCCAACAGATGCCATCATTGCATTCGAGAATGGTCGCACTGCATCTCCAGAGACAAGGAAGCCAGCCAAGAGACGCAAGAAGCAAACCGATGTCATCACGTTCTTCTAGAACAACAGGAAAAACAATGAGCAAGACAAAAGACCAAGCCAAAACAGCCGACGAGAGGGACTGCATCGAGGCATTGAAACTGATGGAGGAAGATTGGAATAAGTATCGCACCACAAGACCGAAAAAACGGCGACGGAAATCAACCCGCCGTAGCGGAGAGACTGCTTCTCTGGAAGAGGATTGTGCGGTTTCCGAATCGGAATTCCTAAGAGGTGTCTTCGTTGCAACAATCCTTGATTTGCGTGCGAGACACAGGAACTTACCCGCCGATTGACCGCGACGGAAATGGCGAACGGCTTTATGAATCGATTTCTCATCTTCCACGTCAGTCGAAACAAGATTCTGCCGTTTGGTGGGTTCCTTCCAGAAGAGGAAATGAAGCCATTCGCCAAATGGCTGCGGGATGCTGCCGCTGCCGTCTCTGGGAAGAAAGAGATCACCCTTCGTGATGATGCTGCGGATTTGTGGGAAGCCGCGTACATCCCATTGACGAAGAGTCAGCCCGGTCTAATTGGATCGATCATCGCACGACGTTCAACGCTCGTTCTCCGCATTGCTCTCGTCTATTGCCTGTTGGACAAGGCTAAGCAGATCACTCGCGATCATCTCGAAGCCGCGTTGGCGGTCTGGCATTACTGCGAAGAATCTGCACGCACCATCTTTGCTGATGCGACCGGCGACAGTCTTGCGGATCGCGTGTTGACGATGATTTCGATGGAAGAGAATGGGTTGACTCAAACTCAAATCAGTAACGCTCTGGGGCGGAACTTTGAATCGAAGAGAATCAAACAGTCATTGGATCTGCTGTACTCCCAGCAACGTGTGTTGTTTGAGTCCATCGCAACAAAGGGCCGACCGGCAAAAGTCTGGAAGGCTACTCGCCACGAATTAACGAATTAACGAATTAAGTCATTCACCATATCTCGTCCCAGAAGAGAAATGTGCCGACCGGCAACAGATCGAACGTCAATAAAAACCACTAATTCACAAGGGAACTGCAATGTCGCCATTTGACAAAAACCATCCTGACGCGATTCGTGCCGACTACATCATCGACAATGTTCGCTTGGAATGGAAATGGGCTGAACACGGCATCCGGCATGCCACGCATGGCGACCACCAATTCGGGATTGTTCGTTCCGAAGCCAAGCCCGGTTGCTTCGCCTTGGTTTTCTCAATTGATGGATTCACTGGAACGCACGACGGCTATCGAAAACATTGGCAGGCGGAGCGTGCTGCACAAAAGATGCTTCACCAGCGGCTGTATGACAATCCGTCCGAAGTGAATTATGAGGAGAACGACTGACCCATCTTCTTCTTCTTCTTCCAGAGAGAGAAATCGAGCCAATCGATTTTGCCAAGAGCCATTGCCCCGCTTATGGAAGGCCGGGGCCGGTCATTTTCTGACAGGTGTACGGCTCGTAGGACCATCTGCTCCACTGCCATTTTTTGTGTACAGCATGGGGCTTTTTCAAACCATTCATGCAGCCAATTATCGCTCAATGGAACCTGCTTTTGCACTACTCCTGAATCAATTTCGATTCTTTCCTTAACGAAGTGAGAAACACAATGACATCCGCTGCAATCCCAGTTGGCTATCTGGCCAAGATCACCGATGACAACTTGCTGCACCTTTCAGCAACAATCAGCAGCATCACGTCTTCCACATTTGGCAGATGGCTCCATTCACAGATATTGCGTGAAGCAGAGCGTCGAATGCGTGATGGCTCCGACGATCCGCTCGAAGCCGAGCAAACTCAACTTCCAATTGTCGATTGGAACAACTCAGAAGTTGCCTACGCACTTTTGCGAGTCACGACACTTTCGCTCGTCGTCGATGATCCTGCCACATCCGATTTTGTAAATGCTCTGGCAGGAGCGATCACGTGCCTGTCAGCTTTTCGTTTGGAGGAATCACAAAATGCGATCCAGTGAAAAATGCCCAGAGTGCAACAAAGGCCAACTCTACGTTCGCTCCAGCCGAAAGCAGGCAAATTGTCAGACTCGATATCTACGATGCCGATTCTGCTCCTTCAAGACAAAAACCATTCTTCCCAGAGAAAGAATTCGGCCAAGAAACGGGCTGTTGTAGGTACAACACTAGTTGCCCTGATTCTTCTAGCCCTCTCGTGATTACCTGCGATAATTGGAGTATGAGACCTCATCCCCACGAACATAGGTGACCAAATGAGCGACCGCGAATTCTTAACTTTGCACGAAGTAGCCGACCTACTTTCCATCAGTACTTGCACTGTGAGACGACTGTACCCCAAAGGCCAAATGCCCAAGCCCCTCAAAATCGGCCGAAGCCTTCGATGGCGAAAACAAGCAATTCTTGATTGGTGCGAGCAACAGGAAGACGAACCAATCGAGGAATCGAACCGTAACTTTCAACCGACCGGATGCTTATTCGCGTCGGTCGAGCACTTATTGACTTGAATGATCACCTGTTCCTGCGGAGCCAAGTTGAATGTGACTGCCGAAAAGATTGGGGCAACGGGAGATTGTCCGAAATGCGGGAAGTCAATTGACCTCACGCCGGATTCCATCAAGGCTGCTGTGTCATCAGACGTGGAGAATGACACATCGTCGGATGATGAGTCTCAACCGATCAGAGAGGGTGACTGGATCTGTCTGCAGTGCAAAAAGACAAATCCCAAGGAGTTGTTTGTCTGCAAGAACTGTAGGCAGAAATACCCAAAAATTCTTCTGCCGGAAACTCCCAGAAGACTCAGCAATTCTGAATTACCTCCCGACACATCACCCAGCATTTCAGGCGTGGCAACGATGATTACCGTCTTGGGCTACTTCAGCATCCCCATTGGCTTGTTCACGGCTGTGATCGGAGGTTTGGAAGCCAATTCGACTATGGCAATCACGATTGGGCTCTCAGTCGGCATCTCAGGCATCCTCATGGTCGGCTTCGGATCGGTCATCGAATACCTTGCCAAGATCGAATCGCATCTTCGCAATAGCTGACTGGACCGGGCGTCACTGACGCCTGTGAGAGTCTCAACTGCTGAGACCGCTGAAAGTGCTGCACTGCTGCAAACGCTGATAGGACTCCGACGCTCTGACTCAGACGGACGCTGAGAGGCAGGAGAGTCTCTTCCCAGAAGAGGAAGGGGATAATGATCCAATAAAGATCATCGTCTGAGAATAGCGGGTGTCAGTGACACCTGCGAGGGGGGAATTGGGGCGGTTTTAAGGGGTTATGGCATCAACTCCGAAAGTGGAGTTGAGACTATAAAACAAGAGGTTTTATGAGATTTACCAAAACATCAAAACGTCTTTATGATGGGTGTGCGAAGTGGCGCATTGTAGACCGTGACTCCGTCGCGAAAGTTTTCATCCCGCAGACCCGATCTTCCGGAAAGGCTGTGCCGTGAAAGCGATCGCGAGAAACCGTATCGACTTTGGCCGCTCTTTCGCTGTTCTGTGGCGTTACATCCCCCGCCGATGAACCGCTCGTCGCGCCGGTTCCCGGAGCCTCGGAAAAACAGCTGATTGACAAGAACGGTCACTTGCTCTGCTTGGGGGCATACCCTTTCCACACCCATTCGATCGCGTGCGGGAGAAATTGCGACTTGGCATTACCGATGCCATGGCCGGCATTCTGGCAGAAGAGATATTGGTAGTGATAGCCCTTGGCCTTGAGCACTTTGGCCATGCGATTGTTTGCCTCGACCCAGTCGTGCATGCCGTCGCGCATGACGTTGGGATTCAGCAGATCCCGGTCGCCCACGGATATGAAAAGCCGGATGGGCTTCTTCGGGCTTTCGGCAATCAGCCCGTTATGAAACCCCCAGGCCCCATCGGGCGTCTTGGGGTCGAAGGGCCATTGCTGGTTCACGAATGTGCCTGATGTCGTCAGCACGCGGTGATAAAGATCGGTGCGATACCAAGCCATGATGAGCGCGGCCGAACCTCCGGAACTGCTGCCCATGGCCGCGCGGCCGTCGGGATTTTTCGTCAGTTTGACTTCGCAGTTCTTCTCCACCAATGGCAGCACTTCGGTTTCGATGTATTCGGCGAACAGGCCCGACATCGTGTCATATTCTTTTCCGCGCTCGTGTCCCTGGGCATCGCCGCCACCGTTGGCAATCATAATGAGGATCATCGCCGGGACACGCTTCTGAGCGATCAGGTTGTCGAGGATACGCGGCAGCGTCATGTTGGGTTTGCCCTTGGATCCGTCGTGGCTGACCATGAAAGGTGCTGCGGTACCCGGGACATATTGCGCCGGAATGTAAACGGTAATCTGTCGCTTGTAATCAATCTCGTGGGTTTCAACGATCAAGGTCTTGGGGTTCTTGGGATCCACCGTCCCGAACACCTTGCGGGCAATCCCTGGATTCAAGAATTTGCCGTCCTTCGAATCCATCGTGAACTGCTGCACCTTCCCCTGCGGAACGTCTTTGACGGCTTTGCGTTCGGGAGCGGCTGAGTATTTGGGGCCAATCACAAAGTTCCCATCCACATCAACGGGCGGATTCACACCGGGTTTCAGTTGCTTGAATGCGGGCGAACCCGGGGCATCGAATTTGCGCGTCGGCGCCGGCTTGCGCTTACGTGCTTGCGCGAAGACTGTTTCTGAAACCAGACATGAGCACATCAGAAATGTGATGAGAACGGTCGTCCGCTGCATTAACATGAAACACCCTCGTTAATCGTGTGAGTTTTTGCTCTTCCCTTTTGATGTCTATGCCCTTTTCATATCGACGAAAAGGGACGCTCTTGTCAGAAAGAGGTGGTCCCCCTATTTCGCAAAGGACGCTGTCACTCCATTTTTTCAACTGGAGAACCACGGTCCCGTTGTACCTTGAATTCGATCAACATGCACGCCAGTTCGTCAAATGCCGGACAGCAAGTTGAGCGACGATATTCGTGGACTCCTTACGCGCCAGCGCAACCCATGCGTTTTCGCGAACTCAGGGTCGATCAGACCATCGACAGCCAAGAATTTGGGACTTTTGCGGGATCGACTTCGGAGATGAAGTGACGGTTGCCGTTCGCCAGCAAAGAGCGACCGACGAGTGCTTGCACGTCGATCTTAATGACGAGTCACTTTTCGGCAACTCGGTCAAGCCTTCCAACTCCAGGAAGGGCAGCCGTCTCGTTCCAACCGCAAGCGACCCTTTGGTTACTTCTCTTCATCCGCGGGCGGGGCGAAGCCGCGGCGCATGGTGTTTTCGGTGACGTTGATCGGGATCACGAATTGGCTGAGGTAATCGGGGCCGCCCGCTTTTGATCCCATGCCCGACATTTTGAATCCGCCGAACGGTTGCCGTTCGACCAATGCGCCGGTGATCTCGCGATTCAAGTACAAATTGCCCACCTGCAATTCTTTCCGCGCACGTGTCAGATTTTCCGGGCTGCGGCTGAACATGCCAGCGGTCAATGCGTAGTCGGTGCCGTTGGCGACCTCAATCGCTTCATCAAGATTCTTGACTTTGATGACGGCCAACACCGGGCCGAAGATTTCTTCCTGAGCGAGCCGGGATTGTGGGTCAACCTCTACGAAAATGTGTGGCCCGATGTAGTATCCTTCATCGCCCAACTCGCCGAGATCACCTTCCAGCACACAGGTGCTTTCTTCCTTGCCCGCTTCGATGCACTCCAGAATCCGCTGCTGCGCTTCTTCGTCAATCACCGGACCGACTGATGTCCCCGGCAACTCAGCCGGACCGAGGTCGAGACTTTTTGTCGCTTCCACCAGTCGTTCGACGAATGCGTCATGCGCCGCGTCGAGGACAATTGCCCGCGAGCAGGCCGAGCACTTCTGGCCGGCATATCCGAAGGCGCTTTTCAGCACGCCGGCGACTGCTTCGTCGAGGTCGGCGTCGTCATCGACAATGATTCCGTTCTTGCCCCCCATCTCGGCGATCACGCGGGGCACCGACGCGCGGCGTTCGTCCGGTTGTGCAGCCGCCCGGTTGATTTCCAGTCCGACCGCACGCGAACCGGTGAAGGCAATCAAATCGACATCGGGATTGCCGACCAGTTCGGGGCCAATCGTCTCACCCGTACCCGGCAGAAAATTCACAACGCCGTCGGGAATCCCAGCCGATTGGCATATATCCATCAGCTTGGCAGCAATCACCGACGACTGCTCGGCCGGCTTCATCACCACCGTATTGCCCGCCGCCAGCGCGGCGGCCGTCATGCCGGTCAGAATCGCCAACGGGAAGTTCCACGGCGCAATCACCACCACCACCCCGCGCGGACGATAAAAGTAGCTGTTCTCCTCGCCGGGCAAATCGAATTGGCGCGGAACCGCCATTTTCCGCATCTGCTGCGCGTAATAAACGCAAAAATCGATCGCCTCGGTCACATCGCCGTCGGCCTCTGCCCACGGCTTGCCGCACTCATACACTTCCCATGCTGCCAACTCATACCGGCGGTTTCGCATCTCCGAGGCGATCAGTTCCACGTATTCGGCGCGGTACTGCACTTCGAGGTTTGCCCACCCGCGAAACGCGCGGCGTGCGGCATCGACTGCGTCGG
>Ga0209501_10005880_pt1 | contig 11171 bp, 10 predicted proteins | sample ArcticOcean_MG_C_4_FD_187434 | JGI IMG/M metagenome (GOLD analysis project Ga0209501, IMG submission 187434) | Marine microbial communities from western Arctic Ocean - ArcticOcean_MG_CB4_134 (SPAdes) (version 2) | ecosystem: Environmental > Aquatic > Marine > Oceanic | place: Arctic Ocean...
TCGAAATTGAAGAGAATCAAAATATAGCTGCTGAAGTTGTTGCGGATGCAGATGGATCTGCGGCAGAACAAGTCCCTGCAGAAGAAGGTCCTGCAGAAGAAGCTTCTGCAGAGGAAGCGCCCGCTGAAGAAATAACCGCAGTGGAAGAAGAAGTAGCTGAGAGTGAATCAGTTAAAGCCGCTTCTGAAACTTCGATTGAGGCAGCCGCTGATGCTGAGCCTGCAGCGCAGAAAGCTCCAGCTAAAAAGGCAGCAGTAAAGAAAGCGCCTGCCAAAAAGAAGGCTCCAGCTAAAAAGAAGGCTCCAGCTAAAAAGAAGGCTCCAGCTAAAAAGAAGGCTCCAGCTAAGAAGAAAGCACCTGCGAAAACTGAAGATTAGGAATCTGCTTGGGGAATCAGTGCTAATACTAATTCCCCAAGTCCCTCATCACCTAAGGCTATTCAAGACAGAGTGAAAATGGGGCGAGCAGCCTTTTTTTTGCAATTGTATAAAACATAATTGGTTATCAATTCACATAGTGAATAAGACAAAGATTTAGCAAGAGGCTAGGAAAATGGCAAATATTACAGCAGGCATGGTTAAAGAATTGCGCGAGCGCACTGGTTTGGGAATGATGGATTGTAAGAAAGCTCTTTCCGCTGCTGACGGAGATATGGATAAAGCGATCGACGATTTGCGTAAGGCAAGCGGGCTAAAAGCTGCAAAGAAAGCTAGCCGTGTTGCAGCAGAAGGAATTGTACTTACTAAAATTGCAGAGGATGGTAATTACGGTGTGATAATTGAAGTGAATAGCGAGACAGATTTTGCAGCGCGAGATGAGAATTTTCTAGATTTCTCTCAGCAAGCTATAGAGCTCGCCTATTCAAATAATGATGCAGATGTGCAAGGTATTTTGAATGCGGGATTAGAGGATTTGCGCCAGGCATTGGTGCAAAAGGTTGGTGAAAATATTAACCTGCGTCGAATCGATAGATTGAAATTTGAAGACGCTAATCAGGGCATAGTTGCAAGTTATGTGCACAGCAACAATCGAATTGCTGTTTTGATATCGCTGCAGGGTGGAGACGAATCACTAGCACGCGATATCGCGATGCATGTGGCCGCTGTTAACCCTATGGTGGTCAGAGCTGAAGATGTGCCAGAAGATGTATTGGCCAAGGAATCTGAAATATATTCGGCTCAAGCAAGAGAAAGTGGGAAACCGGAAGAAATCATCGAGAAAATGATAATAGGTCGCTTGCGTAAGTTTGTTGCTGAGATTAGCTTGCTTGAGCAGCCTTTCGTAAAAGATTCAGATAAAAAAATTGTAGATTTACTTAAAGAAGCTGGTGCAGATGTGGTCAATTTTGTACGCTATGAAGTTGGCGAAGGTATCGAAAAAGAAGATGTGGATTTTGCCGAAGAAGTGGCCGCTCAAGTACAAGGGAACGGCTAGTTTTTCTCAGGAATAATGGCCGACGAACTTAACCCCAGCTAGGTAATTAAAGACTGATGCCAAAACAGGAACGTAAATATAACCGAATACTGCTCAAGCTTAGCGGAGAAGCGCTAACTGGAGATGCAGACTTTGGAATTGATCCTAAGGTTCTTGATCGGATGGCTGTAGAAGTAGGGCAGCTTATCGGTTTGGGAGTGCAGGTTGGAATGGTAATCGGCGGCGGTAATTTGTTTCGTGGCGCTGCCTTGAGTGCCGCTGGAATGGAGCGAGTAACCGGTGATCATATGGGGATGCTGGCCACGGTTATGAACGCGTTAGCAATGAGAGATGCGTTGGAGCGAGCAGGCATTTCTACTCGTGTGATGTCAGCAATTCAGATGAGCGGCGTAGTTGAGCATTATGATCGGCGCGCAGCTATCCGGCATCTTAAAGCATCCGATGTGGTTATTTTTTCTGCTGGCACTGGTAATCCCTTTTTTACGACAGATTCTGCAGCGTGTTTGCGCGGTATCGAAATCGATGCGGACCTGATATTAAAAGCGACGAAAGTAGATGGTGTATATTCTTCAGATCCGCATACAAATCCTGAAGCTGTGAAATTCAAAAGTTTGACCTACGATGAAGTTATCGAAAAAAAACTTGGAGTAATGGATCTAACGGCGATCTGCCTGAGTAGAGATCATCAGGTCCCGATAAAAGTATTCGACATGAATCGCCCTGGAGCATTGTTAGATAACGTTATGGGCAAAGCTGACGGAACATTAATAGAATAAAGAGTAAGTCCGGCTGCGCCGTTGTGCGCTTCAACAGCGTTATAGAAGAAGGGGAGCATTATGATTAATGAGATAATTGCAGATGCGGAAGAAAGAATGCAAAAGAGCGTGATCTCTTTGGAAGATGCATTTAAGAAAATTCGGACTGGTAGAGCTCACCCAAGCATTCTTGATACCGTCATGGTTTCCTATTACGGCTCAGATACACCTCTTAATCAACTAGCTAACGTAAATGTTGAAGACGGCCGATCTCTATTAATCTCGCCGTGGGAAAAACCCTTAATTGGAGAAATAGAGAAAGCGATTCTTAAATCTGATTTGGGGCTTAATCCATCTAATAATGGAGATACGATTCGCGTTCCCATGCCTGCGCTTACAGAAGAAACTCGGAAAGAATTCACCAAGCAGGCGAAGAATGAGGCAGAGAATGGCCGAGTTGCAATACGCAATATTCGCCGCGATGCTAACTCAGACTTCAAAGACCTCGAGAAGGAAAAAGAGATTAGTGAGGATGAGCAACGTCGTGCTGTGGAGAGTGTGCAAAAGCTTACGGACAAATATATCGGCGCAATTGAAGCTGCATATCAAGTTAAAGAGGCTGATCTACTCTCGTTCTAATTTGTTGTAAATTGTTTTACTTGCAAGCTTCGTTCGCACACATCAGGAAGTTTTATTTATTGTTCATTATTGATCGCTAAAAAACAGATCGCTAAGAAATAGTTAAAAATGACTCCTGAATCTAACTCTTTACTTCCAAATCATATCGCCATCATTATGGATGGCAACAACCGTTGGGCAAAAGCTCGGGGCTTACAAGCTAAGTCGGGGCATCGTCATGGTGCTGAAGCAGTAAAAGAAGTGGTTAATTGCTGTGTCGATAGAGGTATAAAATGTTTAACTCTGTTTGCCTTTAGTAGCGAGAACTGGCGACGTCCCGCGAAAGAAGTTCAGTCTCTAATGGCTCTCTTTTTAATAGTGTTAAAGCGCAAAGAAATCAATCAGTTACATAAGAGAAATGTAAGGCTCCGGTTTATTGGTAACCGTTCAGGCTTTTCGCAAAAACTACAAGCCAACATGGCAGAGGTCGAAGAGCTTACGCAAAATAATATCGGCACTACGGTGATTGTTGCGGTCGACTATGGAGGCCGGTGGGATTTGAGTCAGGCAACAAGAGTGATAGCTGAGAAAGTAAAATTAGGTCATATGAGTCTCGACGAAATCGATATTGAGAGTGTTCACCTTCATACTAGTTTGCAGGAATATCCCGACCCTGATCTTTGTATCCGAACTGGTGGCGAACAGCGAGTTAGCAATTTTCTACTTTGGCAATTTGCCTATACAGAATTGTATTTTACCGGATGCTTCTGGCCTGATTTTAATTCAGTGCATTTTGAGTTGGCATTAGAAGAGTTTGCGAAACGGCGGCGCCGATACGGCAGTCATGATGAAGATGTAGGCTCGGACGAGTAGATGTTAAAGCAACGAATTATCACCGCAATTAGTTTGCTAATTGGTTTGACTGCTACCACCACTCAACTATCTCTGTTTAATTTTACTCTATTCATTTCTCTAGTAGTGGTACTCGCCAGTTGGGAATGGGGTGGATTTATTGGCTTAAAGGAATCGTCAGCAAAATTGACTTACTCATTAACTATTGCGGCTATGATTATTGGCCTGTATTTCATTCTTGACATCTCGACAAGAGATTCTTCAGTAGATTTTGTTCGAGCATCCATTCTGCTCGGCCTAGGATTGCTATTTTGGATATTGATGGTTTTTGTATTAGCTGGCTATCCAGAAAACAAATCAGCTTGGAACAATGAGTCTAAAATTGCCTGTATGGGTATGTTGGCCTTAGTTCCGAGCTGGGTTGGATTAGTGGTTCTAAAAAGTTTGGAAGAAGCTGGGCTGCTCGTATTGGCTTTGGTTATTCTGGTTGCTGCAGTTGATATTGGTGCTTATTTCGCGGGCGTGAATTTTGGTTCGAGAAAGCTAGCTCCAAATTTAAGTCCCAAAAAAACTTGGGAAGGAGTATGGGGGGGATTCGCACTCTGCGCGGTGATTTCAGTGGCTATGATCTGGGCGGCAAATAGTTATTTTCTGGACCTTACTTCTGCTCAAATGGTCGTACTATTTTTTCTTGCACCTCTAACTACGTTTTTCTCCGTCATAGGCGATTTGCTTGAAAGTATGCTGAAGCGCAATCAGAATATTAAAGATAGCGGAAGACTGTTGCCTGGTCATGGAGGCATCTTGGATAGAATAGATAGCTTGGTCGCGACAGCACCACCTTTCGTGTTGTTACTTGTTTTCATGATGACTGAGGCTAGCTAATTCGAATGTCAGCGCAGCATCACATAACAATACTGGGTTCCACTGGCTCCGTAGGTCAAAGTACTTTGGCTGTAATTGAACAGCAACCCAGTTATAAACTTTATGGGCTAAGCGCTCACACCAATGTCGAATTGCTGTTACAGCAATGTCTGAAATTTAAGCCCACAGTTGCGGTAGTTAGCGATGAACAAGCTGCTGAGAAATTTGCTCGTTTATTAACCGCTGCGGATTGTCAAACAAAGTTATTGGTTGGTGCCGCGGGACTGGTTAGTATTGCAGTTGCAGATGAAGTCACTCACGTTATGGCGGCAATTGTTGGATCAGCTGGCCTTGAGTCGGTTTTAGCAGCTGCTGAAGCAAGAAAGCGCATACTTTTGGCGAATAAAGAATCTTTGGTAATGGCGGGTAGCTTGCTTATTGACGCGGTGCGAAAATCCGGTGCTTCAATTATCCCAATTGATAGTGAGCACAATGCGATTTTTCAATGTCTGCCGAACGGCGACAGCAAAAAATGGCTGGGGCATATCGATAAAGTGGTACTTACGGCTTCTGGAGGCCCTTTTTTAAACACTTCACTAGCCGATCTTGATTCCGTAACTCCTGCGCAAGCTTGTCGCCACCCGAAGTGGAACATGGGGCGAAAAATTTCTGTTGATTCAGCCTCAATGATGAATAAAGGCTTGGAATTTATTGAGGTCTGCCTGCTATTTGATTTGGAGCCGAAGCAAGTAGAAATACTGATTCACCCTCAGAGCATTGTTCATTCAATGGTGTATTACCGGGATGGTTCGGTTTTGGCGCAGATGGCTAATCCAGATATGAGAATTCCTATAGCTCACGGTTTAGCCTTTCCGCAGCGGATATCCTCAGGTGCAGAACTGCTATCTCTTAGTGAATGTGAACCCCTTGAATTTTTAATTGCTGATCTAGGACGTTTTCCTTGCTTAGCTTTAGGGATTGAAGCTGCCAAAATGGGTGGAAATGCACCGATTGTGCTTAACGCAGCCAATGAGGAGGCAGTAGCCGCCTTTTTATCAGGTGATATTTCCTTTTCAGCTATACCTCTAATTATTGCCGCAGTTATGTCGAAAATACCTTGTGAAGCGGCGCCAAGTCTCGCTATCATTCGGGGCTTCGATCAGCAAGCAAGAAATTTGGCTAAAAAGCTGATATTAAAGGAATTTTAAGAAGCTTTTTAAGCTTGTTTCAAGATAGCGAAAGAGCTGAATTTAGTTAAAAATATTACAAATATGATACTGGACATATTAACAAGCATAGCTGCCTTAATCTTCACTCTAGGCATTTTGGTCACCATTCATGAATTCGGTCATTTTTGGGTGGCTCGGCGCTGTGGAGTTAAGGTATTGAGGTTCTCCATCGGGTTTGGTAAAGCAGTTAAAACATGGGTAGGTAAGGATGGTTGCGAGTATGTCATAGCGCCAATTCCATTAGGTGGGTATGTAAAAATGCTCGGCCAGGAAGACACTACGGTAGCTGATGCCGCCGATGTTTCGGTTAGCCAGCAGCATTTATCTTTCGCCTATAAACCTCTCTGGCAGCGGATGGCAATTGTTGCAGCAGGCCCTATCGCCAATTTCTTATTGGCAATTTTTGTCTTCTGGTTAATTAATATTAGCTACGGGTTAACTGGAATTGCGCCGGTTGTAAATAATGTCATTGAAGGTTCGCCTGCCTATGAGGCAGGGCTGCGGCCTGGCGATGAAATACTAGCTGTCGATGGCAGTGCAACAATAATTTGGCAGCAGGTCACACTGGAAATGTTAGCCAGGCTCGGTGAAACTGGTGTTCTGCAGCTGACTGTAGATTCCGCAAACTCTGCTGCATCAAACAATATCGATATTCCTATTGTTTCCTGGATGGGCACTGAAACTGCACCTAACCCAATTAGTAATCTGGGAATTATACAAATTGAAATTCCTGCAAGAATCGCTGGTGTGGTCTCGGAGGGGAGGGCTGAAGCCGCTGGTTTGTTGGCTGGTGATGAAATTCTTTCGGTGAATGATGTAAGCATCAGAGGTTGGACTCATTGGGTTGAAGTGATTCGAGCAAACCCGGAACTCACGTTAGATGTCATGGTCCAACGAGATGAGAATGAAGTTGGGCTCCAGATTACTCCTGCTTCAAACAGGGAGGTTGATGGCAGCGAGATTGGCAGCATCGGTGCCTATGTCCAGAACACAACTTTAGCTGAGTTGTTGCCGCCGGAGATGCAGCGAGAAGTAAATTACAACGTATTTACTGCTGTGCAGCCGGCTTTGCAAGAGACTTGGGATAAATCGGTCTTTGTTCTTGATTCAGTAAAGAAGATGGTTGTTGGTTTAATATCGGTAAAGAATATTAATGGCCCGATAACTATAGCCCAGGTAGCAGGAGAAACAGCGACCTACGGTTTGGATGTGTATTTGGGGTTCCTGGCATTGCTGAGTATCTCTTTGGGTGTGTTGAATTTATTACCAATCCCAATACTAGATGGAGGCCATTTACTGTACTACATGATTGAAGCTGTAATCAGACGACCAGTGCCAGAACGTATTCAAGCCTGGGGCTTGCAGCTTGGGCTGCTGTTGATATCCGGAATTATGATATTGGCAATATATAATGATTTCACACGATTACTGTGAAGTTGTTAAAGAAAAGGTAGTTGCTGAAGAAGGTATTTTAAATATTAAAAAAATGAATAAGAAGTTGGATGAAAAATCAAAAACAATCAGATTGGCTCGAAGAAAGTGGATGCCCGTCGCCAAGTCATAAATTCTAAATTTGAGAATGCGTTACAAATGAAGAGAGTAGTTTTTTGTTTCCTGCTTGCGGTTGGCTTCCCCAATTTTCTCCAAGCACAAACTTTCACTATCGCTGACATCATAGTTGATGGCTATCAGCGGATTTCACCTGGAATAATTTATAATCTCCTACCAGTTGGTATCGGCGACGAAGTCGACGGAACAACATCCGCGCAAATCATTCGGGAGCTTTCTCAGTCAGAGTATTTTGATGAGATTGAAGTGGCGCGCGAAGGAAATATTTTAGTTGTTACAGTCCTTGAGAGACCTTCGGTGGCAGAAATTGTTATTGAGGGCAACAGCGTTTTAGAAACAGAAGATATTTTGGACAATATGGCCCAGGCTGATATTGCTGAGGGCCAAATTTTTACGCGAGCAGCGTTAGAATTAATCCGTCAGGGAATTCAGGAAGTCTACTCTGGTCGAGGACGATATGGTGCGGCGGTTGAGATCGAAGTCGAAGACCTACCTCGAAATCGAGTTGCGATCAGTCTTGAAATCGATGAAGGTGAAGAGTCGCGTATTCGCCATATTAATATTGTTGGCAATTCAGCTTTTGAGGAAGAAGATCTTCTAGGATTGTTTGAATTAGGCACCAAGCCCTGGTTTATGTTCTTTAGTCGAAAAGATCGATACTCCCGCGAACAATTTACTGGAGACCTAGAGCGACTTGAATCCTATTATCTCGATAATGGTTATGTTGAATTTACAATTGAATCAACACCGATCTCGATTACTCCTGATCGCGCCGAAGTGTACATCACTATTAATGTCGATGAGGGTAATTTATACACGGTTGATGAGGTGGACCTGGCTGGTGACTTGGTGGACGCAGAGGCATTATTGCGTGCTGCTATCTTCGTGCGTCCAGGTCAGATTTATTCTCAGGCGCTGGTAACCGGAACCGAAGAAATAATGGTACAGTTTCTTGGAAACCTTGGGTATGCATTTGCAGAAGCCACCGGTGTGCCAGAAGTGGACGATGAAGATGAAACTGTCGGCGTCACCTTTTTTATTGAGCCAGGCAATCGTACCTATGTGAATCGAATTAATTTTGCAGGGAACTTATCGACAGCAGATGATGTATTGCGAAGAGAAATGCGCCAACTAGAAAGTGCGCCCGCGTCCAATCTGCAAATTGAACAATCAAAGGTTCGCCTTGAGAGATTAGGATACTTTGAATCAGTAGAAGTAGAGACTGAAGAGGTTGCTGGAACACAAGATCAAATTGACGTCAACTATGATGTGCTGGAACAAAATTTCGGTGCGATCAGTTTTCAAGTTGGTACAGGTAGTCGTGGCAATTTTTTCCTCAGTTCAAGTTTGCAAGCTGCTAATTTTCTGGGAACGGGCCGGACAGTTGGGGTAGGAGTAAATAGGAGCCGTTTTCAAAAAGGGCTAAATTTCAGTTACACCGATCCTTATTATACTGCCGACGGAGTTAGTCGCGGATTCAATCTCTTTGCTCAAGAAATTGATTCCCCTTGGAATGTTTCTAGCTTTAACACGACTTCTTATGGTGGCTCGCTCAGCTTTAGTTATCCCTTGAGTGAGATCATGGTATTGGGTTTTGATTTGGGCTTTACTCACACTGAGTTAAGTGCAGGTTATGGTTCGGTGCAAGAAATCGAAGCCAGTCCAATTTTATTCGATGGTATTGATAGCTATATGATCTCGCCACCAAATCTTAACGTGTTTGATGGCCCCGTAATGGACTCAGTTCTAGGGAATGTTGCCGACCTCAGGGATGATCAGCTGCAGCGGAGTGGAGACTTGGGTTTTGTCGATAAATTTGGCGACTCTTTTGATAATGTCACTATCACGGGCAGCTGGTTTAGAAACACGCTTAACCGTGGTCAGCTCGCTAATGATGGAAGCCTCCACAGCCTGGGAGTTGAGATAACTCTTCCCGGAAGTGATCTAGAATACGCTCGAATCAATTATAGCAATCAGATGTACTGGCCAATTTATGGAAGCAGAGAATGGGTAGTGGGTCTGCGCACCAATCTTGGTTTCGGCTTCGGTTATGGGGATAATGGGCAAATGCCCTTTTTTAGTAATTTCTTCGCTGGCGGTTTGATCCGAGGGGGAGGGCAGTTGCGAGGCTATGAGGAGAATAGCCTGGGACCGAGAAGTACGGCAGGTGCGCGATACCTAACGCAGAATGGTCTTACTCTACAGAGAGGCGAAGATGGTCAAATTTTGCGTGATGAGTCAGGTAATGCGGTTGGTTTAAATAATGATGCTGGCTACGAAACCACGGTATTGACGGATGCGGCTGGTGTCCCGCAACTGGATGCTAATGGAAATCCGGAGATTGCTTTGGCTGTACAAAACTTCTATCTAGATGATGATTATGACAATTTTGGTGGTAATATACTGGCCGTAGCATCACTTGAGCTGCTATTTCCGGTACCTTTTCTCGATGATACGAGCCGTATTAGATCAGCTTTTTTTATTGACGCTGGAAATGTTTTCTCGTCACATTGTACCGATAGACAGCGGCTACAGCAGGGTTGTTCGAATTTTGATGTTGGAGAATTGCGCTATGCAGTCGGTGTGAGCGTAACTTATTTGTCGCCATTTGGTCCGCTAACATTTTACATAGCAGCGCCGTTTGGTGGGGAAAATGACGATACCAAGACCTTTGATTTTACTGTTGGTCAAGGATTTTAAGTTAGTGATTGGGAATTGTTTTGATTAATCAATCCGCTCGGTAACGAGGATTTGTTGAAAATTTGTTAAAGATTGAGTTGAAACTGCTGAATAATAGAGTCTGGCGGTTGAAGTATAAATTGGAGGATACACGTGAAAAATATTAAGAGTCTTATAGTTTGTCTTTGCCTCGCAGTTGTCTCTCAGGGCGCGTTTGCACAAGGTACTAAAATTGGTGTACTGAATGCGCTACAAGCATTATTCAATTCAGAATCAGCCAAAGTTGCTCAAGAAGAGATACGTCAAGAGTTCATTATCGATGAAGAAAGAGCATTAGAACTCACTACATCGCTTACTGAACTGCAAGAGGAGTATCAGCAAAATGAAGCGGTAATGACGGAAGCTGAAATTAGCCGTATGAACTCTAATGCTCAGGATTTACAAGTTCAGTTGCAATTGATTCAGGAAAGAGTTCAAACTGCTCTGCAAGAAAAGAATCAAGCCTTTCTAGCCAGTATGCAAGAAGAGCTCGCCGCGGCTGTGACTGATGTGGTTGCTGAAGGAGGGTACGACTTAATATTAAATGTCGATAGTGCTCCTTACTTCGCGCCGGTATTAGATATAACAGCTAAGGTCACTGCTAAGCTTAACGAAAGTTCTCAGAGCGAGTAATAAGCGATACGTTTATGCGTATAAGCGCCAGGTGACACATGAAAAGCTATACACTTGGCGAAATTGCTAAACTGTTAGATGTGCAACTGATTGGCGATGATCAAGTAGTGATAAATGGGCTTGGGACACTCCGTGATGCCGCCCCACAGCAGCTCAGTTTCTTGAGCAATCCAGCCTATATTGATCAGCTTTCATCCTGCAAAGCATCAGCCGTGATAATTGCTGAAAACTTTTCGGATATATGCCCAACAAATAAACTTATTTCTTCAGCTCCCTACGTCAGTTTTGCTAAAGCTAGCGCGTTATTTGATCGCGCACCCTCTCCTGTTTCTGGCATTCACCCCACTGCTATAGTTGACAATTCGGCGAAACTTGCGAAAGGCGTTTCAGTTGCTGCCAATTCGGTAATCGGTGCCGATGTCTGCATAGGTGAGAATTCGGAAATCGGAGCTGGAGTAACCATTGGAGCGGGCTCTGCTCTAGGGGGAAATTGTAAACT
>Ga0209501_10005882_pt1 | contig 11168 bp, 9 predicted proteins | sample ArcticOcean_MG_C_4_FD_187434 | JGI IMG/M metagenome (GOLD analysis project Ga0209501, IMG submission 187434) | Marine microbial communities from western Arctic Ocean - ArcticOcean_MG_CB4_134 (SPAdes) (version 2) | ecosystem: Environmental > Aquatic > Marine > Oceanic | place: Arctic Ocean...
GGGATGACAGCAGGGCCCTGGAAGATGGAGGCTTGGTGCCCGGCCGACCGACGGTGCGGCCCACCCGCACCGACACGGCGCCGGAAATCGACGGCCGCCTCGACGACGAAGTGTGGAGCACGGCAGCCCTGATCACCGAATTCACGCAGCAATCTCCGCTCGACGGTGCGCCCGCGACGGAAGAGACCGAGGTCTACGTCGCCTACGACTCCGAAAATATCTACCTGGCGTTTTATGCCCATTATGAGGATCCCTCGATCATGCGAGCGAACCGCGTGGACCGCGACCGCACGCTGATGGACGATCTCATCACGGTCTACTTCGACACCTTCCTGGACCAGCAGAGAGGGTATGGCTTCGACGTCAACGGCTACGGGGTGCAGGGTGACGGGATCATCAGCGCGGGTGGCCTTAGAGGTCGCGGTGGGGGAAGGGGCGGCGGAGGCGGAGCGGCTTCCCGCAGCGGCATTCCACCCGCGGATCGTTCATGGAACGCCTTGTTCGAGACCGGCGGCCGGATCGTGGCGGATGGATTTACGGCAGAGATGGCGATCCCCTTTAAGAGCCTGCGATACCCGAGCCGGGAGCGTGACCAACCGCATCGGTGGGGTTTTCAGATCGTTCGCGAGGTCAAGAATAAGGATCAGGAGAACCAGGTCTGGGCGCCGATGTCTCGCGGCGTCTCGAGCTTCTTCCAGCAGATGGGCGTTCTGGAGGGCATGGTCAACCTATCCACCAGCCGGAACATCGAGGTTTTGCCGACCTTCACGGCCATCGAGCACGGCACGCTTGACGCGACGGTTCCAGGGTTTGCCCACACGGCCACCGATCCGGACGCCGGCGTGAACCTCAAGTACGGTGTCACGTCGACCCTGACCGCCGACTTTACGGTGAATCCGGATTTCTCGCAGATCGAATCGGATCAAGCCCAGATCGAGGTCAACCAGCGGTTCGCTTTGTTCTTCCCCGAGCTACGGCCCTTTTTCCTGGAGGGCGCGGAGATGTTCAATTTTCTATCGCCGGTGACGTTCATCCACACCAGGACGATCGTCGATCCAGATTACGGTGCCAAGCTGACCGGCCAAGTCGGGGCGATGTCCATCGGTGTGTTGGCGGCCAACGACATCGCGCCCGGAAAGGTGGATGACGAGCTGGATCCAGCCTTCGGGCGGTCGGCCAACACGTTCATCGGGCGGGCCCGGTACGATCTATACGCAGAGTCGAACGTCGGTGTGATCTTCACCGATCGGGAGTTCATGAGCGGCTACAGCCGCGTTCTCGGCGCCGACGGCAACTTCCGCTTGAGCCGGACCGTGACCTTCCGCGCCGTCGGCGTCGGCGCACGGAATCTCGACAGTGACGGGGTGGAGAGTCGTAACGGGCATCTGGTCGGCACCTTGCTGCGCCAGAGCGGAAGGAACGTGAACTGGTCCCTGAATGCCTACGAGATCACTCCGGATTTCGACACCGACGTCGGATTCGTGCGCCGCACGGATGAGCGTCGGGCCAGCGGTAACATTGGATACGTCTTCTGGCCGAATGGTCGAATCGTCAACTGGGGTCCCCGGATCAATGTCCTCCGGAACTGGGATTTCGACCGGGTCGTCCAGGACAAACGTGTCGGCTTCAGCCTCAATTTCTTGTTGGCCGGCAACATAAGCTTGAGCGGGAATTACGATCGAGAGATGGAGCGGTTCGGCGGGATAAACTTCGATAAGAACAGGTTTTCCGCACGAGCGAGCAAGAACAGCCGTTCATATTCGTTCGGTGGGAACTTCAGTATGGGGGATCAGATCCTCTTCAGCGCCGATCCGCGCCTAGGTGACCAGTTCGGTTGGGGTGTAGACGCTCAGGTGCGGCCCACAACGAGTCTCTCTACGCAGCTCAGCTTGAACGCGACCCGGCTGACGATTGATGGCGTCGAGGAGTTCGACGTGAAGATCGCGCGTGGCACCACCACCTATCAGGTCACCGAAAAGTTGGGGTTCCGAAACATCCTGGAGTTCAACTCGCTGGATGAGACAGTCGACGTCAACCTGCTCGCGACCTATCGGGTCAACGCCGGCACGGTTTTCTTCATCGGCTACGACGACCACTATATGCAGGCCGACCTCATCGAGGGGGATCGCGACGGCGACGGAATCGACGAGCAACTTTTCTTCAACAAAGATCTGCGGCGGACGAATCGCGCGATCTTCATAAAGCTCCAATACCTACTGCGTTACTGAGTGCGAGCGCGGGTCGGCAGCCCGGCCGCTACCCCTCTACCACCTCTCAATCACGCTGAGAGTCGCCCGATCCCTCCGCTTCCATTCTCTCCTGATAACGCGCCCCGCTCAGTACGCCCGCCAGACTGTAGTTACATGGACGTGATCCGCCGGTTCATCGACGAGCACCCCCCCCTACTCACGAATCCGCCGAATGGCTCGGCGAGCCCAATCCGCTGCCCTCATCCCAGCTCTTCGTAGAGATGGGCGAGCGCCCGGATTCCGAGTTCGATGTTCGCTTCTAGGAACCACTCGTTGGGGGCGTGCAGGTTGGCTCCGGGCAGAGAGAAGCCCATCAGGAGCACCGGCGCGTCGAGGATCCGCTCGAACTCGCCGACGATCGGGATGCTGCCACCCTCGCCCGCCAAGACGGGAGCGGATCCGAAGGCCTTGAGGAGGGCGGAGCTCGCCGCTTCTTTGAGACGGCCGTCGAGCTGCGCTCGCCAGGGCATTCCTCCGTGAAATTGCTCGACCGTCACCGTCACTCCGGGCGGAGTTACTGAGGCTACATGCGCTCGAAACAACTCGGCCACGCGCTGCGGGTTCTGATCAGAAACCAGGCGGAAGCTCACCTTGGCCATGGATTCGGCGGGCAGCACCGTCTTGGCCCCCTCACCCGTGTAGCCCGAAAGGAGCCCGTTGACCTCACACGTGGGCCGGATCCAGAGTCGTTCTGGAATGGAGTAACCGGGTTCGCCGCCCACCGGGGACGCCCCCAGAGATTTCTCGAAGTCGTCCTCATCGAACGGCAGGTCCCGGATTGCGTCCCGGGTCTCAGTGTCCCAGTCCAGCACGTCGTCGTAGAAGCCGTCGATTGTGATGTGTCCCTGATCGTCATGCAGAGTGGCCAGAATCCGGCTGAGGGCCATCGCTGGATTGACCACGGGCCCCCCGTACGATCCCGAATGTAGGTCGCTCGAGGGGCCCGCGACTCGGATCTCGAAATAGGCGAGGCCCCGGAGGGAAAAAAGGAGTGCGGGCAGGCCCTCCGCGAACATCGCCGAGTCGGAAATCACCACCGCGTCACAGGCCAGCCTCGCTTGTTGGGCTTCAACGAGGGGTACCAGATTCGGCGAGCCGATCTCCTCCTCACCCTCGGCCAGAACGATCAGATTGACGGGAAGGGCCCCACCCCCCTTCAAGTGGGCTTCGGCAGCCTTGATATGGAGATAGAGTTGCCCCTTGTCGTCTGCCGCACCTCGGGCGTAGAGGCGCCCGTCGCGAAACTCTGGCTCAAAGGGTGGTGAGTCCCAGAGCGCAAGGGGCTCAGCCGGCTGGACGTCGTAGTGGCCGTATACCAGGACGGTAGGAGCGTCGGCGCCGGCGCCGCGCCACTCCCCCAACACTACCGGATGGCCGGCGGTCTCGAGCAACTCGGCTTCGAGGCCGGCGCCCTCCATTTTATCGCGGAGCCACTCCGCAGCTCGACGCGTGTCGGTATTGTGTTCGGATTTTGCGCTTACGGAAGGAATTCGGAGAAGTTCCAGAATCTCGTCCGTGAAGCGACCAAGCTCCCTCCCGATGTAACCCTGGACGTCACTCATGTCGCTCAGATGAGACCGCGAATGCCCCAGCGGTAAATGAAGCTCATGGCGACCGCAAACGCGGCCGCACCAGCCATGCCACCCGTGCTAAACGCAACTGGGTCATCGAACTCGAAGATGCCTATTCCCAGCATTCCGCCGATGACCGCTCCGAAGGCCCCGATCACGACGAGCACGGGTAGATGCCCCGGCGTTTCTTCCGGTCTTTTAATCACGAGTTTCATCACGAAGGCGATGATGGCTCCCATGACGATCCAAACACCGATACCGATCCAGTTCTCCATTGATCATCCCTTAAAAGCCGGCGGCGGAAGGCCCCGGCGGCCGGCCGCGGTCCTCGAGGCACGGAATCTAAAGGGTCCGCCTCGGGGGGCGCCACCTAATCTTGCTTTCGCATCGCTCGTTTCAAGGCGTCGAGCCGGGCATCCACGTCGATTTCTGCTGGATCGGGACGGCTTTCAAAACGATCCGGCCCGTCGTCAATCAGATCGTCTAACTCGATGCTGGCCTTCCGCTGGGCATCGTCGGCTTCGATCTCGTCCGCGAAGCGGTCCAGCTGAGAGAAGAGGTCATCGGCCCCCTCGATGGAGTCGCGCGCGGGTGCCCGTCCCGCGGTGGCGGTAAGTCCGTCACGGTTCTTCTCCGCATCCTTTATCGCCTCGATCATTTCCTGGAACTCCTCCTGTCGCATGTCCAGCTCCTCCTTCAACGCGAGGGCCTTGTGCTCCAGGACGCTCCGGCGATGTTCGTGCTTCTCCGCATACTCGCGGGCCACCTTAGCAGTTTCCTCATCTGAGATGGCGAGGGCCATCTGTTCCCGGCGGCGGCACGTTTTTCCCGAGCCCTCTTCTTTCTCCGCCTTCTCGATCGCGCCCTGGATGGCCTCTTCGAGCCGCCGGATCTCGGCCTTCGTATCTGCGGCCTCTCGCTTCATTTCGCGAAGAAGGCGGTTCACTGTCTCCGGAATTTCGTCGCGACCCAGCTCATCCTTGAAATTGTCGACGGCTTCGCGGAAGGCTTGGCGTAGGTTGTCGAACATGCTTCCACTCACCCCATTAATTGAGGAAGGGCTCGATCCTCTGGGCGAAGGAATTCCGGGCGCGGTGCAGCCTGCTCTTCACGGTCCCGAGGTTTACGCCGGTGATCTCGGAGATCTCCTCGTAGCTCTTGCCCTCCAGCTCGCGCAGTTGGAACACCAACCGATGGTGTTCCGGCAACTCCTGCACGGTGTCCTCCACGAGGCGTTTGAGAAAACGCCTTCGATAAAGATCGTCGGGCCTCGTCCGGAAATCTTCGAACTGGATGGGGCGGTGGTCGTCGTCCCAACTGTTCGTGAGCCGCTGGAAGAGAACAAGGGGGCTGCGTGACCGGTTGCGGAGCTCATTCTTCGAGAGATTGCTTGCGATCGTGTACACCCATGTCGAGAACTTCTTCGAGGTGTCGAACCGGTGGAGGTGCCGGGTCACTCGGATGAAGGCCTCTTGAACCAGGTCCTGCGCCTCGTCCCCATCGCCGGTCTTTCGGGCAACAAAATGCACGAGCCGGTCGCGATACCGGTCGTACAGGTCCTCGAACGCACCGATTCGGCCGTGAAGATGGGCGATGACGAGCTCCTCGTCACTCAACATGTCGAGGGCTTCTTCCTTCAAACCCGTCCCAACATCGTCGTCCATCTAATGTTTTCCCTATTCATTCCGACGGGCTCAGCCGTCCGCTGGAACCGGTGCGACGTCACCCGACAATGATTCTCACCTTCGGTCGCAATATGATCCGTCCCGATCTCACCTTCAAGGGCGGACCCGTTTCGAGGCGCGGTTCAAGGCGCGGTTCAAGATGCGGTGGTGTGCTGAGCGAAGTGCGTGGCATGGCCTGGCACGATCGGAAAGAGCGGCTGGTGGATGCGGTCGCCCCACCTTCGTTGCCGGGTGACCAACAGCCTGCGAGATTGACAGAACCCGCCCCGCCGGGGTGGTAACCACGAGCACGGCCATCAATGATCGAGCAGCGCATAGAGCAGACGGGAATGGGGGAGTCCATCGACCGGGGGCGCCAGCGGGTGTCGGCCCTGGTCCCCCTCACGATTCTGGAGGTCCTCCGGGCGAGCGATCGGCCCTTTGAGGTTTTCGAGGAGGAAGACACGTCGATCACGATGCCGCGCAGGTTGGGTCTGAGTGACGTGGTGGAGCGCCGGATACGGACTTACCAAGAGGAGACCAAAAAGGGCAACAAGATCTCGGATGGGGAGTTCGGCGATCTGGTGCGGCTCGTGGTAAAGAGGCCCGACGCGAGGGCGATCTTTCTGGAGTGCGGCGCCAGGCTGGCTGGTAAACCGCCGCGTCGATCTAGGCTCGTGCCCCGTAAGTTGGGGTTGGCCCTCGCAAAACGGAGAATAAGGAAGAGGCTCCGGGCGCTCTTCGGACGCCGCGTTGGAGGCTTCGCGGACGACGGATTCGTTCTGGAGGGGCGTTCACTCCTTTTTATCCAGAGCGACTCCGGAGGTGATGCCTGTTCCCTCGTATCGGGCCTCTGCTCCGCGACGTTGAGCGGGTCGATCGAAGACCCGCCGACCATCGCGCACATCGCGTGCGAGGCTCGGGAAGACGCGTACTGTCGGTGGGGGCCTCAGTAGGGATGGGGGGCCATTCACGATCACTATTGAGGAAAGTATGGATGTTTTGACGGTTGCAAGTATTGCCGGTGCGGTCGCTGCCGTCGTCGGCTTTTTCCTGGGAAGAAGGAGCGGTCGGTCCTCGGACGGTTCGATCGGCGGGGCGCTGGCTCGCTCCTCGCCGCCGGGCAAGACCACCGAGGACGATGCGGCTTTCCGCCTGGGCCTTTCTCGCATTGGTGCTTACCTGCGCGAGAACGTGGACGGTCCGCTTGCCGCAGCGTTCAAGGACCGTAGCCTGTCACTCAGGCGAGCCGCCGAGGACGCCGTGGCAGCGATCGAGGATCTCCACTTCTTCTTGGAGGATCCGGCGGAAGGGATCGGCGAGGACGATCTTGCCCGAATCGTTAAGGAGGCGGTCCAGGCATACGAGTCCGAATGGGACGTCTCCGTGCTTTTTTCGGCGAAGGGCTCGGTTCAAGTCCGCGTGAACACTGAAGCCGTTCTCGACGCACTATACCTCGTTCTTCACAACTCGGCGGTTTTCGGCCTCGGCAAGGACGTGGTGGCGACTGTCACGAGCGATGGAGAGTGGGGTCGCGTTCTCATCCAAGATGGGGGTCCGGGGTTCTCTGCCGAGGCGTTGTCCAGGGCGTATGATCCCTTTTATACGACGTCAGAGGGAGGCCTGGGGCTAGGGCTCTCACATGCTCGGAGGTGCGTGGAGCTTCAGGCCGGCCGGATCCATTTGAGGAACCATCCCGACGGGGGCGCGGAGGTGGAGATCTCGGTTCCCTTGGTGTAGGAGACGAATACGTCTACTGTATGCGAATCCTCACCCCTGCGGTCAGCTCGGTCGGGTGGCCTGGCGTGAGGAACCGTTCCACCCCCCCCGTTGGGCCGCGCAGATTTTGGGACAGGATGCCGAAGGTGCGGTAGTCGGTGTCGAGGAGGTTGGTGACTCGTAGGTAGAACACCGCGGTCCCGAAACTCCTTTCTACGCTCACATTCAAGAGCGTGTACCCATCGAGCTTTCCGAGCGTTGCGTCGTTCCCTTCATCCCCGACCAAGAACTGTTCACCGACCCACCCTCCGGTCAGTTCGAACACGGTTTCGCTCAGGTCGTAGCGCAGACTGAGGTTCGCCGTAAGCTCTGGAACCATTGGGAATCGGTCTCCAGGCTCCACCTGGGGTGGAGTCGGGTCGCCAGCGCCCATGGGGCCGCCCTCCTCTGGGTCGTCATCGAGGAACGGCGCCGAAAGGGTGGCCGCCGTTTCGAACGTAGCTCGGGTCCAGCCCATCGCCGTGCGGACCGTCAGGGGAACGCTCGAAAGAGGGACCAGCGACAGCGACGCCTCCACGCCCACTCGGCGGGTGCGGTCGAGGTTGGTGAAGAACCCTCGCGTCGGCATAGTGAGGTCCGTGACGTTGAAGATGTCGTCCCGGACCTCTGACCAGTATACCGCGACTTCGGCTTGGCTTCGGATTTTGGTCATCCGAAATCCGGCCTGCCAGGTGTCTGAGATGACGGGTTTCAGCGGGGGATCAGGTCCGAGTTCGAACGGAAGCTGGCACGGGTCATTCGGGTCCGCGCACATCACTTCTAGAATCACCGGCGCCCGAAACCCTCGACCATAACTGGCGAAGGCATTCCAGGCGCTATTGAGCGATTTGCTTAGGCCCACACCGCCGGAGAACTGCTTGAACTGGTTGAGACCGCTCCCCGACGGATCGAGGAGGTCCCGTACCGGGAGGTGGACGTAGTCGAACCGAAACGAGCCGTACAACGAGACGGTTGGGCGAGCACGCCACCAGACCTCGCCGAAGGCTCCGACATTGTTCTCGTCGGTCTCGAGATGCTCGGTTGTTGCTGGGATGATTGAGGGAAATGTTTGGTTGGGAAGCTCTCGGATCGTGATTGCCACGTCATTCCGCGTCCATTCGGCTCCCGCCGTCGCGATCAAGAGATTGGTAGGCTCGTAGCTGACCTGTGCGGTGGAGCCCAGGGTGCGGATGTCCGTGAGGCCCAACGCATCGGGGTCAGTGATGTTGTCGTTCGATTGGCGGAAATCGGCCAGCCGCCCGTACGCGCTCGCCTCGAGAGTCCAAACACCACTGAGTCGGCGCTCGAGCCGTCCACTCAGGAAATGAAGGCGGGGAACGAAGCGATCGCCGGCGCCTCCCGTGTACTGGAGCTTCCGGCGATCGTCAGGGGGGTCGGTGACGTCGGGCGGAAGCGCTCCGCCATCTAGCCAGGACTCGGGCAGCGGACCCGCACCCTCCAGGCGGTGGGAAGCGAACGAATAGGAGAGCCACCCGTCTGTCCTCTCACCGCGCCCACCGATCTTGGCGAAGAGGCTGCGCTCCACCGTGCTGCTCAGCTGTCTCCAGCCATTGGACTCGTCGTACGACGCCGTCACGAGTCCATCGAACCCACCGATGGACTCCGACGCTTTGGCCGTTCCTCTGAGCAACCCGAAGGAACCGCCCTCGAACTCCATCTCGGCCGATCGCTCCCCCCCTCGCAGTGTCACGATGTTGAGTGCTCCGGCCAGTGAGTTCCTTCCGAACGCACCCAGCGAACCCCGGATCAACTCGATACGGTCGACCGCACCCCCAGGGATCAACGAGAGGTGTACTTGTGACGCGTCGGCTTCGTTCACTCGCACGCCGTCGATGAACACGCTCACGCCTTGAGGGACGCCGACGATCGGGGAGAGCGCAAAACCACGTAGGCGAATATCGGCTTGCGAAGGGCTGCCGGTCTGGTTGGTAATGCTTAGCCCCGCGGAGCCTGTAAGAGCCGCGGCCACGGAAGAGCCGGCTGCCCCTTGGACATTGGATCCCGTAATGATCTGAACCGGGAACGGAACCTCCGCCACCGGCACGGACCCAGTCCTCAGACGACCGATCTCGACCGTCAACTCCGGCAATGCCAGGACAGAGTCGGCCGGTACTTGCTGCGAATCCTGTGCCGCGAGGGGGGCGAAGACGCCGAGGATGAAGACGCCGAGGAGAAGGGCGATCGCTCCGGTGACCGTCCCCAACGGACGGAAGGCTGTTGAAGGAGTCAACAGCCTTCTAGACCCATCAGCCTCCATGTCGCACCGCCGCGTGTCCGACTGCTCCGAGTTCGGACGGCTCACTCCGTGCGCCTGGGCTTTCCCCGGGCGCCCACGTCATCACTGCGACCCCTACCGTAACCGTGAGAATGGTCGCAGCCAGGAGCGTGTGAAAGGATACCGGAAGGACGGCCAGGCGCGTATACACAGAGACGAAGCCAAGAAGCACCTGTAGCGTCACGAGCACGCCTGCCGAGATCGCTAGAGTACGCGCAGCGGAAGGACCCAGACTCCGCGCGGCCCGAACCGTAAGGGCCAGCAACGTGATCAAAAGGAGGACCCCTGTGACGCGGTGGCCGAAGTGCACCGCGACGGGTGGGGTCTGAAGAGGTGGGATCCACTGGCCGAGGCAAAGAGGAACGTCCGGGCACACCAGCCCGGCATCCATGTGGCGGACGGCCGCTCCCAAGACCGACTGGAGAAACGTGAGAACGGCGCCAAACACAGCAAGGGTGCGAAGTCTCCGGAGATGCGCTCCGGCGCCACTACCACTACCCCAGCCTGGCGACATGACCACCGTCAGGCCGGTCACCAATGCGAGAAAGAGGAACGCCAACGCCAGATGTGTGATCGAAACCGCATCCGGAAGCCTTAGCAGCACGGTGAGTCCGCCGAAGAGGCTTTGGACCAGCAGGAGTCCGATTCCGGCCACCGCCCACTTACGAAACGCTGGGCGCCGGGCTTCGGGTCCCCAGGCCATATACGTCGCGGCGATGAAAATCAGAACGAGGCCTCCGGCCACGAGACGGTGAAGATGCTCCCAGAAAACGCCTCCCGTCATTTCGGGTACCATCGTCCCGTAGCAAGTGGGCCAATCGGGGCAAGCGAGGCTTGACCCTGTGGCGTGAACGACACTGCCGAGAAACAACAGTCCGAGGGTCCACCCCGTCGTGATGTAAAATGCTCTATAATGTTGTTCCATATTCATCCCGGATTCTCGCTCATCTCCTAGCATGGAATCAACCCTTCGGACGATAGGTCACGTAACTCGCCATGGACCGGTTAAATGAAAGGGCGTTCCAGTGTCGCACCGAGAACGCTTGACCGCCAAGGGGACCGTCGAGTTCCTCCGACGGTTGGGCCCCCGCGTTCGTCCCTACCGGGCACTGCTTCTTATAGCTGGTGTCCTGATGCTTTGCAGCGTGGGTATTGGTCTGGCGTTTCCGCTGGTCGTCCGAGAACTCCTCGACGCCGCCTTCCTGGCTGAGGATTCCGCGCTCCTCAACCGCATCGCCATCGGGTTGCTTTCGTTGTTCGCGGTGTTGGCGGTGATCAATTTTTCCCAAAGTTATCTGACCGCTTCGGTATCGGAAAAAGTCGTGGCCGATCTGCGGAGAGACATCTTCGGCAGCTTGGTCTATCAACCGCCCGGATTCTTCGCCGACCGTAGAGTGGGCGAGCTCTCTTCCCGGCTCGCCTCGGATTCGGGCATGATCCAAGGTGTTCTTCGTTTTGGTGTCCCGGAGATCATTCGACAGCTCACGTTCTTGGTCGGGGCGCTGGTGTTGGTGACGATCACAAATCCGCGGCTCACGCTGGTTACACTGACGGCCATTCCGTTCGCCGCTTTGGTCGGGTGGTTTTTCGGGCGCAGGGTGAGACGTCTGAGCACGAATATTCAGGATCG
>Ga0209501_10005885_pt1 | contig 11163 bp, 7 predicted proteins | sample ArcticOcean_MG_C_4_FD_187434 | JGI IMG/M metagenome (GOLD analysis project Ga0209501, IMG submission 187434) | Marine microbial communities from western Arctic Ocean - ArcticOcean_MG_CB4_134 (SPAdes) (version 2) | ecosystem: Environmental > Aquatic > Marine > Oceanic | place: Arctic Ocean...
CAGATAATTATGTGACATCTTATAAATAATAAAAACAGGAGTCTATAATGGCAACACCAACTGCACATACAGATGCACAAGGTCAAAATGATATTGATCGTAATGTTCGGCAGTATACAGACTTGGACCTTTTCTTTTCTAAGAAGGCAACGTCTAAAGACATTAGTAAGGTAACTGATATTCAAGCAGTCAAGCGTTCTATTCGCAATCTTGTGTTGACTAATCATTATGAAAAACCTTTTCATCCAGAGATTGGTTCAGGTGTAAGAGGTATATTGTTTGAGCCTATGACTCCCCTAACAGCACATATTCTTACAAGAAAGATAGAAGATGTTATTACAAATTTTGAACCCAGAGCAAGACTGATATCTGTTCGGGCACAACCAAATTTAGATCGTAATGAATATGAGTGTACAGTACAATTTTATGTTGTGAATGCTCCAACCGAATTAGTAGACCTAACGGTATTTCTAGAAAGATTACGATAATGGCAGTAAATGACACAAGACTAAACGTAACAGAATTTGACTTTGATAACGTAAAGAATAATCTTAAAATTTTCCTCAAAGGACAAACAGAATTTAAGGATTATGATTTTGAAGGTTCTGGCATGAGTGCCCTTCTAGATGTTCTTGCATATAATACACACTACCTTGGATTCAATGCAAACATGCTTGCAAATGAAATGTTTTTAGATAGTGCATCATTACGTTCAAGCATTGTTTCTCATGCAAAAACTTTAGGTTATATTCCTGCCTCGGCAAGAGCTGCAACTGCAATAGTTGATGTTACATTAAATACTACGGCACTGGCTACAGCAACAATGGATGCAGGCACAGTTTTTACAACTTCTAATGATGGAACAGATTATCAATTTGTTACTGCTAATGATGTTACTGCTTCCAATATTGGTTCTGGTATTACCTTCAATGATGTCAAGATTTATGAAGGAACTTTTATAACAACCAGATATACTGTTGATACTTCCGATGCAGATCAAAGATTTCTTCTTAGAGATAATAGAGCAGATACAAATACTCTAACAGTTAAAGTTCAAACTTCATCGTCTGATACAACAACATCAACATATACAGAAGCAACAGACATAACTCAAGTTACAACTTCAAGTAAGGTATATTTTTTACAGGAAGTTGAGTCTGGTAAATTTGAGATTTATTTTGGTGATGGAGTAGTTGGTGGTGCATTGTCTGATGATAATATTGTAATTATGACTTATGTTGTTAGTAACAAGTCTGTTGCAAATGGTGCTACCATATTTACAAATTCTGGAACAATTGCAACAATTGCCGATGTCGCAGTTGCAACTGTAGCATCAGCTACTGGCGGTTCTAATTCTGAAAGTTTAAAATCAATTAAATATAATGCTCCACTTGATTATGCATCTCAAGGAAGATGTGTAACTGCTGAAGATTATAAAGTCTATGCAAAAAAATTATTTGCAAATACTCAGTCGGTATCAGTATTCGGTGGAGAGAGTGGTTCATTCGATTCTAGTCTTGGTGTAGTAAGTACAGCAGAATATGGCAAGGTTTTCATTTCCATCAAATCAACTACTGGACTTGAATTAACATCAGCTGAAAAAACACAATTGATAAAAGAATATGCTCCTTATACGGTTGCATCAACCACCCCTGTCATTGTTGATCCACTAATAACCTATTTGATTTTGAACGTGACATTTAAATTCAATACCAGTGCAACTACATCAACTGGTTCAGAATTAGAATCTTTGGTTTCAACTACTTTACAAAATTATAACACTTCTGATTTAGAACAGTTTGAAGGATTGTTTAGACACTCAAAAGTTTTAGGACTTATTGATAATACGAATACATCAATTACGAGCAATACGACAAATATAACTATGGCTCAAAAATTTACGCCAACTATCACTGCTACAACATCTTACACTATTAACTTTAACAATGCATTTTATAATCCTCATTCTGAACATAATAAAACATTGGGTGGAGTAATTGCTTCAACGGGATTTTATATTAGTGGTGATACTACTAACATCCATTACTACGATGATGACGGTGACGGAAATCTGAGACTGTACTATGTTTCTGCTGGGGCTAGAGTTTATGCTGATGAGACTGCTGGAACGGTAACATACTCAACGGGAAAAATTGTTACTGATTCAGTTTATATTACTTCAGCAGATACAGTTGATGGCGTAGCATCTACTCAAATTCGTATTACAGCGGTTCCCGATTCCAAAGACATCGTTCCAGTTCGAAATCAATTACTAGAAATTGATTTTACCAATACTCTAATAACAGGAGAAGTTGATACTGTTGCGGTGGGTGACAGTGGTGCTGGCACTACTTACACAACAACATCTGCTTATACATCAACGTCGAGTTATTAAATAATGGCTTTTAGAGATAAAGAATTTTATTCTGGTCCGTCAGGAAATTTGACAACTAAGATTAGTACTCAAATAGATGGCCAACTTCCTGATTTTATTCAGGCAGACCATCCTGTATTCTCTCGTTTTCTAAAACATTATTATCAATATCTTGAATCTGGTGAACTTCGTCTTACAGTAAATGTTGATAATCTTCTTTTAGACCTAGAATCAGAATCTTTTGCGCTAGATGTAGACGGTAATAAGATTGTTTTAGAAAAGGGTTCTGGAAGTGATGGTAAGTTTGATGCAGGAGAAACCATAACTGGTGGAACATCAAACGCAACTGCAACAGTTCTTGTAGATGATTTAGGTAATACCAGTACTCCAAGACTCTTCATTACATCACAACAAAAATTTATAACAGGAGAAACCATAACAGGTGGAACCTCTGGTGCAACAGGCACAATTACTAGGTATCGTGCAAACCCTGTACAGAATATACAACAGCTGTTAGACTATGCCGATGTTGATAATACCATTTATGACTTCTTAGATAATTTCCGTGATGAGTTTATGAATGCTATTCCTCTCACACTTGCCACAGGTATTGATAAAAGAAACCTAATCAAAAATATTCGTGAGTTGTATCGGGCCAAAGGAACATCCGAAGGTCATAAGATTTTCATGCGTATGCTTCTTGGTGAAACTGCTGATGTAGTGTATCCAAACAAATATATGATGCGGGCTTCTGACGGTAAGTGGGGCAACAAAATAATTATGAGAGCTGCTCCTCTTACAACTATAGATGCACTAGAATCAGTTGGTACAACTATACTTGGCAAATCGTCTGGTGCAACCGCAATTATTGCTTCTGCTACTCAATTTTCTGAAGGTGGTGTTGCAATCGTAGAATTTGAACTCAATAAAGATTCTATTAGTTCCATATTTTCCTTCACAGAAGGTGAAATTTTAAGCACAACTTCTACAGTGCAAGACATTGCCATGACGTTTACACTTAAAAATATAGTGTCAACTGGCGTGATTACAAATAGAAGTGCTTTATATACAGCTGATCAAGATATTGGTTTTGATGCAAACACTTCTATTGGTAATGGTTTAGCAACAGCAAGAATTCAAAATATTACTGGTGGATCAGTAAATGATGTAGTGGTAGATGATATTGGAACCAAATATGAAGTAGGTGACACTTTAACATTTACAACTAGTGATTTAGATATAGTTGCAGCAGATGGATTTGTTTCTGTTATTGATGGATCACTTGTATTAGATGGTACAGATACAAAATCTACGAATGCTGGCGATTTTATAATTTCAGAAGATGACACAACAACACATGTTGAGTTATTTTCTATTGAAATGGAAAGAGCAACTGCCAGCAGTATTGGTGAAAATATTATTTTGAATAATGCTTATGATGCTACAGCGGTTCAAGTAGAATCAGGAACTAGTTCTGTTGGAAATATAATATTAAATGGAACAGATTCAAGTAAGACTGATGATGGCGTAAAACTTGAACTGGAAGCTTACCATGATGTTGCTGATTCTCATGCTGGTCATAGTCTAGTTATGGAGTCGTCCATAAATCAAGAGAGTAATGATACTTATAGTTCAGGTTCGGATAGATTTGCAATAGAAGAGACAACAGATTATAGCGGTGGAATTTCTAGAATCTTTCTTAAAACTGGTGGAGTTGGTTATGTAACTATTCCTACCGTTTCTGTATCAACAACGACTGGTACAAGTACAGCCTTACTTGCGGTAACAGATAATATTGGCTCTGTTGGTGATGTAGAAATAACCAACCAAGGATTTAATTATAGTACAGCACCAGACATGACGTTTCGTGCAAACTTTACTTTGAAAGATGTATCAGGAACTTTCACAGCTGCAAATACTCTTACCACTCATACAGGAATAGTTAAGGGATGGGATTCAACTAATAATATTTTGACTACAACTTTTGAGGATGTAGTAAGGTCAACATTAGAGACTAGTGATAACGAAGAAATTGCTCTTGAAGATAATTTGAGAGTTGGTAGTGATGTTAAGGTTACTACGATTGGAATAAATCGGTCAATAGATGAAGAGGATCAGATTGTAGATGCTGATGGTATCAGAATTGTTCTAAATGCTGATGAATGGACTGATGGATATATTGTTCTTGAGGGTGGAGAAGGAGAAACCTCTGGTAGTGCTCTTGTTCTTGAATCACCTACAGATTCATTCTTTCCACCTTTACAAGCAGAATATGCTGCAAGGGATGGAACTAATGTTGGAGATGGTATTGCGAATGAGTCAGGAACAGGTGATGTTCTTTTATCGGAAACAGCTGTATCTCTTGGCGACAATACACATGCTCGTCAATTTGAAAGAATAGTACTTGAGGAAGCTCTACTTGTTGAAACTACATCACAAAAGAAGGCCGATAGATTATCTGGCGTTGGCACTTATTTAATAACCAATTCATCTGAAGATACTGATCCTAGTACTATTATTCTTAATGCCACAGACAGTTCGCAAACTGATGCTGGTGGCGATATATTAAATGAGGAACATGGTAATAATAATACAATTATTTTGAATGGAACGGATTCGGATGCGACAAATGCGGGTGCGAAACTTTTACATAGTGTTGAAGCAGCAGACGGTGTGGTTGCTCTTAACGGTACAAATTCGGATGGCACAAATGGTGGTGACAGTGTTGTTAATGAAAGTGATATAGATTTCTTTGATGGTGCGACAGGCATTGCGAAATATCCAACCACTATCACGGATTCTGGTGGTGCGACAGGAACGATTGTAAAGGCCAATATCGCAAAGGGCACATCTACAATAGATGTCACTATGGAAACCCTCAAGTCCTATAGTACTAACATAGAAAGTCTTATTGGTGAAGACCTGAATAGAATTCAGGATTCTTATTATTATCAACAATTTTCCTATGAAGTACAAGTTGGATTTGGAACGAATAGTTATCTTGATCAGTTAAAGAAAGCAGTTCATCCTGCTGGTTGGGCTGTGTTCGGTAAGACAAAGGTTGCAACATCTATTTCTGCTGCGGTAACAAATGCTGGGTCTTCTCTTGGTGGTGGTTGGTTTAGTGATCTTGGTGTTACGGCTCCTGCTGATCGATTCTCCCCGATACTTGCTTCTACTTTCCAACTTCTATTCTCTGAAGTTACTAAGAGGCGTCTGGGTGTTGTGGATATTGTGGACGGCGCATTTGAAGAGCATATAGTTCTAGAGGATTCAGAAGATATCAAAGTTGCAGGGGATTCTATTATTCTTGATGCATCTGAAATATTTGAAGTTGCAATTGAACATGGCGGTACTGATGGAGCAGGAACTAATGCTGGAGATAATATCGTTCTGAACGGTACAGATTCTTCCTCTACTAATGCAACAGATCAGATTATTGTAGAAGGTTATTCTCATGCTGGTTCTTATGTTATAGAAGAAACCCCAATATTCCACTTTGACGATTTTGTTGGTGTTCAACTTGAAGATGGTGTTGATACTGATGCTGGAGGCTATGGCGTTATTAAACTTAACGGCACAGACTCTTCTTCCACAAATGCTAACGAGAAAATTATATCAGAGAAGTCCGTAGCGGTTTCTGCTAATATAGTTATGGATAGTAGCGAGGATAGTGACCATGTAACAAGAACAGATGCTGGTGGTGATATTCTTCTTGATGGTACTGATTCGGACTCCACTAATGCTGGAGATTCTATGGAGTTGGAAGATGTCTCTGCTGGAATTGTTTTCAACAAAGTTGGATTGCAGGGGAATCAAGTACTCACTTCATTATTGAATGAGGATGGTGGTTCTCAGCAACTTGAAACTTCTTTCAAGGGTGGTGGTTCAAATTACGATGTTTCTCTTGTCACCTTTATTTCAAGAAAAATTAATTTACCGTTATCAACTCCAAGACATTTATCAACTGGTTTGGTAACACTTGCAAGAAATCCATTTCCCAATCAAGTCTCCAGATTTGAGTTGGAAAAGGGAACTGCAACGAGTGGATATCTTTTGGTAAATAATGATCTTCATCAAATAAATGAAGACACTGTTCTTGCTGGAAGTGCCACAGACGGCGCTGGGCCCGGCGGCAATGTGGAAGCACGAGCACCATATCCTATAGATGATGGTGTTAATTTTATTTTGGAAGATGCAGCTGATCCCAATAATGATTCCAGTTTCACTTTTGAGAATATTGGAAACTACTCTAGTGATACTATAGTAGCAGAATTTGATGTTATTATATTGGAGCAAGCAACGACAGGATGGATAGGTACTTCATCCGATAAAATTATTCTGAATGCAACCGATTCAGATTATACAGATGCAGGGGAGAATATAGTTGCAGAAGTTTCAGCAAATGCGGGTGATACTCTAGTTCTTAATGGTATAGACAGTTCCAGTACCAGCGCTGGATATAAAATTCTTGGTGAGAGTGTTGAGCAGTATGACTTCTATACACTGTCAGATATTATAAAACCATCATCAATAATTGTAGAAGAAAGTGTCTCTAGCCAGGAGGGAATCGTTAAACCCGCTTTCTTTAGACAAGAAGATGGTTCGACGGCTTCAGAAGCTTATGGAGATAATATGATTCTTGAGAGTAAAACAGGATTTGGAACCAACAATAAATTAGAAATGGAGAGTGACAGTTCTACCATAAATATAATCGTTGAGGATTATCTAAATAATGGTACAATACCATTACAGAATTATACCAATTCCACCTTGCAACCAATTACCAGACCTTCTGATATTTTGATTTCAGAATATGGCGCATTAGATTTGGAAGATGAAAGTAATGGTTCTTTGATATTGAACGGTACAGATGGTTCTTCTACAGATGCTGGCGGAAGATTTAGGTTTGAACTTGCAACTGATGATAATATTAATATCAATTACCCAAATGTATGAGTTTAGTATTATAAATATGATGTATAAATATAAGAACAAATACAAGGAATTTAGTTCATGGCAATAGCTGCAAGTTCAGTAACACCAACGAATAGTTTAGAAGATTTCAGACTTGAGTTTAACAACTTGGTTACTGATGTTACTGGTATTACTTCTACAAATACTTTTTCCACCGCCATTGTATTTGAGGGTGCGACAGCTGATGGATACGAAACGACACTGACTGTTGTTGACCCGACAGCAGATAGAACATGGACACTACCAAATGTAACTGATACTGTTGTTGGTAAGGCTACAACAGACACACTTACAAATAAAACACTTACAACCCCAGTTATTGCAGAAATAGATTCTGGTTCTACAATCACTCTTGATGCGACTACTTCTATTACACTTGATGCTGCCGCAGGCGATATAAATCTTACGCCAGCTGCAACTTATGATATTAATGTTCCAACAAATATAGGAATAACATTTGGTGATGACGGTGAAAAAATTGAAGGAGATGGTACTGATCTTACAATTAGTGGTAATAATATTAATCTTACTGCTACCGCTGATGTAGTTATTCCTGCTGATGTAGGTATTACTTTTGGGTCAGGAGAAAAGATTGAAGGGGATAGTACCGATTTAACAGTTACCTCTGGTGCAGATATTAACCTTACTGCAACTTCAGATGTTAATATACCATCTGGTGTAGGAGTAACATTCGGAAATGATGGAGAGAAAATCGAAGGTGATGGGACTGATTTGACAGTTGCTTCATCTGGAGCTCTCACACTTACTTCTACTTCTCATACAGTAGACACTTCTGGTGATATCGTATTAGATGCTGATGGTGGAGATATTTTCTTTAAGGATGCTGGAACTACATTTGGTAGCGCGACAAATACCAGTGGTGATCTTATAATTAAATCTGGTACAACTACAGCCTTAACTTTTGATGGAGCTAACGCAACTTTTGCCGGAACTGTGACTATTGGTAGTGCTGAAATTAGTGAGGCAGAGCTAGAAATTCTTGATGGTGCTAATGTAACAACTACCGAATTAAACTTAATAGATGGCGGTACTTCAAGAGGTACGATAGCAGTAGCAACTGGTGATGGTATTTTAATCAATGATGGTGGTACAATGCGTATGACCAATGTTGATACCGTATCTACATATTTTGCATCCCATGCTGTTGGTGGCGGTAATGTTGTTACAACTGGTGCTTTAGACTCTGGTTCTATAACATCTGGGTTTGGAACAATTGATACGGGCGCGTCTGCAATTACGACTACTGGTGTCATAACGGGTGGAACAGTTGAAGCAACTACTGATACTGCGGCAAGTGACAATGCCGCAATGGGTTATACTGCCGGTGAAGGACTGATTCTTACTGGTCAAGGTTCTACGAATGATGTAACAATTAAGAATGATGCAGATGGTGCTGTTATTTCAATTCCCACAGGAACAACTAATGTTACGATAGCTGGTGATCTTACTATCTCTGGTGATGATCTTTTTATGGGAACAAACACATCTGGTGCTGCTTTGATTGCTGATGGTACAAATTATAATCCAGTAGTAATTTCTGGTGATGCTACAATCGCAACGAATGGTGCTTTAACAATTGCCTCTACATCAGTTGAAGGAAGTATGCTTAACACTAACGTAATTAGTGGACAAACTGCACTTACAAGTGGTGTTGCTACTACAGATGAACTTCTGATTAGCGATGCTGGAACTCTTAAACGAGTGGACGTAAGTTTAATAACCGATTTAGCGACGGGGGATGCAACCGCTCTGGCAATTGCTTTAGGATAATATAAAAGGGAATAAATATGGCCAATACATTTAAACTTAAAACAAAAGCTGGAGTAACAACTCTTGCGACAGTATATACCGTTCCTAGCAGTACAACAGCAATTGTATTGGGATTATTGATAGGTAATACTACAAGTTCTGCAATTACATCAACAGTAACAGTTTCTTCTGATACATCTGATGTAGAAACAAATGCAGATGTTGAAGTTATTACAACTGCTCCAATTCCCGGCAACTCTAGTTTAGAAATTATGGCAGGTAATAAGATTGTGCTACAGACAACAGATTACCTACGAGTATATGGAAGTGGTGCGGTTGATGTATGCCTTTCAATTATGGAGATAACATGATATGCCATATCTAGGATCAAAACCCACCAAAGGAAATTTTTCAGACCTAAATGGCGGCAAATTAATTCTTGATGCTGATGCTGATACTAGCATTACAGCGGATACAGATGATCAAATTGATATTGAGATTTCTGGGGCTAATGATTTCAAGTTCTCTGCTAACGCCTTCAATGTTCTGTCCGGCTCCACACTGACGATTGATAGCGGTGCTACTATTGCAAATAGCGGTACTGCAACAGGTTTTGGTGGTTCTGATCCATCTTCGGCTGATGGAGATACACTAGGTACAGCATCATTAGAATGGTCCGACTTATATTTGGCAGATGGTTCTGTAATTTATTTTGGTAATGATCAAGAGGTTACTTTAACTCATAATCACGATACAAGTCTAACTTGTAATCTTATGGTTGCTGCTACAACCTTTGAACCTACTGGAGATACTGCTTCTAGTGACAATGCTGCAATTGGTTATACATCAGCAGAAGGACTTATTCTTACAGGGCAAGGTTCTACAAATGATGTAACAATTAAAAATGATGCTGATGCAGATGTTATCACTATTGCTACTGGTGCAACAAATGTAGATGTTGTTGGAGACTTAACAGCGGGAACTTTGAATGCTGATGGAGATACTGCTGCTGGAGACAATGCGGCAATCGGATATACCTCTGCTGAAGGACTTATTCTTACAGGGCAAGGTTCTACAAATGATGTAACAATTAAAAATGATGCTGATGCAGATGTTATTAAAATTCCTACAGGAACAACTGGTGTCACTCTGCCCGGCGCGCTGACGGCGGCCTCAATCACTTTTGGTGGTTCTGCTCTTAATAAGTATGTAACCGGCAGTTGGACCCCAGTTCTCATAGGGGGTTCCACGGCAGGAACACAGTCATATGACGCTCAAGCTGGTGAGTATATTCAGATTGGTAGAATGGTTATAGCGGCATTTACCTGTGTTCTTTCAGCCCATGACAGCGCTACGAATGGCGTCATAGCTATTGCTGGTCATCCTAAAACTGTTGAAAGTTATACCAACGCAAACCACAATGGCTTTGTCAGTTATCAATCTGGCACCACTATGCCAGCAAATGAAGATCACATGGCTCTGACGGCTGGGCCGTCAGATGCCGATTTTGACGTTATTAGTATGGGCAGTGGTGGTATAGGCACCATAGACGATCAGTACCTTTCAGATAGCAGTCGAATCTCGGGAATGTTGATTTATACAACCGCAGCATAGGAGATATTAAATGGTTACTTATATAGATAGGAGATATTAAATGGCTACATACACAGAAGAGATTAAAGAATTTGTTACTGTTGAAGGAGGCCTCTACAATCTTATTCAAGTTGATACTTACACTATTACCTTAAAAGATGGTGTTGAAATTGGTCGGGCGGGCCCGCACTCTTGTACATTTCATCCCCATAAGCCTATAGACGAGCAGCCAGAATTAAACCCTTCAGACAAGGTTAAAGTCATTGCTCGGTCTGTTTGGACAGACGAGGTATTGGCAGCATACGCCGCGCGGCCCGGTGCGTGAGGTTGAGGAGGAATAAAATATGCCATATTTAGGAAAATCACCATTACATGGAAACTACCAGAAACTAGATGACTTTTCTGGTGACTTTGATGGCAGTGATGCAACACATGCTCTAGCACAAAAT
>Ga0209501_10005886_pt1 | contig 11160 bp, 9 predicted proteins | sample ArcticOcean_MG_C_4_FD_187434 | JGI IMG/M metagenome (GOLD analysis project Ga0209501, IMG submission 187434) | Marine microbial communities from western Arctic Ocean - ArcticOcean_MG_CB4_134 (SPAdes) (version 2) | ecosystem: Environmental > Aquatic > Marine > Oceanic | place: Arctic Ocean...
ATTATTTGAGAAAAGAAAAATTAGAAGAGAAAAAAAAGTAGAAGCAGCTCTTGATGAAAAAAACTTTGATGAAATTATTGTTTTCCCAATGGCAATACCTTTTATTGCAGGACCTTCTACATTAGCGACAATTATACTTTTGATGGGTAACTACTCTGATTCAATTGAATCACAGATGATTGTTATTTTTGCATTAATAGTTGCATTAATTGTAAGTTTATTTTTAATGATTGGAACAAATTTTTCAACAAAGTATATACCTCCACAGATATTACATGCTACGTCTAGAGTATTTGCTTTTATTCTAGCTGCGTTAGCAACGCAATTTGTGATCGACGGTATTAAAGCAAGCTTTAATATTTAATCGCTTATTTTACCTCACGAGTATTTGCGTTAAATGATTCTGTAAACGGAACTGGTACCACTACGGCATCAACTGGTTTGCTAGAATATTTTGCTGGCAAATGAACTTTATATTTCTTTCCAAAATTAGCAATTGGGAAACCTTTAGCGTTCGTATGTCCTTCATACGGAACATATCCCATTGCAATATTTTTACCTTTTTCTGGGTGATACCAAGGAGAAGTAATGTAGCCAACTGGTTTACCTCCGTTAGCGTCTGATATTAACCAGAAATCTGGAGCATATTCTTCAATTGGTTTTCCACCTAATTCCATACCAACAAGTTGGAGTTTGTAAGGTTTGTCTCCATTAGAAATTTGGCTTTTCATTTTTTCTAAAGCCTCTTTTCCAATGTAGTCTGCTGTTTTATTCCATTCTCCTTTTCCAGATAAAGAAACTTGATAACCTAAGTTACACTGAAAAGGGTTGTGTTCATTATCCATATCTTGACCCCAAGATAATATACCCGCTTGGATTCTTCTATGGTGGGCAGGAGCAATAACCATTAACTTATGTTTTTTTCCTGCTTTAAGTACAGCATTCCACATGTCTTCAGCATATAAGGTTGCATTACGAAGATAAATTTCATAACCAGCTTCACCAGAAAAACCAGATTGTGAAATTACACAACTTCTTCCTCCAACTTTAGCGTCTGCTAAACCGTAAAATGCCATATTATCCAAATCAACTTGATCTCCAATTAAATCTTTCATTAAAGCTTTTGATTTTGGTCCTTGGATTTGAACTGGACAAGCATCTATTTCATCTATTTCAACATTGAATCTTTTATCCGCATTCACTCCTTGCAGATATAAACCAATATCTGAATCAGATAAACTAAACCAAAATTCATCTTCGGCCACTCTTAATAATACAGGATCGTTTAATACCCCTCCTTTATAATTACAAAGAATTACATAACGCCCTCTCATTGTTGAGATTTTAGTAGCATCACGTGTTATCACATAATCTGTAAATTTTTCAGCATCAGGTCCTTTAACACGTATTTGTCTTTCAACAGCAACGTTCCACATTGTTACATGTTTTTTGATCGCTTGATATTCGACCATAGCGCCACCTTTTTCAGGTCTTACATATCCACGTGGATGATAAATACGGTTATATACTGTCGCTCTCCAACAGCCTGCTTTCATTGATAAATGCCAATAGGGTGATTTTCTTACTCTTGTTGAAATCAACATTTCAACTTTTGTAGAACCACTTTGTCTTAAATTGTAAGGAACGTGTCTATCCGATTGATCTACAGAAGTTTCATGTCTTACTTTGCTATAGTCAACTTTCTCAGGTTTAAAAGAAACTGATTTATTTTTTTTTACTTTTTTAACTTTAATTTTTTTTGATTTATTTTTTTTAGTTTTTTTCTTTTTTTTAGGCATATTTATTCTCCATCAACCATTTGTTTGTTTCTTTTAAACCTCCAAAAGTATAAATATGAAAACTATCAGTATTCACTTTAAGTTCCTCTATTATACTATTGGGATCTCTTGGCTTAAGTAAATCTATAGCTTTCAATGCATTAGATTTAAGAAAGTTTATTGAATTTTTTGCCCCAACAATGCTCGCAAATTTTAGCAAGCTACTAATTTTTAAAGGCCCAGTAATTCCAACATGGACTGGTAGAGTTTGTTTTGAAATAAATTTAGCTATAGTTTTCGTATCCAATAACCATTGCGTTACAATATAATCAGCGTAAGGTTTTTTATCAATCATAGCTTTTTCTAAATCTTGTTCGGATATATCAGGGGACCCATCTGGATGTCCAGCGATTCCTACTCTAAAATTTTCAAACAATCCCGTCTCTAACAGTTGTAAAGAACAATGGAAATCTCCTATAGGTTGTGCGCTTCCTCCTATAACTAAGGCCTGTTTTACGCCACCATCTTTACAAATCTGCACATACTCTTTTAACTGTTCCATATTTTTTATTGATCGAGCTGGAAAATGAGGCACTGGATTAAATCCAGATTTTACAAGTTCCGTAGCTTTGTTTGCTACTTGTCTAAAATCGTTACCTGGAAGCATTGTAATATAAACATCTTTGACCTTTGGAAGAGTCGATAGATCAGTCTTCATTGTTATTTCTAAAGAGAAATTCATAATCATCGGGATATATCAGCGGACCCCCAGAGTGTCCAGTAATTTCATGTCAAATGTATTGCCAATTTTTGCGAAAATGTTAGGGTTTTTAATATGAGTTCTAAACTTAATGGCCACAGAAATATCTATGACGTTGTAAAAAAGAGAAAATTAGATGTTGTTAATCAACCTATAAATCTAGCTCATGGTCTTCCCAACGAATGCTATAATAGCAAAGATTATACGGCTATAGAGAGAAAGAAAATATTTGAGGACAAATGGGTGGTAGTTGGTGTTGCGAGTTCAATACCGAAGACTGGTGATGCAAAACCTTTTGATTTACTTGGAATTCCTTTAATTTTATTAAAAACTAAAAGCAATAAAATCAAAGTATACCATAATGTTTGTAGTCATAGGGGTTACAAAATTTTACAAAAAAAATGTTCTATTAAGAATGTGTTAAGATGCCCATATCATTCTTGGTCATATAATCTTGAAGGAAAGCTAGTAGCTACTCCTCATTTAGGGGGGATGAATAAGCACAATTCTAAAGATTTTGATAAATCCATAAATGGGCTTAAAGAAATTCGTTCATATGTTTGGTTAGACATGATTATGATAAATATTTCTAATAACGAAATTCCTTTTGAACAATATATTAAATCTTTACAAGATCGTTGGGATAAGTTTTGGCCAAAAAAAGATCAAAAACTAATTCAACATTCAAAAGATTTAGGTTATTTTAAATTAACAGCAAAATGTAATTGGAAGTTTGCAATAGAAAATTATTGTGAAAGTTATCACCTTCCATGGGTTCATCCAGGGTTAAATTCATATTCTAAAATTAGTGACCATTATCACATCAAAGGTTTACCTAATAGATTTGCCGGACAAGGTACCGCTGTTTACAATCCAAGACTCAAAGGTAAGCTTAAATTTCCATGCTTTCCTAATTGGTCAAAAGATAAATTTCATATAGCTGAATATGTTGCTCTTTTTCCAAATGTAATGCTAGGAATTCATAAAGATCACTATTATGCTTATTGGCTGGAACCAGTTAGTCATGACTTAACTATCGAGCATATGGAAATTTATTATGTAGGAAATGCAGCGGCAAATTCAAAAAAATTTAAAAATCTTAGAAAACAAAATTTAAAACTCTGGCATAGAGTACAATCAGAAGATGTTGGTATCATTGAAGGAATGCAAGAAGGAAGAAATTCTCCTTCTTATAATGGTGGTAATTTTTCTCCAGTTATGGATAATTCAACTCATCATTTTCATAAGTGGATAGCAACGAATTTGGTTTAATATGAATAATAGATTAGAGGCTATTGTCGATCTTCAAAAGTATCCAATTCAGGATCTAAATTCTTCATTAATAAAAGAAGTAATCAAAAAATGTAAAAAAGATTTAGACCAGTTTAGTTGTGCAACTATTCCTAATTTTATTTTACCTAAATCTTTAAAAATTATGAACTCAGAGTTAGAAAAACAACTTGATGAAGTTTATATGTCAAAACAAAGTATCAATGCATATTTATATTCTAAAGATGATCCTTCATTACCCAAAGAACATCCAAAGCGAATTTTTATGGATCGTTATAATGGTTATTTAAATTCTGATGTCTTTGATAAAAATTCTGAAATGAAATTTCTCTATGAACAAGATGAACTATTAAAGTTTGTTTCTGCTTGTCTTGGGGTAGCTCCAATTTATAGATGGGCTGATCCTTTAGCTCGTCATGCTTACAACGTTATGGAACCTAAAGGTGTTCTCCCTTGGCATTTTGATAGCTGTGAATTTACTTTGAGTTTTATGATACAGAAACCTGAAGATGGTGGAATATTTGAGTACTGTCCAAATATACGCAAACCAGGAAATGAAAATTTAGAAGAAGTTAAAAAAGTACTTGATGGAGACCGTAAAAGAGTTCGTCAATTAAAGTTAGAGCCAGGTGATTTACAAATATTTAAAGGACGTTTCACAATTCATCGTGTTACAAAAATAGAAGGAAGTCGCGCACGATATCTTTGTATACCAGCTTATGTTCTGGATCCTTGGAGAGTAAATACTCCTGAACATTCAAAAGCTATATATGGAAAAGTGTTGCCTATTCATATTGAAAGAAACAAACCTAGATCGGATGGTTTAGCTGATTAAGATAGATATTAATGAAGCTGAATGGATAACTGAATACTTGGTAAAATAAAAAGATATGAAAAATGAAAGGCAAATATTTATTAAAGAAATAATAAAAAACTTTTCAAAAAAAGAAAAGAAAATTTCATCTAAATTTCATTACGATCTTAGGGGAAGCAAGTATTTTGAAAAAATAACAACATCTAAAGAGTACTACATTACAAGAATTGAAAAAAAAATTTTAAAAAAAATAGCAAGTAAAATAAATGTAACTTATAAGAGTCTTACTTCATTTATTGAATTTGGGAGCGGCTCTACTGACAAAATTAGTATATTGCTTAATAAAAAAGTTAAGTATTATATTCCTCTTGATATTTCTTTTGATTTTATAAACAAGTCTTCAAATATATTACGTAAAAAATTTCCTAGATTGAAAATAATACCAACATATTGTGATTATAATAAATTTATTAATTTGCCTAATAAAATTACAAAAGTAAAAATTGGTTTTTTTTTAGGGTCTTCAATAGGAAACTTCTATAACGGAGATGAAAAAATATTTCTTAAGAATGCTAAAAGAACATTGGGAAACAGCTCATATTTATTTGTTGGCGCTGACTTGATTAAAAATAAGAAGATTCTTGAAAAAGCATATAATGACTCTGGAGGATTTGCTGCACGTTTTAATCTTAATCTGGTAAGAAGAATGAATAATGAAATGCACACTAAACTTAAAATAAATGACTTTACATATATTTCTCAACTGAACAAAGCAAACAGTACAATGGAAAGTTTTGTAATATCTAAAAAGAATCAAAATTTTTCTATTGGGACTAAAAAATTTTTTTTTAAAAAAAATGAGAAAATTCAAACCGAAACATCTAAAAAATTCACATTTTCTTCTTTTAGTAAATTGGCTAAATCTTCGGGGTGGAAAATAAAAAAATATTGGTGTGATAAAAAAAAATATTATGCTGTTTTCTTGCTAAGTTGCTAGGTAACCAAATTCTAATGCTGCATCAGTAATATGATGGTAAAAAGATTCTCCAAAGCTTCTAAGAGTAATTAAGTTAAATGTATCTGGATCTGTGTTTAGAAAGTCAATTACAATAGTTATTCCATGAAAAGTTGATCCAGCGCAGCTATTTTTTCTCAACGCATCAACATTAAGAGGGCACCCTTTTTTTAATACTTCTTTTGCATTTAGGCCTTTAATTTGTATTAAAGCTCGTGAGTGAGATATATCTGTAATTCCAAAATTCTCTTCACCGCAATTTTTTTTAATAACATCTAAAATTTTATTGTTGGAAGAAAGAACTAGCCAGGTTCTTGGTGCACTCCACAATATCCTGGTTTCTTTATTATTTATAACTTTTAAACTTTCTACAGGAAAGTTTAAATTATCTAATTGAACATTTTCCAATTTAAGTTTTGATTTTTTGTAATGAACAATTTGTACTACTGATAAATTTTTTAATTCTAATATATTTAACAGTTCACTCTTATTTTTTTTTTGATGATCACCAAAAATACCTTTTTTATGGATAGACTGTAAAGGGGAAATAGCTGTCATGACCTTACCCTTTTTCCTTTCGGATCAACATAGTGCGAAGATACTATTTCTACAGGTATACTTTTGTTTTTTAAAGGTGAGAGTGCATAAAGTTTTTGTCCAATTTTTTTCTTTCCATCTTTTAAAATAGCTAAAGAAAAAGGATTGTTATATTCAACACTCCAACAAGAAGCTGAAATATGACCAAGTTTTGGATTGGGTAATGTGGCTTTGTTATTGCTTACTAAATGTGAACCCTCTGGTATCATTGTTTTTTTATCTAACGGAACTACGCCTACAATTTTTTCTCTTTCAGGGTTTAAAAAAGCAGATCTTTGTAATGATCTTTTCCCAATAAAATCTTTTTTCTTACTAAGCATTCCTTCAAGAGAAATATCTGAAGGGATGACTCTTCCGTCAATTTCGGAACCTGCAACATGACCCATTTCAATTCTTAATGTTGAAAGTGCTTCAGTTCCATAAGGCTCAATGTTCATTTCTTTTCCAATTTCCATTATCTTTTCCCACATAAAAACGCCATACCCAGATTCAACATTTAGTTCGTAAGCTAATTCGCCAGAGAAAGAAATTCTAAAAATTCTCGCAGGAACCCCAAACAAATCTGCTTGTTTAAATCCCATAAAAGGAATTTTTTCGTTAGAAACATCGATACTTGGGAAAAGCTTACTTAACAAACTTCTTGAATTAGGTCCAGCTATAGCAACTCCAGCCCATTGTTCTGTTATTGATAAAACATTAACATCTAGCTCGGGCCACACTACTTGTAAGTGATATTCTAAATGAGATAGAACGTTAACTGCTTGTGCAGTTGTTGTAGTCATGTGGTAGTGATTTTCAGAAATTCTTGTTGTTGTTCCATCATCAAACACAATTCCATCTTCCCTCAACATTACTCCGTAGCGTGCTTTGCCAATTGGTAGCTTCATCCAGGCATTTGTATAAATTCTATTTAAAAACTCAGCACTATCTAGGCCCTTGATATCTATTTTTCCAAGTGAAGTAACATCACAAACGCCAACATTTTTCCTTACATTAATACCTTCACGTTTTGCAGCATCTGATAAAGTTTCGTTATTTTGTTTATAATAGCGGGGTCTTAACCAAAGCCCTGCATCAACAAAAATGGCATTATTATTTTCATGCCATGAATGCATTGGAGATTTTCTTGTTGGGCGATAATGTTTTCCAACTTCTCTTCCAACTATTGCCCCTATTGTTACTGGTGTGTATGGGGGTCTAAAAGTTGTATGACCTACCTCTGGAACTATTTTTTTTTCGATATTAGAAACTAATTGTAAGCCATTTAAATTACTTGTTCTTCCTTGATCTGTGGCCATTCCTAGCGTTGTGTATCTTTTTACGTGTTCAATAGATCTATAGCCTTCTCTCACAGCTAACTCTATATCCGAGACATAAACATCATTTTGAAAATCTACACATCTTTTATAGTTCTTATTTTTTGGAAGAGGCATGCACCAAAAGTTATTTTGTTTTGCATAACTTTTTTCGTTCGATGCTGGTATTAAAGTTTTCAAATCTTTTCCAGTTATTTTTTTTGACAATTCATAACCTTTATTAAAACCTTCTTTTAAACTATTCTCTAGAGTGAAAGACCCATTTGCAGATCCTATTGTGCTTTCTTTTTGTTTTGACTGATTTGGAACAAAAGCATTAACTTTTTCTTCAAATTTTAATTTATTCCCTGACTGCGATGAAAGATGAACCGTTGGCGTCCAATTTCCTGAAACACATATACAGTCACAATCAACTTTTTCTAAATTTTCATAAGCTGATTTTTCTTTATTTAACTTTCCAATTAGAGCTGATTTTACTTTTTTATAACCTTGCGCGTTAACAACACCATGAGAAAATTTAATAGGAATATTTAGATTTTTTGCTTCTTTTATGGTTTCGCTTTCACACGGATCTCTTACATCAAGAATTAACGGGTTTATCCCATTTTTTTTAAATTCTATTGCAGTTTCATATCCGCTATCATTATTAGTAAAAATAATTGGTTTTTTTCCAACGATAACTCCATATACTTTTATATACTCTTTTGCTGCCGATGCTAACATCACACCAGGTCTATCATTATTACCGAAAACTAAAGGTCTTTCTATTGAACCTGTAGAAATTATAACTTCTTTTGATCTTATGTACCAAAGTCTTTGTCGTGGAGTAAATTGAGTTGGCTTTTCAATATGATCTTTTGTTCTCTCAATCATTACTAGCATATTATGATCATAATATCCGAATACTTGAGATCTGTTTTTTACAATTACATTGTCCATTGATTTTAATTGTGTAATTGCTTCATCAGCCCAATCTTTTCCTCTTTTGTTTCCTATCGTTACTTCCTCCGTTAGTAAACTTCCTCCAAATCTTGGTTTGTCTTCAGCAACAATAACTTTAGCTCCATTTTTTGCAGCGGCTAGCGCACTCGCTAATCCTGCTGGTCCTGAACCGACAACTAAAATATCACAAAATTCAAACTTATGTTCATATCTATCTGGATCCGGTTTAAGAGGAGCGATTCCTAATCCGGCAGCTTTTCTAATTATTGGTTCATAAATTCTATGCCAGAAATTTTTTGGCCACATAAAAGTTTTATAATAAAAACCTGCTGGAAAAAATTTACTTAAAAAATTATTAATTGCTCCAAAGTCAAAAGATACTGAAGGCCAACAGTTTTGACTTTTTGCGACTAACCCCTCAACTAATTCAACTGTTGTTGCTATTACATTCGGTTCTGTTTTGGCTCCGCTATATAGTTGCACTTGAGCGTTAGACTCTTCGACTCCAGCGCCAATAAACCCCCTTGGTCTATGGTATTTAAAACTTCTTGCTACTAGATGAACCCCATTTGCAATTAAAGCTGACGCTAAAGTATCGCCTTCATATCCAAAATATTTTTTACCATTAAATTTAAATGAAATTTTTTTATCTCTATTTATATAACCAGATTTTTCTAATCTAAATTTTTGGGACATTAAACTATAACTTCTCTTCTATTTTTGATGTTGCATAAATTTCATGTGTTGCAGTGTCTCTTGATACTTTAAACCATTGTCTGCATCCTGCTATATGGTGCCATAATTCTAAATGTTTTCCTCTTGGATTTTTCCTAAAATAAACAAAATTATCCCAATCTTTGTCAGAAATTTCTTTTCCTAACTCAGGTCTTTTTATACTTGCATCTCCGCCATAAGAGAATTCATTCTGAGATCTTTTTCCACAATGAGGACAATTAATTTCTAACATTTTTTATTAACCTATCCAAGTTTTTGTACCTATGCCTTTTTCATCAATAAGGTGACCGGTGTTAAATCTATTTAATTTAAATGGTAAATTTAATTCATGTGGACGATCTTCTGCTATTGTATGAGCAAAAGTCCAACCAGATACTGGTGTAGCTTTAAATCCTCCATAGCACCAACCAAAATTTAAATATAACCCATCTATGTGACATTTATCTATAACTGGAGATCCATCCATAGACATGTCCATAATCCCTCCCCAAGTTCTCAATATTTTTAACCTACTTAAATTTGGAAACATAGCTACTCCTTCAGATAAAACATGTTGTATTGTTGGAAGATTTCCTCTTTGAGCATAACTGTTATATCCATCCAAGTCTCCACCCATAACCATTTCACCTTTATCTGATTGACTACAATAAAAATGTCCTGCTCCAAATGTTACCACTTGATCCAGAAAAGGTTTTACAGGTTCGGAAACACATGCTTGAAGCACATGAGCCTCAATGGGTAATTTCATATTTAATTTTTCTGCCAACAAAGAAGTGCTTCCAGCAACACATAAGCCTATTTTTTTTGTTTTTATATTTCCTCTAGCAGTTTGCACTCCTTGTATTTTTCCATTGCTAACATCAAAACCAGTAACTTCACAATGTTGAATAATATCTACTCCCATTGAATCTGCTTGTCTTGCATACCCCCATGCAACAGCATCATGTCTAGCCGTTCCACCTCTAGGCTGCATCAAGCCACCAAAAATTGGAAATCTTGCTGTGGTAGAAAAATCAGCAAACGGAATCATTTTTTTTAATTCTTTTCTTCCTAACATCACAGCGTCAATTCCATTTAACCTCATTGAATTTCCTCTGCGCGAATATGTATTTAATTGTGCGTCTGAGTGGGCTAAGTTTATGATCCCTCTGGGTGAATACATAACATTATAATTTAATTCCTGAGATAAACTTTCCCAAAGCTTCATTCCATGTTCATAGAAAAGTCCATTAGCATCCAACATGTAGTTAGATCTAAGTATGGTAGTATTTCTTCCTGTGTTTCCTCCTCCTATCCATCCTTTTTCTAAAATAGCAACATTTGTAATTTTGTGTTCTTTAGCAAGATAATAGGCTGTTGCAAGCCCGTGCCCTCCTCCTCCTATAATCACGACATCATACTCTTTTTTAGGTTCAGGATTTTTCCATGCGACTTCCCATTTTTCATGATTAGTTAAGGCATTCTTGATTAAACTGAATATTGAATATTTTTGCATTAGAATAATCTTATATAACCTTTATAAATTGTAAAAGACCTTAAAAATATTAATGTATACATAATATATTTTTTTAGATATAGGAGTGCCGATGGGTAGTGTAAAATCTGATATTGAAATAGCAAGAGCAGCTAAAATGCTGCCTATTAAAAATATACTGGCTAAATTAAATGTCCCTGATGAATCTGAGGCTTTTAGTCCTATGGGCCGCCATATTGCAAAAATCAGCCTAGAATATATTAATAAATTAAAAGAAAAAAATAGCCATCTAATTTTAGTAACTGCAATTACCCCAACTCCTGCGGGAGAAGGTAAAACAACAACATCAGTTGGTTTAAGCGATGGGTTAAATAAAATTGGAAAAAAATCTATTGTCTGTTTAAGAGAACCTAGCCTAGGACCTTCTTTTGGAATGAAG
>Ga0209501_10005887_pt1 | contig 11159 bp, 7 predicted proteins | sample ArcticOcean_MG_C_4_FD_187434 | JGI IMG/M metagenome (GOLD analysis project Ga0209501, IMG submission 187434) | Marine microbial communities from western Arctic Ocean - ArcticOcean_MG_CB4_134 (SPAdes) (version 2) | ecosystem: Environmental > Aquatic > Marine > Oceanic | place: Arctic Ocean...
CACCTGCCAAACCAAATCGGCTCCGGCAGGAATCCGAAACCCCACGCCTTTGGGCAGGATCAACGGGTCTTCCCCGGGCGCGTATCCGCCAACCGACGGCAGCCCCTGCTTCTGCTTCGATCCTTTTTCGCGAACAAAGACGATAATGTGATGAACCGCTGCCCAGTTGCCCGGTCGCGCTTCCGATGCCTGTACCCAAACGTCCTCGTCAAAGTTGGTGGGAGTGACGAAATACTGATACTCGACCGTGCCCCGCGCCTGAACGGTGTATTCGCGAGGCATCTTCAGAACCATGTCCGGCTTGCCGATCCGCCAGCCGTCGGCATACTTAACCGGTTTAGGTAGATCTCGACGGTCGCCCATTGGCATCCCGCCGTCAATCCAGGCCACCAGCGTGTCGATCTCCTCGGACGACATGCGGCGATCGTTTTCCCAGTGGCCATACCGCGGGTCGGCACTCCACGGTGGCATGCGACGTTCGACGACCGTCTCGCGAATCATCCCGGACCAGTTGCGAGCGTCTTCGTACGTGAGCAGAGAAAAAGGGGCCGCCGTGCCAGGATGATGACATTCGGCACAGTTCTTCTGTAGGATATGCGCGACATGTTTGGCGAACGTGATTTTCCCCTTGCCCTTCAGCCGGTCTTCGCGAGTGATCACGCATCCTGCGAGTTTTGTCTCCGCAATGGAAATGTCTTTTCCAGCGAGAAGTTCTTTCACAGCCTCTTCGACGTCGTTGCGGCGAGCCTTCGCTCGTTTGTATGTGTAGCCGAATCGGTCGTCGATCCGACCGCGATACTGAATGACCCGGCGGCGATCGAGCACGAAAGCTTCCGGAGTACGTCGCGCAGCAAACATATCCGCCACGACTTGCCGGTCGTCGACCAGCACGGGGAAGTCGACCTCGAATTCCTTGACATGCTTGGCTACCGACTCAGCGTTGTCCGATAGGTTCGAGTTGATCGCCAAGACCTGCACGCCCTGTTTGCCGTACCGATTCTGGAGATCGTTGAGAACGGGAACATACGCGTTGCCGATGGGACACTGCGTCCCCAAAAAGACAACCACGAGTGTCCTCGCGTCGTTGAAGTCCGACAGCGCGACTTCTCGGCCAGAGCCATCCGGCAGCACGAAGTTGGGTATCCGGCAACCAAGGATTTTGGCCTGGTCTTGGCTCTCGGCAGACGATGCTGATCGACTGACCAGCGCGGCCAGCGCCACGACAAAACACCAATAGCCCATTCGTGTAAGCATGATCTTCATGTTTCGCACTTCTCCTACTAGTTGGTTTTCAGGCTTAGCCAACTGGCGATCGTTCGAGTGACCGCGTCGGCCGCGTCCTGTTGAACAAAGTGACCCGCGTTGGGCAGGGTCACCAGCGTCAAGTCTTTTTCGATCCACTTCCAGGTATCGTTCAAAGCGCCGGCCAACAACGCTTTGTCTTTCAATCCGTGAATCATCAATACCGAGCACTTGATCTTGGGCAGTTCGTCCTGGGGCTTCTCATACGGTTCGCGTGGGAAGTTGGCCTTGTAGTAATTCAGCATTCCTTCGAACGAAGATCGCTTGAACGCTTCGACGTACTTTGTTTTCGCTTGCGGATCCTTCACCCAAAACGTCAGCCCTTTGGCACTTAACTGCGAAGCAGCCTCCTTGGTTTGGAAACGCCGTGCATATGCGGACGTTTTTTGTTGTGCTGGATTGTTTGCCAACTCGCGGCGCAGGCCGTTGAAGTGTGGCAAATTGAGTATCACCAGCCTCTCAGTCATTTCCGGATGAACCATGGCGAACGACCATGCGACGGCTCCGCCCCAGTCGTGACCAACGATCGTCGCCTGCTTCTGGCCAAAATGCTCGACAACGGCCTTCACATCACTGACAAGTTTTTCCATCGAGTAGTTTTTAATTCCCTTGGGCTGCCCACTCTTGTTGTATCCGCGTTGATCGATCGCCACGACTTGAAAGTGTTTCGCCAACGCCGGCATCTGCTTTCGCCACGTGTACCAGTAGTCGGGAAAGCCGTGGATCATCACGACCAAGGGGCCCTCGCCCATCGTCACGTAGTGAATCTTGATATCGCCCGATTCGGCAAAACCATGCTTGCCAGAATCGAGATCTTCAGCACTCGCGGAGGTCATGGTCACGCTCGCAATCAGGAGCATCGTGGTGATGATTCGGTTGCTTTTCATTGGGTCAGTTCCTGGATCTTTCTACTTGGGCGTCGCTTCGCAATGAGGATAGCGGTAATCGGCCCCGTCGCTGGTCGACACCTTCACGGTTGTTCCATTCGCTAAGGTGTAGAGGTAGAGCGAGGGGCTGGCGTGATAAACGATCGCCTTTTCATCCTTCGTCCAGCGAGGATAGGCGAACCAGCGTTTCGCACCGTCCTTGTTGGCGAATGGTTTGGCATTGGTAATCGACGGTTTCTGCGCGTTGAAGTCGGCAATATAGAGCGTACGCCCTGGGACTCGTCGCGCGAATCCGGTTTGATATTCGAAGCAAACCCTTGTCTCGCTTGGCGAAACGCTAACGCGATCGAGTATTCCTTTCTTGGCCAGGGCGCACTCGATTCGTTCGAAGCTGGGCTCGCCGCCAGGATTGGGCGTCATGAGAAAATAACCCCAGCCCTGCTTCGGGTGTGCGCACCGGACGAGGATTCTGCCGTCGATCAGGCAGGTGTAGGCCCAGGTGTGGTAGTTTTTGTCGGTAAGCGCGAGTTCCTGGCCGGGTTTGTTGCCCACCTTGCTCGCCATCACATAGAAGCTGACCTTGTCGGGATGCTTCCGATTCCAAATTGGCGTGTTGGTTCCGTCGCGAGTCCAGGTCTGGTTAAAATCTGTGTGCGAACCGTCGCTCAGCGCGTGAAAGCCCGTGCCATCCACATTGATAACGTGGATGGCGGTTTTCCAATTGGTAACCACCGGATCATTCTTGAGTCTACGGAAGAAGACGAGCATGTCGCCGGTCTTTGACCAGGAAGGCTTGAAATCCTGATGGCCGCTCGTCAGCGGTTTACCCTCGGGCGTGCCATACGTGTTGACGTGGATTTCCCCGTTCTTGAAATAGGATCCCCGATAGCCCGTGCTCGTTCGGTCGGTCTTACCTCTCTCGCCTGCCGGGAGAATATCTGTGGCGAGTGGTGATGCCATCATGGCGACAATCAATGCGGCGATCTTCGCCATGCTTTTTCCTTTGCGGTTTCACTGTTGCTCTGGCTGCACAAGTAATTCGACGCTGAACACGCTCAAGCCGGCGTCTTCGTTGATGGTCAAACACCACCAATCGTACAGGCCAAGACCGACCGCAGACTTCGGATGCTCAGGCTCTTCGGGAGTGAACTCCTCGATCCGCACTTCCAATTCGAAGTCGCCGCCTCCCGGGGAAAAGTTTTCGGCTTTTCGGTAAGCATGGTGCTTTCCGGCAAAGCCACCGCCAAGATGCTGGGTAGTCAGCCCAATCAACACATCTTGTGCCGACTCCATGCGGCCACGGATGCGGAACCTGGCGCCGGAACGCAACTCGACGGGAGGTTGTTCGCCGCGGGAAACCGACATCGCGGCGAGATACAACAACAGTGGCTTCTGATTCTTCTTCTTGCAGTTGTGCCACAACAGTGGTGTCGCCCGCAGACGCTGCGAGTCTGGACTCCATTCTCCGTAGACGATTCCGCTCGGCAGTTGGCTTCGCCATACGGCAACCGAGCGCGGACAAGCCGTGACTTTGAAATCGGCCTGGCGGCTAGCGGCCGCCACGACACGATGATTTGCTGGCACCTCGACGACGCTCTCATCGGACAACCGCGTGACGCGCACGCGGCCTTCATTGACAGTCACGACGGTGGACGACGATTGGGCATCGACATTGAACTGTGTGCCGAGAATTTCCAGCCTCGACGTGGGAGTCAGGATAAGCATCGGCTTGCCGGTCGGTTGTGGCGAGACCGTTGCCGACAACCGTCCCTGTCCCAAATACAACTCCTTTTGCTCGTCCTCGAAAATCGTCAGCGCGGCTTGTCCCGAAATCGTCACCGTCGAGCCATCGCGAAACTCCAGCTTGCCCCATGAATCCGTGGCAAGCGACTCCAGCGTGCCACCACGCAACCAACGACCAACCTCAAGATCGCGCCGGACTCGCCCCCCATCTCCCGTCCATTGCAACGAGCCATGCAGCTCAGTGATTCTGACGATTTCCGGATCACCTGCGGGAGTGCTTGCCGTTCTCAGGAGATAGACGCCCGCAATCAGAATGACGGTAATGGCCACCGCCCAACGAACGAGACGAGATGCAGGCGACGCGGATTTCATGGCCGACCGCACCCTAGTCACAAACGGGTCTTCGCCGATGCGGGACTCGACCGCCGCCAGGAACAACGAACTGGCACGCAGGTCATCTTCCGCTTGAGCGAGCATCTCCGCGGCTTCGAGCTGCGACTGCAACTCCTGTTGTCTGTCGGGCCGGTTCTTTGCCAACTCAACCAGCTCAGACGATTCGTCGCGCGTCAATTCGTCATCCAACAGCCGACTCAACAGGTCTTCAAAACGCTGCTCATCCATGTCAAGCCTCCTTCAAGATTCGGAGTTCAACACACTGCCGGACTTGGCGACGAGCCCTGACAAGAATCTGTCGCACATTGGCCGCCGTTGTTTCGAGCTGTTCGGCAAGCTGCGGGGCAGACAGTCTATCGCGATACCGCCCGTTGACTGCCTGCTGACTCTTGGGAGCCAGTTCACCGATGCATTGTCGGATGGCGTCGATCGAGAGCGGCTCGTGTCGCTTTTTCGACTCGGCGTAGCGACCCAAGAGGATCTCGGCGAGTTCCGTGTCGAGGATCCGCTGTCGCCGCGCTTCTTTGCGAGTTTCATTGCGAACAATATTGGCGGCGATTCCCCGCAGCCATTTGCCGAAATCTCGCTCCTGATCGAATGATTCCCACTGACGATACGCAGTCAGAAAAGCCTCCTGGGCAATATCGTCAACCCAATCAGGATCGACGCCCAGCGAGCGCACGAACGCCCTCAATCGCACATGATGCTCGATAACGAGGGCTTCGAACTCTATCTGCAGATTGTCACGTTTGCCGTCCATACCTAGTATTGTCTCCAGAATCCGAAACTGTGACAGGAGGTTGCGAGATTCTTACGCTCTTACTGTAAATCACTGGAGTTGAAACTTGGCACACAGCGGCATCTTTCGCGCTAGCGACTCCACGAACCCAGAAGCGGCTGACCCACGGTTTACCGTAGGCTTTGCCCGCGCCGAGCGGACTTCTGTTTGACACCCGCAACGCAGCGAGTCCGTGTGTTTCAGGTGGTCGGAGAACCTGATCGCCGTTGCGCAGTCAAAGTGATACAACTGCGAAATCCCTACCCACATCGGTTTGCGCGACCTATGCACCTTGGACTTTCGTGCATCCGGTGTTGTCGACGAATGGCACTTAGATTTTTCTAAGTCGTTTAGCCATCTCACGTTTTAGCTCCCAGCGAGGTTTTATCATCCACTCGACTTTGAGGTGCCTGCGTTTCTTCATTCGCGGTTCAAAGCGGTCCGGCCGATCAGCCACTCGATGAAGTACGATCGATTCGAGCAACTGCTGGTAAAGGGTCTCGCGAAACGAAGAGCCACGATGCCCTTGAAAATCAATCAAGGGCTGAAACGCTTCCAGGGTCTGGAGGGCGCCTTTGAAACTAATCGTTCGCGGCTTAATGTTGTGCTGGAATGCAGCTTGCGCCATGATCGTGCGGATGAGATTGTAGGCGAGGATGTGCGTCCAGACTTCTTTGTGAACGAGCTCTGGCGTTTTGCATCGCAACACGTCCATCTGCATCGTCGACTTGATCGACCGCAAATCGAGTTCATTGTTCCATCGCGCACGATACAAATGTGCAAGATCCTCCTTCGTTGTCTGTTGGGGATCCAGCAAGGTCGTCACTACGACAATACTCTTCGACCTGAAGCCGGGTTGCTCAACTTGAAATCGAACTTCTCGAATCATTACAGAGTCAGGAAGCGCGTTGTACGTTTTACGATCAACCGATCGAATCGAGTTTGGCTTGCGCCAGCAAACAATATGATCATCTTTTCCCAGGCGTTGTCCACGGCGAAAGTCGGCCTTGCGGTGAGCTTTGTTCAGCCGACTCACCAATTCGATGCCACGCTGCCGGAGCATCACGATGCCCGTCCAATTGGACAGCAGGCTATCGGCCAGCAGGACATCTCCGGAGCAAAGAACGTCCCACATTCTGCGGAGTAAGCTTACTTCGCCTTGTCCTTTGCCAGCGTAACGGCAGAATCCGAGGTTGACGATCGCTCCACAGGAAAGAGAAGTGATGGCTCCAAGCCTCGCGATGGGGAATCCCAGCCCCGGCTTCTGATTGTAGAGTTGTGGATACGCTTGTTGATTCTCTGGCGTATCGGGCATGGTCACCGTTGTTCCATCGAACATGTAGACACGGCGACCTTTCCAAAGCCACTTGGGATCGGCCTTGGCGTCCAACGCCCGCCCGACTAAACACGCCACTGCCGAGAAGAACTTCTCCGGCAGGCGCTTGCGAGCTTGGCAGTAAGCACCTGTATTGGAAGAGCACACATCCTGTCCTTGCGAAATGCGATGGGCGATCAAGCGAGTGACCGCTGCCCGACAGGAATGATCAGCGCTGATCACTTGGCCGAGAAACACCCAAAGGGTAACCAACGGAGTATAGATTCGGTCATTCCAGCACGCCTCAATTGCTTTCAATGCTGGCGCGATTGTTTCATCTGAAAGCACGCTGGCCAAAGGCAGTTCTCCTTCTTGAAGAAACTGACGCCTCAGAAAACTGATCTGTTTTTGAACGCTTCCTCGGTTAGAATCGCGCATTCTGAGGGCCTCCTTGCCGGTGATGAATGTGATGACAAACACCATCTAGGCGAGTGAGGTCTTTTTGCCTATGTCACTTCGGACAAGTGATTTACCGAAATCTAAGTGCCATTCGTGTTGTCGACCGAAGCACGCAAAAACGAGCGATTGCTAGGGCAGAGGGCAATCGTTTTGTGTCATCAGTTTGACAGCAACCGCGTTGATCATAGCGCGCTCCCCGATGTCGCCGGGGCGGCCTCGTCACCTAAGAAAGCATCATGCCGTCTTATGAACGCTAATTGCTCGCTAAGGCTTTATGCCGTTTCTTTTGAGACTGGCAAGGAAGGCGATGAGGTTGCGGAGTTCTTTGCGGGTCAGGGTGTTGGTGAACCCGGCAGGCATGGCGGTACCTTTGTTGACTCGGTCTTCAATTGCTTTGGTGGAAATTTCGCGGACTTTGCCAGTGGAAAGATCGCGCAGACGAACGGTGTCCGCGTCTTCCGAGGTCAGGTAGCCGGACAGTGCTCTGCCGTCGTCGGTGAGAATCGTTGTCATCTCGAAACCTTCCTTAATCTGACGTTTCGGCCAGATGACCGATTCGATGATCAATTCTAGTTGCAGGCCTGCCGCGACGGCGGTCAGGTCCGGTCCTTTCGGGAACGGATCGACGGAGCTTGTGACGCCTTGAATCTGGTGGCATGCGGCGCAATTGGTGAGAGACGACAGAAAGACCTGTTTGCCGGCGGTTGCGTCACCGGATCGTCGTACTTCTTCCACCAGTGATCGCACCAGCGAGGCGTCGTACGCAACGGACTGGCCCTGTTTGATGCCCATCCGTTCTTTCAAGGCGTTAACCAAGTCCGCATCGTCGTGACCGGCAGCGCTGAGCCAGCGGCTGATCAATTTGGCGTCGTCGGCCGAAATTTCTGCCGGCTTTAAAGAGACTGCCAGAGCTTTGGCACCGCTGCGACGATTCATGATCGTGCTGAGCACGGGACCGAACGACTCAGCGTCGTCCAGGTCCGCTAAGAGTTTCAGTCCGGCCAGCGCAGCCCCATTGATGTCTTGACGGGCGACGGACTCCAGGGCTGCGAGATAAATTGGTGAACCGTACGACTCGGAGATCAGCGGCCCGAATCTCTTCACCGCCAGATCGGGCTCCAGTTCGGCGAGCGATCGGATCGCCGCAGATCGAACATCGTCATCTTGCTTGCTTTCAACAATTGGCTCCAGCAGCCGGATCAGTTGACGTTGTTTCCAAAGTCCGGCCAGACGTGCCGCCGCTGCACGCGTGCTGGCGCTCTCACTTTCTAGCAGTACTGCCAGCTCCTCGTGAACACTACCCGACGGCACGAGGCGGCGGCCAGCTGCGATTGTCGGAAGTGACTGGAGTAGTTGTGAATCTCGCTGAGCGTGACTGAAGACGGTTTGCAGGTCATTGGCGGTTCCAACGCGCGTGAGCAACTTCAGAAGTTGGCGGCGACCAACTGCAGAGATCTCTTCGGATCGGATAAGACTGCGGACCTGCCCGGCAACATCCTTGCCGCCATACGCTCGCAGGACATAGATCAGACCGGCCGGGTTGTCGAAGCTGAGTTTCCCCTGATTCAGTGCGGGGCGCCACTGGGGATCCAGCGCGTGAACCGTCTGAGTGAGGGCATAGTTGATGAATCGGTCCGTGGGTCGACTGACGGCTTTGGCGGCGACGGCCATTGATTCCGCCGAATGGATATCGCTGCAGGCAACAACCGCTTCCAGTCGAACGCGGGCACTCCCATCGGTCACACTGCGGTCGAGAAGATCAAGCGGAGAATCCAGACGATCGTGCCAGCGACCGGCGACGCGAGTTGCGTACGCTCGGGCGCGGTAGTCCTTTGCGACGAGCAATCGTTCTAACAGCGGTCGGTTGACGACCTCGTGTGATTCGAAGACGCCGATCGCTTCGAACAGGTGGTGCTCAACCTGCGGATCGCTGCGGTCGAGCTTGTCCGCCCACTTGGAAACAGCCGGAATCACATCGTCCTTCGGCAGATCGGCTAGGCAGCGTTTGGCCTGATAGCGAATGTATCGCCATTTGGACGCAAGTTGCTCGCATAGCTCGGCCGTACTCATCTTCGACAAATCGGGGGCCTTCGCGAGCGGGCGATTCTTCGCGGTGATTCGCCAGATACGACCGTGCGTCTTGTCGCGATTTGGATGCCGGAACGACGCTTGATAGTGGCCGATGATTGGGTTGAACCAGTCCGCGACGTAGATGGCTCCGTCCGGTCCGATGCGGATGTCGACGGGGCGAAATGCGCTGTGCGACGACGCCATGAGGTTGGGCTTCGGTTTCAGGCGGTGGCCGGAACCATTGGGTTCCCACTCGAAGCGATTCACCTCGCGAGCGAAGTATCCGGCGATCAACATTTCGCCCTGAATATCGTCCGGCAGATGCGGCGATTCTGCCAATTCGATGATCATCGACTTAATCCGTGTCTGTCCGATCGTCAAGTCACGGTGCGATCGGCCGGCGGCGTTTTCTCTGCGGACCAAACCGGGCAGCAATTCGAAAACGTCCCCGTCGTTGCTCTTGCTGAACGGTTCGCCCCAATTACCAAAGTTGATGCCCCATGGATTCTGACCGCCCGTGGAGGGGAAAGCGTGAAGCTGCAACCGCCGGGGACGTAAACGCCACGAACCGTGCTCGTCCAGCCGACTGATTCCCCATGGCGTTTCAACGCGTGAGAACGCATGCAGCCCCTGGCAGAAGAGTAGTTCGCCACCGGGGCTCCACGTGAACGAGTTGATATTCTGATGCGTGTCGCCCGTCCCGAAGCCCGTTAGCAAAACGCGACGCGTGTCGGCTTTGTCGTCGCCATCCGTATCTTTGAGGTGTAGCAAGTCGTTTCCCTCCCCGATGTAAGCTCCACCATGTCCCAGCGCGAAGCCAGTCGGCATGTTCAAGCCGTCGGCAAAGACTGTCGTCTTGTCGGCACGGCCATTTCCGTCGGTGTCGCTGAGGATTAGCAATTTGTCGTTCGGCTTTTCAACCGGCTTCAATTGCGGGTAAACCCAGGTGCAAAGAACCCACAGTCTTCCGGCTGGATCCCACGACATACAGATCGGATTGGCAACGCCGTTTGTCTCGTCAGCAAACAGATGAACTTCATAGCCCTCGATCAACGTAAACGACTTCCGTTCGGCCGCGACCGAGTTGTCGCTTTCAGGTCTGGAAACGGACAATCGATTCTGCGAGAACACCATAGAAGTCATCATCACAACAAGAGCAATCGCGACTGCGACAACTCGACTCGTCGGGAATAGAACCTGCAAGTTTGTCATCGGTTGATCCCTTGCGTCTGGTTGTGAATGGCCTGTTCAGCCTTCTCGATGTGCGGCAGCAATTCCTGCAGTTCACCGGGGAACCAACGACGAGAGCGTCTTGCGTGATCCCGACTGCTGGCCGTTGACTGGCGGTTGCCGTACAGGAATGCCCAGTTGGTCGGACGCCAGTAACGGAACCAGAGATCGTTCTTCTGTCCAATCGTCTGGCGCAGTTTTTCCATGGCGGCCGGTTGAAGTGTCGCGTTACTTGTTTTCCACGTGATGAAAGCAGCTCGATCGGCAAAACCAAGTTGCGATGCGAAAGACCGTGCGGCGAGCCAGTGCCCAGCGGCCGAAAGATGGAGTCCATTCTGCGAATAGGGTTGTGAATCGTCCTTGGATCGTAGAGTGGTAAACAAATCGACGACCGGCAACTTTCGTTCGCGACCGATTCTCCGAATCGCATCCACGTAGGTGGCGAGCGACCGGTTTCGTTTATCGATGTCGATTTCGAGGTTTAGCGGGTTGCTGAACGGCACCGGGGTGACGAGCACAATTCGTTTTGTATAGCCAGAGATCTGATCGACGTGTTGTGCATAGGCCGCCGTGAATTCCGCGATGCGCTCCGGCCCGTCGAGTGATTCGGTTTGACCAATCCAGAAGAAAACAATGTCAGTCACGATCTTGTTGCGACCATCCCGGTCACCGTATGGTGGCTTATGGTCCTCATAAAAGTTTCGTGGGCGTTGTTGTCGGTAGATAGTGTCCGCCTGCCAGGCGAGATTTCTCATCCGGACTCGATGTCGTGGATGCGCGGCGGTGAAGAGCGTTTCGAGATACCCGTGTCGGCTGCTTTCCAAAGCGTTGGTGCCGCCGAGAATGGCAATCATTTGATCTGAGTTGATGGCAAAGCGGCCAGCGAATGCTGGCACGGGACTCTTGGGACGAGACAGGGGCCGAAGCAGTTGCTGAGGACGATTCAGGGCGGCTTGCTTGTTGAGCGCTGCCAGATTCGCAC
>Ga0209501_10005898_pt1 | contig 11141 bp, 13 predicted proteins | sample ArcticOcean_MG_C_4_FD_187434 | JGI IMG/M metagenome (GOLD analysis project Ga0209501, IMG submission 187434) | Marine microbial communities from western Arctic Ocean - ArcticOcean_MG_CB4_134 (SPAdes) (version 2) | ecosystem: Environmental > Aquatic > Marine > Oceanic | place: Arctic Ocean...
GGGCACAGGGCGGTTGTGCGGTTGATCCTGCGTCTCTCCTCCTCGGAGTAGCTATGCTACGCCTCGTCGTCGGTCCTTGTCTGAACGCGCACAAGCACCATGTGCGCGACCCACTGTACTCCTTCAACAGCCTTCATGGGGTACGCCCTAGGATTCAAAACCTTCGACGGCTGTCCGCTCCTCGACAATGACCGCGAAACACGACGTCTCTGTTCTTTTCGTATGCCTGGGCAACATCTGCCGTTCTCCTCTCGGAGAAGGGGTTTTGGCACACCGCTTGGAGCAGGAGGGTCTCTCCGACCGGGTCCGCGTGGACTCGGCGGGCACAGGCGCCTGGCACCAGGGAGAGCCGCCGGACCCGCGCTCCACCGACGTCGCAATGCGGCACGGGATCACGCTCCGGGGGCAGGCGCGACTCGTGCGCCCCGAGGACTTCCAAGAGTTCGACTACATCTTCGCGATGGATCGCAGCAACCTCCGGGATCTCCGTTCCCTCGAGTCCGAGAGTGATGGAGGCGCCATGCTCACCCTCTTCAGAGCGTTCGACCCCCATGGGGATGGGGACCGCGATGTTCCGGATCCCTACTACGGGGGCTCCGACGGATTCGATCTGATGTTCGAGATGGTCGATCGGACCTGCGCCGCCTTCATCGAACACCTTCACTCTGAGCTCTCGACTTGAGGGCTGGGTCCCCGAGCGCACTCCCCAGCGCCCTGCGAGAGAGTGTGGAGGCAGCTCTGTCGCAGCGTGTGGCACGAAGCGTGGAGATTCTTGGAGCGGAGCCCATGACCGGGGGCTGCATCCACGAGACCGCGCGTCTGTCAACCAACCTGCAGGAGGATTTTTTTCTCAAATGGGCACAGGGCCCCCCATCGGACGTCTTTGCGGCGGAGGTCGATGGCCTGAGTGCTCTACACGGCTCGACACGTAACTCGGCCGACCTGACCGTCCCGGAGGTGATCGGCTACTCTGATGGCGAGGAGAAGCCGGCCTGGTTGCTTCTGGAGTACGTACCCCACGGAAGCCCGGGTGGGGATTACGCGGAGCGCCTCGGAGAGGCCCTCGCGGTCTTACACGAGGTTGGCGAAGGCCCGTACGGCTGGCACCGTTCCAACTACATCGGCTCGCTCCCACAAGCGAACACGTCCATGGATGACTGGCCCGCGTTCTGGTGGTCTCAACGTCTCGAGCCCCAGTTGGTGCTGGCAAGCGACAACGGGCGACTGGCCAGCCTGGACCGAGAGTGGGCCACGCTCGAGTCGAAGCTCCCCAAACTGCTCGGGGGAGCGGAGCAGGACGGGCGTTCTATTCTCCATGGTGACCTCTGGAGCGGAAATGTGTACCCTGGCCCCGCCGGGGGGGCGGTCCTTGTGGACCCGGCCGTCTATCGGGGGCACCGCGAGGTCGATCTGGCAATGACGGAGCTCTTCGGAGGTTTTCCGACGGGCTTCTATGCGGCCTACCAAAACCGCCGCCCACTCGAGGAGGGATATGAAGACCGTCGCCGCTATGTGTACCAGCTCTACCCCCTTCTAGTGCATGTCAACCTCTTTGGAGACGGCTACGTCAACAGCGTGGCAGGGGCCCTGCGGCGTGCCTTGGCCTCCCAGTGAGAAACCCCACGACGACGCCAGGCGGTTTGGGCCCGGGGTGGTCCCGAATTGGTTCCGGGGTGGATCGGGTCTATACCGTCGAGGCCGGACTCCCAACCACCTCCGCCAGCCGCCTGAGCGCGCTCTCCATCAACTCGTCCGAGGTGGCAAAGCTTACTCTCACGAAGCGATCGTCACCGAACGCGACACCGGGGACCATGGCCACGCCGCTCTTTTCGAGCAGCCACGAACACAATGCCGTGGAATCGGAGACACCATCCCGGAACAACGCATCCACCCGAATGAAGAAATAGAACGCCCCCATCGGCTCTACGAACGAGAGCTGCGGCAGGAGTTCATTCAATAGAGTGACGACCCTGTCCCTTCGTCCACGAAACGTTGCGGCCATCTCTTGCTTGGCCTCCCGCGCGCGCTCGAGATCTGAATACGCGCTTAACGCGGCCATCTGCGAGGGTGTCGCAGCGTTGGAGGTGGCGTGGCTCTGAAGGGCTCCGAGCTTTCTCGCGACCTCCACTTCTGTATACGAGAACCCGATCCGCCATCCGGTCATGGCAAAACACTTGGAGGCCCCGTCGATCAGGACGTACGGGCCAACGGATTCGTCCGGCAATTCGAGGATGCTGGGCGCACACGCCCGGTCGTCCCCAAAGTAGATCTCACGGTAGATCTCGTCGGCAATGAGGACGATGTCCCTCTCCTTAGCCCACGCCGCGATCTCCCCTAGCCCCTCGAGGGTATATACCGCTCCGGTCGGATTGGAGGGCGAGCACAGAATGAGGCCCCGCGTCCGTTCCGTACACGCGGCGTCGAGATCCGCCCTGCTAAGGAGGAAATTCCGGTCCGGATCTCCCGCCACCGGGACCGATTCGGCTCGAGCCAAGGCGACCATTTGGGGATAACTCGTCCAGTAGGGTGCGCCGACGAGCACCTCGTCACCTGGGCCAAAAAGTGCGAAAGCTGCGTTGAACAACGCCTGCTTCGCGCCCGCCCCCACAACGACACCCTCCCAGTCTACGGGCTTGCCACCGACCGATTCGAGATATCCGGCGATCGCACGTCTCAGCTCAGGTATACCCGACACCGGCGTATATCGGGTCGCGCCAGATCGAATCCCCTCGATCCCACCCTCAGAGATCCATTCCGGCGTGCCGAAGTCTGGCTCTCCGGCACTCAAATCGATGATGTCGCGGCCCTCCGCCCGGAGACGTTTTGCGAGGGTACTGACCGCGATCGTTGCTGACGGCTGAAGCCGCGAGATGTTTGGGCTGAATTTCATGCCGGGAATATCGAGTCACTGGGAATCCGGATCAAGTAACCCCGGATGCTCGCCCCTACTTACCAGCTCGGAGAGGTTGATCCGCGTGGGCACGGAGAGCAGCTTCTCCGAATGGATGACGCGCCCTTCCTTGTCTTCTACTTCGATTATGTCGATCCGGGATCGTACCTGACCCACCGGCAACTGGACCAGGTCCTGCCCGAGGGATTCGGACCCATTTGCCATCCGTTCGAAGTCTGCCCTATGCCGCAGGAGCTCATCGATGGGTCGGGCCCAGACTGGAAAGCCTACGGACAGACCGTTGCAGACCTCGCGCGTGAAGCCGAAATCCGGATGGCTCATCCCGCATTCATCCCCTGGAGCCGGAAGGCGCACGAACTGCGCCTGCACGCCGCCGAGCAGGAACTGGAATCGCCGATGCACGAGGAGATCTTCTCGGCCCGTTTCCGGGAAGGAGCCGACATCGGACGCGTGGATGTTCTCGTGGCGGCCGCAGAAAAGATCGGGCTCGACCCCAGCGAATCCAAAGCAGTCCTCGATGTCGACAGACATCGGGACCGCGTCGTGGATCTTCGACGGGAGGCAGAAGCGGCGGGTGTACGGCGCGTGCCGACCCTCCGGTCTGGTGCCATGAGTCTTGAAGGTCCTGCTTCGATCGGCGAGCTTCGACACTTCTTGGAGCACGCACGACTCCTATAGAGGCCTGATCACCCAAATGGCTGGCTACCAGCGAAGAACCGTCCTCTCTCCGTCCGATATTCTGGCAAAGGCAGAAGAGTTGCTTCCCGAGTGGATTGGCCTGACCAGAACAAAAAATTCGTCCCACACAGCGACCTTCTCGGGTGACGAAGGCACTGTGACCCTCACCGCCCATCGGCACGGCCCGTACACACAAGTGCTGGCCTCCAGTGACCGGCTCCGGACTTCGCGTCTCGACTACGAAATTCAGAAGTTCCTCACGGAGCTGCCCTACGAACCGGGAGATGCCGGCGGACGTGGCTCTGGGGAGTCTTCATGATGCAGTCCTTCGACGATCTCGAATTACCCTCGGAGATAACCGAGGCTCTTTCCGCCGAGGGTTTCGAGGAGCCGACCGAGTTTCAGCGTAAGGCGATTCCCCTTCTCAGGCGAGGCAACAATCTCCTCGGGGCCGTCGGCCCCGGAGCCGGCACGTTGCTGACATACGGGACGGCAATACTGGAAAGAACTGAGCCCCGAGCGGGCCGGCCCGGGGCACTCGTTCTCGTGCCGACGGCCGCAGCCGCCACAGGCCTCGCCGAGTCATTGGCACACATCGCGGCCGCCACGGGGCATTCGGTCGGAGCTTTCGGTGGAGCGTGGCTGTTGCCCGAGCAATGTGATGTTCTCTTCTCGACCCCGAGCGACGTGAAATCGGCGGTCGGTGGATCGCGGCTCACGCTGGAGGGGGTCCAGTTCTTGGTTGTGGACGGAGCCAGCACGATCGAAACGATTTCAGGCATCCAGACCCTGGGCACGTTGTTCGAGTACGTACCGGCTGGGGCCCAGCGGGTCGTCCTGAGCCAGCCGGTCACCGAATCCATCCGGGCCCTCTTGGCCACACACGTGACGAAGGCGATCCGCATTCCACCCGCCCCGGCCATTGAGGGCGCCGCCGCAAAACCACCGGATCTAGGGGAGATACGTTTTCGTATTACGGGAGTGGACAAAGTGGATTTTTTGGCTCCGCTCGTGTCGGAGCTTCTCGATGACGGCGCTCGCCATGTGCTCTTGTTCTGCCGCTCCGCCGACCGCGCCGCCGATGTGGGAGACTTCCTGACCCTTCACGGCTTCATGGCGGGCGCCCCGGGCGATGAAACGGCTCCGGTCTGGTTAGCCGTGGACGCCCTTCCGGCCCGAGAGGCTCTCAACGAGAGCACCTCCCCCGCCACGGTGGCAACCGTGAGCTTGGACTGCCCAGCGGATGGGGACTCGATGGACCGGCGCCATGGTGCCGGAGGACAGGCCACGGTGCTGCTCCTTCCCCGTGAGGTTCCCCATTTCAGAGATACGGCCCGCCGTACCGGTTACCGCGTACGGCCTCTACCTCCGCCTGAGTCGGTGGTCGAGGACCGTATCGACGAAATTCGCAGTCGCCTCGAAGAGGTCGTAACCCGCGGTGATCTCGCCCCTCTTTACCTGGTCCTGGAGCCTCTGCTGGAACGGTTCAGTCCTCAGGAACTCGCGGCCGCCGCCCTCGCTCTCCTCGTTCCTCAACCTGCCAGTCCGGCCGCACCCTCGAACACGACAGCCCGCGCCGAAAAGGCGACCGGAACCGACGGCTGGACTCGCCTCTTCGTGAGCATCGGCGAGATGGAGGGGGTAAAGCCCCGCGACCTGCTGGGCGCGCTCGCCGGAGAGTCCGGGGTGGACGGATCGTCGTTCGGAAAGATCGAAATACGCGATACCTACTCCCTGGTCGAAGTCCGGCCGTCCGAAGCGGAGAAGGTCATCAAGGCCGTGAACGGCTCGACCATCCGTGGCCGGAGTGCGAGAGTGGACTACGACCGTGGTAGCAGCCGTGATAGCGGGACCAAGTCGGGAGGAGAGAAGAGGCCGCCGCGGGGCAGCCGCGCAGGGAGCAGCCAGCGCGACCGTGAAAGGAACAAATAAGAAGAGGCCACGCCCGAGGGCGTGGCCTCTATCCGATCCTTAGATTTCCCCGATGGGGCTACTCACACAGGGCTTCTACTGGATAGCGTCTTTGAAGCCCTTGCCGGCCCGGAACCCGGGAGTCTTCGATGCCGGAATATGAATCGTGGCGCCAGTACGAGGATTCCGGCCCATACGAGCCTTGCGGTGTTTCGCTTCGAAGGTGCCAAAGCCAGTGATTTGCACACGCTTTTCAGCCCTCAATGCGCGAGCGATGACACCTCCCGAGCCGAACAATGAGTCCAAGGCCCGAGAGGCATCGGCTTTGGTCATTCCGGCGCTGTCGGCAAGGGCGTCTACTAGATCGGATTTGTTCATTTGTTACTCCTCAAAAGGGGTGATGCCTCTTGACTTCGCGGCCTATGCCGGCCTTCCTCCAGCTACGATCCGGACTCGTGCGTGTCGGGCCTATCACGCACTGTATTCGGACCCACATTTCAGACCGCAGCGGCCCCGGCAAGCATCAGTTAGGACTACGGTAAGGCCCGCTGAACAGAACGTCAAGTAAAGAATTAGCCGAAAACCCGCGTCCTGCCTAGCTTCCTGTGGGATCGGTTCCTTGCGATGAGTGAGCTTCACACGGAGAAGGCATCGAGCGAATGCGCGTTTTCATCCCCCGATTCTTGGGTGCGATCGCCTGTCTCGTTGCGCTGACAATCGTTGGGACGATCGGCTATGTGGCCATCGAGGGGTGGCCGTGGCGGGAAGCCCTTTACATGACGGTCATAACCGTGACCGCGCTGGGTTTCCAGGAAGTCCGTGCACTGTCCGAGCCTGGCCGGGATTTTACGATGGTTCTTCTGGCGGGCGGCATCACGGGAGTCGGCATTTGGTTCGCGCTGATCACCTCATTCATCGTGGAATTCGACCTGAGCCACGTCAGAAGAAAACGTTGGAGGGCACGCATGTTAGAACAGCTGGATGGCCATGTCGTCCTGTGTGGGGCTGGGCGAACGGGTCGGCAGGTGATGGAGGAGCTGATCGCCCGGGGGCAGGTGTTCGTGGTGATCGAAAGCGATTCCTAGCGGCTCGAGTGGATCCAGGAACGTTATCCCGACGTTCTGGCCGTAGCTGGAGACGCCACCCTGGACGTGAACCTGAGGGTGACGAGATGATCGTGCTCGGGCAACCTGATCAGGTAAACCGGCTGAGGAACCTAGCCCAGGCTTGATTTCCCCTGGAGGCCTACTTGTAGCGGTAGGTTACGCGGCCTTTAGTGAGATCGTAGGGCGACAACTCCACCTTTACGCGATCTCCCTCGAGCACCCGAATGTAGTGTTGTCGCATCTTACCGGAGAGATACGCCAGAACCTCATGGCCGTTCTCTAACTCCACGCGGAATCGGGCGTTGGGAAGGACCTCGCTGACCAATCCCTCAATTTCAATCGCTTCTTTCGCCACTCGCCCCTCGCGTCTGATCCGTTGGTACAACGTGGGACCATAGCATGCCGCCAACCATGGAGCAACGATGGGTTTTCGACCCTTCCTCAACCATCCTCGCCTGTTTGGGAAGACCCGCCTCTCGGCCATAGAGTTGAGGTCGAGCTATAGTGGCGGTCAGAATCGGGCCCGCCGTGCGGAGCCTGGCTTCGCGCGGGAGCTGCCGGTAACATGATCGCTCGCCTTCAAACGGCTAACGCCCCGTGGCTAGCTAGAAGCAAACGGCCAACCCCAAACGAACTATCGTTCACATGACCGAACAGCTCGAACCCCATGAAGTCGAAGGCATCCGCGCCGCTCTCATCGGCGGGTCCGACGCGGTTTGCCCTCGATGTGGGGGGCGTTTCGATCGTACCGACGTCCCTCCACGGAACGATGTCCCTTACGTGAGAGATCGAATCTGGCTAATCTGCGCTACTTGTGGTTCGGGCCTCGTGATGGATCGGCCGAAAACACCTCCCGGCTGACGGATCAGACACTCCTGGGTCACACTAGAAGGGCCCATCAACAGCCTTCTGCTCTGGACTCGATCGGCGTCTTTCGGGATTATCTGATTCACGGCCGAGGAGCGTTCGACCTTGGCGCCGACATCTCAACGCAGAGGATCACCATGGCAAACCGACTCGCGAACTTCACGACCAGCCTCGGCGATTTCCAGGTCGAGCTCTTCGAGGGCCATGCCCCCGATACTACGAAGAACTTCATCGACCTGGTCGAGAAGGGTTACTACGACGAAATCGTCTTCCACCGTGTGATCGCTGGTTTCATGCTCCAGGGGGGCTGCCCTGACGGAGACGGACGAGGTGGACCGGGCTACACGATTCCCGATGAGTTCCACGCCGAGCTGACGCACGACTCGGAGGGTGTTCTTTCGATGGCGAACTCTGGGCCGAACACCGGCGGATCCCAGTTCTTCGTGACGCTCGCCCCAACAGCGTGGCTTGACGGCAAGCACGCGGTGTTCGGCAAGGTGGTCGAGGGCATCGAGACAGTCCGCACGATCGGCACTACGGCCACGGGCCCTGGGGACCGCCCGCTCGAGCCGGTGGTCATGGAGGCCGTGCGCATCACAAGCACCGAATAGTAAAAGGGGTTACCGGTACCCTGCGGCCTGAAGTGTGAACAGCTCCGCGTAACGGCCGGCAAGTATGAGCAGCTCGTCGTGTGTCCCGTCTTCGGTCACGGTGCCGTTCTCCAACACCACGATGCGGTCCGCCATCCTTACCGTCGAGAACCGGTGGCTGATGAGCACGGCCATCCTCCCTTCCGTGAGCTCCGCAAACCTCTCGAACACCTGATATTCAGCTCTGGCATCGAGCGCGGCCGTCGGCTCGTCGAGAATGAGCACCTCGGCGTCGCGCATGTACGCTCGGGCCAGGCCCACCTTCTGCCACTCGCCCCCGCTGAGGTTGGCCCCGCCTTTGAAGCGACGCCCGAGCATGTGATCCAGGCCGCTCTCCAGACCGGCGACCACGCTGTCGGCAAGACTCATCTCGGCGGCTCGTACGATGCGGGGATGGTCGCCGATGGCGTCGATCTGCCCCACCGCGATGTTCTCACTCATCTTTAAGTCGTACCGTACGAAGTCTTGAAAGATGACGCCGATCACCTGGCGGAGGTCATCGACGTCATATTCGCGGAGGTCGATGCCATCCAACAGGATCCGCCCCTCGGTCGGGTCGTACAGGCGGGCTAGAAGCTTGACCAGCGTTGTCTTACCGGCGCCATTCTCACCCACGAGCGCAACACGCTCGCCCGCACCGATGCTCAGCGAGACGTCCCGGAGCGCCCAGTCCTCTCTGTCCGGATAGCGGAAGCCCACGCTCTCGAAAACGACACCGTTCCGGATCGGCCGCGGCACCGGCACGGGATGTTCGGGGCTCGCCGTCCGGGGCTTCATCTCGAGGAAGGTAAACAGATCCCTCAAGAACAAGCTCTGCTGATACACATCGGCGGACCGAAGCAAGATCCCGCTGATCAGGCCGCGGCTTCGTTGGAACGATCCAACCAAAAAAGTGAGATCTCCCAGTGTGAGGATTCCACGCACCGTGTCGACGATGATGAAGACGTTCGCCGCGTAATACCCCAGGGTGGATACGGCCGTGAGCCCTCCGGAGGTGGCAGCTCGCTTGATGGAGAGTGCCCGGTTGGCCTCGTAGAATTCGTCCGCAAGTCGCTCATACTTGCGAGTGAAGTAGTCGGCAAGGCCGAAGAGCTTCACTTCCTTGGCTGTTACATCGCTGGTCGCGACATAACGTAGATAGTCGAGCTCCCTGCGCTCCGGCGTCCACTTGTAGAGGAGCGAGTACGAGAGACCCGCGAAGTGCGTCTCGCCAATGAACGACGGGAGTACGGCAAACACGAGCATCAACAGGAGCCAGCCGTTGAAGGCGATCAACGCAACCAGGAGAGAAATCAAGGTCAGAGCGCTCTGCCCGATGCCTAGCAGTACCGCCAACAGCCCGATCCGCCCGACGGTCTGCCGGCGGGCCCGCTCCAGTGAATCGTAGAACTCGGGGTCCTCGAAGTTCTCCAGGTCCAGGGTGGCCGCGTGCTCCATGATCCGCACCGACAAACGATTGCCGAACAGATCGCCAAGAAGGCTCTCGAGGAGATTCGACGTGCGCTGTAGCATGTCCGAGGCGAGCGCCACCGCCAGCTCCAATGCGACCAAGCGAAAAATGCCAGTCCAGTCGGGAGCAGCCACCCCGATGTTCGCCAGGACCCCGTCGATGATGAGCTTACCGATCCAAAGCTGGACCACCGGCGAGAAGGCCAGCAGGACCCGGAACGACACAATGACGGCGGCATAGACGGGCTGAGCCCTCCACACCATGCCCAGAAACCTCGGTATGAGGCGGAGCGCGATCATTCGCTCCTTAAAAGGTGGGAGATCGACGGAACGGGCCCTTGGCGACGCTGCACTAGGTGGCATTAGGCTCCGCCGCTCCTGCGTACTGCCAGATTAGATCGGTACCGTTGGATCAGGCTTGTCCGGGATCAGCAGTACGGCTCCCAAACTGATGATCCAACATGAGCAGAGCGGCCTGGTCGTCACCGGCCATCCGCACCTGGTCCCGGGCAGTCGTAGCAGTGTCCTCCTCTTCGACTTGTTCGGCGATGAACCACTGGAGTTCCTGTTGGGCCGCCCAATCACCCTCCTTTCCGGAAAGCTCGAACAGCCGGTGGATCATGCCGGTCACCGCCCGCTCATGTTCCAGCACACTCTCGAAGAGAGTGAGTGGCGGTCCGAAATCGGTCGCGGGGGCGTCGATGCCGTGGAGCTCGACCCGGCCTCCCCTTCGGAGCACGTAGCCGAACAAGCGCATCGCGTGAGCAAGCTCCTCCTGGGCTTGAAGCCGCATCCAGTGCGCGAAGCCCGGCAAGTTTTCGTGATCGAAGTGAGCCGACATGGACAGATATAGATAGCCAGAAGACAACTCGCTCTTGATCTGTGCGTTGAAGGCATCCTGTACCACAACGTTCATGGGGTGACCTCAGAAGGCTTTTGAAGGAGTACAGTGGGCTGCCACCCGTGCTGCGGCACGGGTACCACCCGTGCTAAGGCACCGGCACCCGGGATGCCACAGCCTCAACTCCTAGGCGGAACGACGACGCCATAGCCGTAGTTATGGCTAGGAGCTCCAACGACGGAGATGGGGCCGTGCCACCGCAACCCATCGACGTGTAAGCTTATGCTACAAATGCTGGTGGGCACAGGGCGACCGGGGAATCATGCCGTACCCACGATGTAAGCAGAAGAGCAGGGCTACATCAATCGGGTCGACGACGCTTCACTGAGGGCACGCGCGGACGTTTCGCTTCGCGGGGAAAGCCGTTCATCGCCACCTCGAACGACCTGCTCAACGCGGCCCAGCAATGAGTCGCTTCCCGCCGCACTCGTTCCGAAGAGGCCATCTGGATTCTCGTCGGCCCGCTCCGCAGCACCGTGGAGGTTGAGCCAAAGGTCCAACCTCTCGCTGACCCTCATCATCTTGTAGAAAAACCGCCGCCGCCCGTGGCGTCTGAAGACGAGGTCTATCCCGAACGCCACGAACGACATCGCGAAAACGGCACCGTCCTTCATCCCATCGATCAGCAATTTGAGCTGGAAGATGACAAAATCCTGGATCGAAACCTT
>Ga0209501_10005900_pt1 | contig 11141 bp, 16 predicted proteins | sample ArcticOcean_MG_C_4_FD_187434 | JGI IMG/M metagenome (GOLD analysis project Ga0209501, IMG submission 187434) | Marine microbial communities from western Arctic Ocean - ArcticOcean_MG_CB4_134 (SPAdes) (version 2) | ecosystem: Environmental > Aquatic > Marine > Oceanic | place: Arctic Ocean...
GATAGCATGAAATCAGAATATGCCGCCCCATTATTTTGTGCAGGAATAACAGCATACAAAGCAGTAAAAGCTGCAGAGCCAAGTGTAAATAAAAAAATAGGAATCTTTGGAATTGGAGGAGTAGGTCACATGGCAGTACAATTTGCCAAAATAGAAAAATGCAAAGTTGTTGCATTTTCAAGAACACAAAATCATCTGGATGTTGCAAAAAGATTAGGGGTAATGGATACAATGATATTTTCTAAAAAGCAAGATGAATTTCTAAATGATTTAAAACAAAAACATGGATTGTTAGATGCAGCAATTGTATTTGCTCCAGCAGACATTGTTACAGATACTGCAATAAAATCAGTAAAGAAAGGGGGAATCATCGTAATTGCAACAGTAGGTAAAAATCCTGAATTTAGTGCATTTGAAGAAAAAACAATTAGAGGCACATTGATAGGATCAACAAAAGATATGGAACAAGTAATCAAAATATGTGATGAAAATAATATTGAAGTGATTTATGAAACATTTCCTTTAGAAAAGGCAAATGAGGCATTACAAAAATTAAAAGATTCAAAAATAGAGGCACGTGCAGTTTTAATTCCATAGATTTAGAGGTAAAATAAGTAAATCAAAATGAATTGTAAAAGATGTCACCATACAGATGAAGTTCATATTCCAGATGAAAAAAGTAATTTAATGGTAAAATTAGGAAAATGTAAAATTCCAACTTGCACATGTGTGCAATTTATGAATCCAATTGAAGAGATTGATGAAGATTTACTGTAATAATTCCAGATATCCTAATTTTTTAAATGATTCCTAAATCGCTTAATTCTTTATGTATTTCTGAATCAACTCTAGCACCGGAACCACATTTGCTACACATGCCTGTTTCACTTGGATCCTCAGACAGTTTTTTCTCACATTCTACACATTTGTTAATACCTTTTTTGAACCCCATATCTCTTAACAAATTACACTAGTTTTATGTATTTTGCATTAATTACAATGTTGTTGTAATAATTCATATACGAAAAAAAAATAGATTAATCATGGATAAACACAAACCATCAGATGAAATGATTAAAGATTTAGATAATTTATTATCAAAATTAAATGCCATGGAAATTGTTGCATCAGATGATCATCAAAAAAATTCAGTTAAAATCATGAGAGCATTAGTAGAAGGACAAATGCATTCAATTAATGAATTTCAACATTTGAAAAAAGCAATCGATTTGGTAACATTGCAATTATTTGATGTACAAAACAAAGTTAAGAATTAAGTCTAGTGTCGCTCAATCCACAACCAGTACAACGATAAAAATTAGACTTTTCAAGAGTTTTTTCTAAATTCATTTCAGAACCACAGCATGCACAAATTATCTTATCAGAATGTACATCAGGTTCCCCTGAAACTCTTACAACATAATTAGGTTTAGATTCAAGCATGTCATCAGAATTACAATGTGGTTTGTATTGAGATAATATTTTTTGAACTACATTCATTCTTTTCCCATTGTCAGATTCAAACAGCGGCAAAATAGCAAGATACAAAGATTGTTCAGATCCAGATTGTTTAAGCCAGCATTTGAATTTATCATGATTAGTAAAGAAGGATTTATCATCAGTTTTTTGACAATCACCAACATAAATTATATCAAATTTATCCTTGTTTCGAGATAAGATCAAATAAACCAATTTTTCCATTGGAGGTCCCCACTCCGTAATAGGAATAGGTCCAAGAAACTCATATTGAAGAATTTGAATGCTCAATGAATGTATTTCAAATTACTTTCTTTTCTTTTTATCGGAAAAAAGAGCTAGTGATAAGATCTAAAGAGTAAATTCAGACTTGAAAAGATTAAATTCAAGCATTATTGATTTCACATAAATGAAAGATCCCAAAAATTTGAGGCAAGTAGGATATTCTATGATACTAGTTTCAGCTAGTTTAGTAGCTATCTTAGTATTAGGCTTATGGATAGGCGAAGATGTTTTATTTGCAGATAACATGTCTAGAGACAACACAGCATTTTTCAATGAATGTAAAACAAATGATTTCAAAACAGATGGTTGTGAAATATACTGGGATAGAATTAACAATAAAATTTCAGGAATCTACGTAGATTTAGAAAATTAAGTAGAATAAATAATTGGAAAAGAAGTAATTAATAAAAAATCTAAAAATTATTTTTGATTTTATTTGCATGATTCTGATAAATTTGTGCTTGTTTGATATCTCCAAGTTCATTTAGATAAATATCTGCAAGTTGCTGAAATGAATAAAAATCATTAGGTGAAATTTGGGATATTTTTTTTAAACAATCAATTTTTTTGTCTGTATCAGAGACTTCCACATAACAAGTGTATAATTCAGTTAAAATTTTAGAATCATCAGAATTATTTTTAATTTGTTTTTTTAATTCTATTATTCTATTCTCAGCTTTTTGTATAGATATATTATTGGGTACGTTAGGTTTTAATTCAATACTTTTTTTGAGTTTATTTAAGAATCCCATACAAATATCATAATAGTACTAGAAATTAAGAATATTGATTAAAATAAAAATTTAATACCCATTACCAAAGTCAGTTACCAGATTCTTATCTTTAGTTAATCTATTCATAGCATAAAATGCACCACCTACAATACCAGCTTGATAAAATGTGTACAAGAATACACCAGAGGATGTTGGATCAGACTTTGTGAAACTTAAAACAAGAATAGTGACAAAGACAAAAGTACCAACAGAAGATACAAGTCTATTTAAGAATCCAGAATCCAAACCTACAATTCTTTTTGTAGCTGCTGCCATTAACGCAATACTACTAATTATAAGAAAAGTGGCACCACCATTTGTCATAACAAAAATATGCAGATATGTCAGCAATCCATCTTCAAAAATAGATACCTCTGGCATTACACTTCCACCATTAATTGCAAAATTAACAGAACTAAACATTCCACCAATTACAAAAAAGAATAAGAATATTTTTGTAATTGATCTTTTAATGGGACTGTGAATTTCAGATGGATTTACAGCTCGTTTAGTGATTTTTATTCCATAAAGAAACCCAATGGCCATAGCAGGAAGAAACATCAAATTGATAAGAATAGGTGATTCTCGATTAATGGCATCAATTTGAGGATGAAAGATAAGGAATAGTAGTATAGCAAACAAAGCAGACGAGGTAAACAAAATTAAGCCAAGATATTTGTGCCCAGTAGATTCAGATTGACCATTCCAGTCGTACATTTTATCAAGTCATGAAAAAATGATTAAAAATAGAATCCGAAAATGATTTGCTTAAAGTATCAATTCTGTTTACCCTTTTTAATAGAAATTAAATAAAATATCCATGACAAAAGAGTATTCAATAGTGGGTATCGGTATAATCACATTCATTTTTGGTTTGATTTTTGATCTTCAAGGGCAATCCATAGTAGGTCCAGAAACATCTTTCATGTATGCCAATCCAAATTGGGTTACATATGGAATTCAAATAATGATTGGAGGAATTATAATTATTGGAATTGGCAGTACATTGAAAATTTTAAAAAAATGATATAGACTAAAACCCTGCATCAACAGGATCAGTAGGTTTCATTATTTCTCGTAACAAAATAGTTGCAAAAGAACCACGAGATAAAGAAAATTCAACATCATTATTTTCAAATAAATAATCTGAACAATGAATTGCAGCTTGTCTAAATCCACCCTCACTACTAACTTCTTGCATTTCCTTAATGAAAAAATCTTTAGGAGTAATCTCCTCTTCACTTAAAATTTTAGAAATTTGATGATCAAATCGTGTTTTTTTATAATAAGAATAACCAACAAAAGGTAATGCAAGATATTGTTCAACACCATCTTTGAATTTACCAATTATACTTTTAGAATCAAAACAAACATCCCCAGATTGAGATTCAAATAAATTCTCACCATCCAAAAATGCGACACTAAGGGATTGATTAAAAATAAAAGATTGGTAAGCTTGAACGTAAAATCGTCTTAATGATAATGGTATTGCACGTATAGCACGTATGGAATCATCATGTTCAATCATTTCTTTTAAAACAATTCTTTCAATATCCATCTGAGATGGAACTCTATCATAGTATTTCTCAAAATTTACTTTATCAGAAAGTTTTTCACGAATTTCAGTATTTTCTGCAGAATCATATGTAGAAGTAAATGATAAGATCAAGTCCACAGCCTTATCAAAATCCCTTTGCAAAATAGCCTTACCAATTAAATGAGTTACGGGTCTTTTTGAACCAAATCTCTGATAGCCATAAAAATTCAAAATAGAATCATGTTCAGTAAAAGAAGATAAACCATTAGAACAATTAGAGATGTGTATTTTAAAATTATTACCAATCATATCTTTTTTAGATATTGGTTTTTTTGTAAATCCAATTTTGCTAAGAGAATATTTTTCAGTAGAAAAATCTTCAATAGGTTTACCCTTATGAGGTGAACCAACAAATTGTTCAGTTATGGCAAATGCATCTTTTAAACCCAAAGATTTTAACCGAACCCCTGTTTTTCGAAATATACCAGATAATGCATGATTAGTATCAATTTTTCTCTTTTTTAATTTGTAAACAGCATAACCACTTTCTTCAGTGATAGAATTTGTTGCACGTTTAGAAATTAATTCAGATACTTCAAAATCTTCAGGAGTAATTCTAATTTTCCCACCAATACCAGAAAATTTTGTAGTGTAAAGAGAAATCCCTATTTGAGAATCAATATCAGGTATCACTCTATTATCACTGTAAGGAATTTACTAATTGCAATATCTGAGGATTGTACACCAAGTAAAATTTTGTATATTCCAGGTAATGCATCATTAGAAGCAGAAATCTCAATATGGACTGCAACAGTATCATCAGAATTTAATTCAAAAGTTTGAGCAGAATCATGAATGTGATCAACTGTTAGAAAATCATGAGTTGTAGATATTACAGATGAAAGTTCTAAAGTATTATTTTCAAATTGGGGATATATCATAAAATGGAATGTATCTGAATTTCCAGGAAGAATATTCAAAGTATCATATTCAAACTGAATTTCAAGGGGTAATGGTATAGAAGTATCTACAACACCAATTTTATTTTCAACCCACTCAGTAAACCAAATTTTCTCACCAGAAATAGTAAAATCAAATATTTGGGCAACGCCACAATCATCTAAAACTTTGATTCCAGAATCACAGTCACCCCAATTAGGATTTTTTGAAGGTACATGGTATTCTATAAGAGATTGTGTTTTTGGATCCATTACAGAAATATTATTTGCAGTTTGTTCATTGAATACAAGTCGCCCTTGATCATCACTTTCAATCCAATATGGTCTAGATATAGGGGATTTGATTATACCTGTTTGATTACCATATGTTTCAAACTTAGGGTCAGCCGTCACATATTGAACAAATTGTTCAGAAGAAGGATCAAAACTAAAGAAAGATGAAGAAGTTGTATCAGCTATCCAAAGTATACCATCATCAGAAAAAGCGACACCATTTGGTGTAAGTAATTGTACAGGTAAAGCATAAGCACTAATGAAATCAACTAAAGGTAAAAATTGTTCACCAGAATCGGATACAGTATCACGATAACCATTTTGATTAAACTTAACTAAAAACCCACCTTGTTGATATAACCAATTAGTATACCAAATATTATCATTTGAGTCTACTGCAAAATCAGCAGTTACAGAATCATCAATAGCTGAAGGAATACTAAGATAATTTACTTCAGCATCAGAAAGGCTAACATCTAAAATTGAAAGTTTGTTTCCTGTAAAATCATTAATTATAATGTGAGATCCATCAATACGAAGTTTTTGAGGTAAAGAATTATCAGAAGAAGGATAAGATAATCTTTGATACTTCTCATCAATAGTAGAAAATTTCCAAATAGAATCATATGTTTCATCAGTAAACCAAATTGAACCATCAGGAGCATAATCAATTCCCCACATCATTGAACGACCACCAGGTGGCCATGTTGGATTATCATATTCAGTAAATGTTTCAGTAGTAGGATCAAATTTTGCAAGATTACCAGTATTAGTTTCAGCAAACCAAACATTACCGTCATAATCAGATACAATAGCTAAAGGATTGGTACATTCTGTAGGAATTACGTATTCATTAACATAATCAGTGAACTTAGCATCACCACCAGAACTACAAAAGGTAGTTCTTTGATCATCAGGAAAATTATCAGATGGAGTTCCAGTTATTGTAACTTCAGGATCATCCATTGCAGCATAATCCACATCAGGATTATATCCAGTCATTGCAACAAGTACACCAGATGTTAACATAATTCCACCTAGAAAAGCAAATGCCAAATATCCCTTAACCTGTTTTTTCACAAATTTTTTTAGATAATACTGTTAATATCTCATTCCCAGTAAATTATAATAATTTTAAATCACCAGTGATTTTATCAATTAAATTTTCAGGTGCAGGTCCAATTGAAATACAAGTAGTTGTACCAGGGGCTAATTGAGTATGGCCAGCATCAGAAACTTCAGACCAAGGAAGATTCAAATCAATAGAATGTCTTTTTACTTCTTGCAATTCCTTAATTCCTGAAACTTTCAAAACCACTTTTTCTTGACCAGACCACCATTCAGACCACCATTCAGGATGAGATTTTCTAACATGTTCAGCACCAAGAACACAAGCATGTCCTACTTGTGCAGCTATCTTACCTTTACCCATATCAAGGTCAGTTCTAACCACAATTACCTGTTTAATATCTCCCATGAGGTTATCAAGAATAGGCATAATGAAAAACTTTGGAATTAAATAATTGACAAAGAACCAAAATCTATGTACTATGACGTAGTTGTTGCAGGGGGAAGTGTTGCAGGGTTATTATCGGCAAGAGAGATATCCTCAAAAGGATTTTCAGTATTAGTTATCGAGGAAGATTATGAAATAGGAACACCAGAACATTGTGGAGGATTAGTAAGTATTTCAGGTTTAGAAGAATTAGGAATAATACCATTTAGAAAAACTTTTGATCATATGATTGATTCTGCAAAAATAATAGCGCCAAATGGAAAAAGTTTTACAATTAATTCAAAAAAACAAAAAGTAGTAGAAATCAGTAGAAGGGAATTAGATAAACAAATTGCATTTCAAGCTCAAAAAAATGGATCAGTAATTAAAGTTAGAACGAGTTTTCAAGAGATTACAGATACGGGGATAAGAACCAATGAAGGGGAAATAGATTGTAAAATTTTTGTCGATGCCAGAGGAGTATCATCATTAATACATAAAGATCGAACGGGTATATTATCATCTGCACAATATGAAATTTATGCAGATTGGATAAAAAAAGGAAAAGTGGAAGTAATTTTTGACCAAGAAAAATATCCAGGGTTTTTTGCATGGATTATTCCATCTAGTGAAGGAAAAGGAAAGGTAGGAGTAGCAGGAAGAGGAATCAATGTATCAGAAGTATTAGATTCAATGCTGAAGAAAAAAGGAAAATGTGCAACAATTAGAAAAATATTTGCACCTATTTGGATAAAAGGTCCAATTGAAAAATTTGTAGAAGGCAAAACAGTGATCGTAGGAGATGCGGCAGGACAAGCAAAACCAACTACATCAGGGGGAATTTACACAAGTGGAATGGGCGGAGTTTATGCAGGACAAGCCATATGCAAATTTTTGAAAACAAATGAAATTATAGATCTTCAAGATTATCAGAAAAAATGGACTGAAAGATTTGGGAAAGAGTTTGAAAAGCAATTATTTGCAAGGAAAATATTAGAAAGAGTAGATAATCAAACAATCAACAAATTATTTGAATCAATTACTCCAGAAATTATTAATGAAATTTCAGAAAAGGATGATTTTGATTTTCATACAAGTTCAATCATAAAACTATTAGGAATTAAGGGTTCACTAAAAACAGCTCAAACACTAATCAGCGGAGAGTTCAAAAAAATATTGAAGTAGAAGAGATAGAAATTCTAAGGAAGGTATAAATGATGTTTACAGAAAATTTGAGCATGTCATCTACCATATCATTACCAACATGTAGTTGCTGTCATAGACCAATTATGCCTAATGATAAATGTGTAAAATTCAATTGTCCTAATTGTGGAGTAGATCTTATTTGGAGATGTGAAAGTTGCAGAGAAGCAGCAAGAAACTATACTTGCGCATCATGTAATTTTCAAGGACCTTAAACAAAATGACAGATATTGTTTTGATAGCAAAAGTCCTCCCAACAGGAATGGAAGTGGATTTAGATAAATTAGCAGAAAATGTAAAAGTATCACTAAAGGATGGAATTATTTTGAAGAGACATGCAAAAGAACCATTAGCTTTTGGACTAGAATGTCTAAAGGCAGAATTTGTATTAGAAGATAAAGAAGGACAGATGGATTCACTAGAAGATACTGTAAGAGCAGTTGACGGTGTTAGTGAATTTGAAGTACTTAGTATGAGTCGTAATTAACATAGTGGAAAATAAGTGATTTTTTGGTCCGCAAAGAAGAGCCTTTACAAATGAGAATTGGAGAAGCAAAACAAAGAGACGTAGGTAAAAAACGTGCCAGAGTAGGTCCAGAAGCAATGGATTTCCTAAAAACAGAGCCAGGAGATATTGTAGAGATAATGGGTTCAAGAACAAGTTGTGCAGTTATTTGGCCAGTAGATGAAGATGAAAAATTTCCAGACATAATCAGAATAGACGGGCAAACAAGAAAAAATGTAGGTGGAACTCTAAACGATATTGTTAAAATCAGAAAAGTCACATCAAAAATTGCAAAAACAATTACACTAACGCCAGTTAATGATGTAGTGACAATAGATAAAGAATTTACAGATTTTGTAAAAAATAGACTTAAAGGATTACCAAGTACACATGGAGATGAAATTTCTGTAATGATTTTAGGCAATTCCATGGATTTCAAAATTACAAAAACAGTACCAAAAGGGGTAATCACAATAGATAGAACAACAGAATTGAACATATCAACAGAAGCAGAGATTGATAGAAAAGTTAGAGTAACATACGAAGAAGTGGGAGGGTTAAAAGAAAAAACTAAAGCAATGAGAGAAATTGTAGAATTACCACTACGACATCCAGAATTATTTACAAGGTTAGGAGTTGAACCACACAGCGGAATTTTACTTTATGGTCCACCAGGATGTGGGAAAACATTACTTGCAAAAGTTATGGCAAGTGAATCAGAAGCTAACATGTTTCCAATTAACGGTCCAGAAATTATGAATAAATATTATGGAGAAACAGAAGCTAAACTAAGAGATATTTTTAAAGAAGCAAAAGATAATTCTCCAAGCATAATATTTATTGATGAAATTGATGCAATTGCACCAAAAAGAGAAGATGTGTATGGGGATGTCGAAAAAAGAGTAGTTGCACAATTATTGGCATTGATGGACGGATTAACAGATAGAGGAAATGTCATCGTATTAGGAGCAACAAATAGACCAGACAGTATAGACCCAGCACTTAGAAGACCAGGAAGATTCGATAGAGAATTCGAAATCACAGTACCTAATGAAGATGGAAGATATGAAATTTTACAAATCCACACTAGAGGAATGCCAATTAATGAGGATATAGATCTAAAAGACTTATCGTCAGAATTGCACGGGTATACTGGGGCAGATATCAAATCACTTTGCAGAGAGGCGGCTATGAAATCAATTAGAAGGTATTTACCAGAAATTGATCTTGAAACAGAAAAAATTTCATCAGAGGTATTACAATCAATGAAAATTAAATTAATTGATTTTTACGATGCAATGCATGAAGTGGTTCCTACAGCGATGAGAGAAGTTTATGTAGAGAGACCAAAAGTATGGTGGCATGATGTAGGAGGTCTAGAAGAAATCAAAAAAAGTTTAACAGACAACATAATCAAGGCAATAAAAGAACCAAATAAATTTACAAAAATGGGAATTAAACCTCCAAAAGGAGTTTTGATTTATGGTCCACCAGGATGTGGGAAAACATTACTTGCAAGAGCAGTAGCAACAGAAACGGGTGCAAATATGATTTTAGTTAGAGGTCCAGAAATTCTTTCAAAGTGGGTAGGAGAATCTGAAAAAGCAGTGAGAGAAATATTTAGAAAAGCAAAAGCTTCATCACCATGCATAGTAATTTTTGATGAATTAGATTCACTTGCAAAATTAAAATCAGGTGAAGGAGGAGTAGGTGAAACAATTCTAAGTCAATTACTAACAGAGATAGAAGAAGGCATATCATCACGAGTTGCAGTAATTGGCATTACAAATAGACCAGACATAATAGATAATTCATTATTAAGAACGGGCAGATTAGATCTTGTTCTCTATGTCTCACCACCAGATGAAAAAGGAAGATTAGAAATAATTAAAATTTTAACAAAAAAAATGCCATTAACAAAGGACGTAAAATTACAAGAGATTGCAATTGCGACACAAAATTATACAGGTGCAGATTTAGCATCACTTTGTAGAGAAGCGGCAGTATATGCTATGAGAAATAATGCGACAAAAATTTCTAGCCATGATTTTGCAGTTAGTTTAAAACAAATAAAACCATCAATAACAAAAGAAATAGATCAATGGTACAACACCATAAGAGAAAGTATATCTAACGTGGTACCCAATTCAAGGGATAAAGCATTTTACGGTTAATCATGACAATCCCACTACGAAATACAATATATGAAAAAATTAAAGAAGTAAATTCACTAACAGATATTGATCTTTACAAAAGTTTGACAAAAGAAGGATTAAACTTACCAGAGGATAAATTTAATAAATTACTTTTAGATTTAGAAATTTTAGGTCTTATCAAAGTAGCATGGTTTACAAAAGATGAACGTAGAATTGAAATAATAAAAGTGGAAAAAATAGAGGATCCAATTGAAGCACAAAATAAAGAGACAATGGAAAAAGATTATGAAGCAAGTTTTCCAGGATTAGACAAGTAATTAAAAAATTATTAAATTAAAGGAATGTGAAATGCAGCATCCAATGCAACAGCAACAAAAATTATTGTTAAATAAGGAGCAGTAACCTTGTATGCTTTCCAAGCAAATTCAGATGTAGGTGTTTTTGTTAATTTATAATGATATACAAGCATCAATCCACCA
>Ga0209501_10005904_pt1 | contig 11135 bp, 8 predicted proteins | sample ArcticOcean_MG_C_4_FD_187434 | JGI IMG/M metagenome (GOLD analysis project Ga0209501, IMG submission 187434) | Marine microbial communities from western Arctic Ocean - ArcticOcean_MG_CB4_134 (SPAdes) (version 2) | ecosystem: Environmental > Aquatic > Marine > Oceanic | place: Arctic Ocean...
CGACGCGAACAAATTCACGGCAAATCCCTCCGCCGGCTTGAATGCTTTCAGTTCGTCCCCCGGAGAACTTGCCGGAGTCGGCGGGGGCAACTCAGGCTGCGCCGCAACCTTCGGCTTGGCCAAGCCCTTTGCCACCGCGGCCACGTTCTCCTCTGCTGCGGCGATCAGCACCGGGAGCTTGTCACGCTCGTCGCGGATGCTCGGGATGTTTTTCCGGCTACCGATGCTGAACACGCGCCGGTTGTCGTCGCCGAACAGGCACTTCCAGTTGGCCGGACGCCAATAGTCGAACCACAGCCGATGCTTCTCCCGCACCGCAGTCCGCAAATCCTCCAAGCCGGCAAACCCATTCGCTCGAACAACGCCCAGCGCTGCCGCCAGATGCAGAGCAAACGTTTCCTGATTGCCTGCGGAAACATGCTGGCCACTAAGCGTGAACGTCGCCTTGGCATCGGCAAACAGATCGACAAACAACGCCTCATGTTTTTCCGCTTGCAAACGCAGGACGCCGACGTAACGGGCGAGGTCGGCGTTGCGCTCGCGCAAATCAGGCACAAGGTGTCCATTATTTTCGTTGATCGCCTCCTCGAACGGCGTTGGCGAGATCACCACCAACCGGCGGCCATCTCCTGTGAGGCGACCGAACAACTTGTCACTCGCTTGGCCGAACGCCTCGATGCCCTCGACGCCGGCGAACGCCTCGTTCCTGCCAAGTTGCACGATCACGACCGTCGCCTTCAGCCCGGCCAGTTGCGCCTCGAGATTGCCCAGGCCCTTGACGCCGCGATAGCCGCCACCGCGCCAGCGATTCGTCTCCGTGCCCAGCGCAAACACCGTGTCGGCCTCCCACGACAGGTCGCGGAACTTGGGCGGCTCGTTTTTGAAACGCCACGTCAGCAGCGTCTCCAAGTGCCCGCTGCGCTGGGCGCGCACCGTGTCCGTGCCACCGAGGAACACAACGACATCGTCCCCGGCCAATTCCAGCAGCGGCTCAGCGGCAGCCACGCCAAGGCCTCCGGCAAACAGGCAGATGAATGAAACGATTTTCACGTCGTGGAAAAGTAGTCGCAGGGGATTGAGCCACAGTTGGCTCCGTCAAACGAGTCCTGTCTGCGCTTGGCCAGGCGCGGTTATCGGCGGGGACGCTTGGGTGGGGCGGAGCGTTCCTGCAACCAGAGGACATCCACGTTCCTCGGCGACGGAACGAAGATCGGGATGTTGACGCCCTTGCGGATCGGCACGGAGGTGCGGGGATCAAGCCACTTTTTGATCACCGCATGACCGTCGGCCAACGTCACCCCACCGGCGTTGTTATGATAGCTCGCCGGATAATCCACCCAGCGCGTCGAGCCGGGGTTGCGGGGGTTGTAGCCGGTCATGTCCACGGCGAAATAGCCGTTGTTGATGCGATCCTCCCGCTGGTCGAGCACCACGTACAACTCACTCAACGACTTGCCGGCGGCATCAGAGAGCTTGCGGATCGGCCGGTAACCGGCCTGCCAACCCTGCAACGCCGGCGGGTTGAGGAAACCGTTCATCGAGATGCTCCGCACACGCGGCAACTGCTTGCCTCCGTGTCGCGATGTGCTCATGTCGGCGGGACACTTCCACACACCGAGACTCCGGTGGTAAGGCCACAGGTGGCTCTGCATGAGGTAAACCGTGTTGGTGTTGTCCGGCACCGACTGCGCGTAGTTGAGCCAGCCTCGCACCCACGACCTGTTGCGCGTGGGGAATACGGCGTTTGGCACAAGTTGGCCGTCGTTGTCGTCCGTGTACATCGTCCACGAGAAACTCATCTGCCGCAGGTTGTTCATGCAGCTGATGCCGGTCGCCTTGGCCTTCGCCTTGGCCAGGGCCGGCAGCAGCATGCCGGCGAGGATCGCGATGATGGCGATCACCACCAGCAGTTCAATCAGCGTGAAGCCGTTAAGTTGTCGCTTGGCCAGGCGCATCGGTCAGGCATCCGGGGTAGCGTCAGCACCATCGCTGCCGCAGCAGGCCCCGCACTTGTCCATGACCTTGGCCAAGACCAGGCCGACCAGCGCCCAGCCGACGATCTGCTCGCCAATCTGTTTGCCGATGTAAGTCAAACTGACCCCCCCCCAGTTCCAGTTCGGGATCAATTCGGTCAGCACCGCAAACACCGCAAAACAAAGCACCAAGGCAATGCGACTGCCCAGCGTGCTCGGATTGGCCGCCAGCAACACAAACATCAGCACCGCCGAGGCGAGCACGTTGAGCGCAAACTGAATACCGAGCGCAGTGCCAAAGCTGTTCACCCCGGCAAGGTTCACCGCGCCGAACAGGCTGAAGCCGGTGGTTAGTTTTTCCATCGCCTTGGCTTCAGCATCCGTATTACCCGGTTCGGAATGTGGAATCACGATCATCCCACTTCCGGTGAGATTCTCCTTCAAGACCGCCTCCACGGCTGCCGGATCTTCCAGTTTCACGAAGGCGTCGTCGTAAATCCCCAGCAGCTCGCGGACGGCAAACTGCCACAATAACAACACCACACCGCCGAGCAGCGCGCCGATGATCACTTTTTTGCACATAAAAGTTCCCTTCTTGTATTGGTCGAACGAACCCTCCCCTCATCCACCCCCAAGCGCAACGCCAAATCCCACTCGTTTACGCTCGTTTTTCCGGTTGCTTGACCGTGCCTGGTCATTCCGACACCATCGGCCAACTTAAATTTTTCATGATCATGACTATGCAAACCGCTGCCGGTAAAACGCTGCTTCCCGAGGTGCAGGCCTTTCTTTCCAAGGAAGTTCACGGTGCCGTGATTGGCGGCCAGGAGGTGACCGCCTCCAACGGGAACACCTTCGACACCCGCGACCCCGGGACCGGGGAGAAACTCGCCACCGTGTCCAACATGCAGCCGGACGACGTCGAACGAGCCGTTGCCGCCGCCCAAAAGGCATTCGACGAAGCCGACTGGGCGCGCCTGCCGGTGAACGAACGCGGTGTGCACCTCATGCGCCTGGCAGATGCCGTGGAGCAACGCAAACCCATCATCGCACAAATTGAAGCGCTGGACTCCGGCAAGATCGAGGCCCAGGCGGCTGATGATGTGCAAAACTTTATTGATACGATCCGATATTTTTGCGGCCTCGCACAGGGACTCTCCCTGGATACCGCCATTCCGGTTGCCGGTCATGAGGCGTCCGTGGTGCGACATGCCTGGGGGCCGTGCGGCTTTATTGTGCCCTGGAACTTTCCATTTCTACTTTGCGGCTGGGGCATTGGACCCGCGATGGCCGCCGGCAACACGTGCGTAGTGAAACCGGCCGAGGACACGCCACTCTCCGCCCTTTACTTGGCGCACCTTGCAAAGGAAATAGGCATCCCGGACGGCGTGATCAACGTCATTCCCGGTGTGGGTGAAGTGACCGGCGCGGCGCTTTCCAAGAATCCCAATCTCTGCCGGATGTCCTTCACCGGTTCACCTGAGGTGGGTCGTTTGGTGGCGAGAGAGTGTGGCCAAAACCTGATCCCGGTGAAACTTGAACTGGGCGGCAAGGGAGCAGCCGTCATCTTCGACGATGTCGACATCCCAGAAGCCGCCGACAAACTCGCTCAGGCCATCACCTTCCACGCCGGTCAGGTTTGTTGCGACGCCACACGGTGGCTGGTGCAGAAAACCATTTATGATGATTTCGTGAATGCTGCCGTGGACCGACTCAAGGAAGTGCAGATCGGGCATCCCCTTGGCGACGGCACACAAATGGGTCCGGTTGTCAGTGAAGTGCAGCATAAACGCGTGCTCGGTTATCTGGAGAAAGGCACTGCGGCCGGCGCGGAAACCGTGCTCGAGGGCGGCCCTGCCCAAGTTGAAGGCTGTGCCGGTGGCCATTATGTGAAACCGGCGCTGCTCGCCGGTTCACTGGATAATGTCGCCGCCCGCGAGGAAATTTTTGGACCAGTCGCCTATCTCGCATCGTTCAACGATGAAAGCGAAGGCATCCGCCTGGCCAACAACATCGACTACGGCCTGGCCAACAGCGTGTGGTCCAGCGACCTCGCCCGATGCAAACGTGTGGCCTCTCAATTCGAGACCGGAAACGGCTGGATCAACTCGCACAACGTGGTCGTGCACGGCGTTCCGTATGCCGGAGTCAAAAAAAGCGGCATGGGCGGAGGTGTCGTGAGCCTGGAAACGCTGCTCGACTATTACCGAAACATCTCCGTCATCCGGCCTCTGTAAGGCTGTAAAACGCCTGCCTTGTCGCTAAGAAATTCAAAGGATAAGCGTTTTACCTACTTGAAAACATTGGGTGAAATGCTTATCCTAAACCCCTTTAGCTACTTCAGCCCCTAGATAAAAACTCTCAACTAAAACATATTTGTAACTCTTAAACTATATACGTTCTATGAGACTGTCCGTCAGCTTAAAACTTCATTGCTTCGTGTTCCTAGGTGCCTTTCTCCTTTTCACTATGGAACCTTTGGTCGCCAGGGTAATTCTTCCCGTATATGGGGGATCCTTCCATGTATGGACGACAACACTAACTTTTTTTCAGGGCATCTTATTTTTCGGTTATGTATATTGCCATCTCATTTCCAAGCGTCTAGGTGGGTGGCATCTGGCACTCGTGGCGACTCCCCTAGTGTGGCTTCCACTAGTGAATCAGATCGGCATTACGCCCCCTGGCGATGAAAATCCGGTTTGGTTCCTCATGTTTCAGCTAACCCTTCACGTAGCCCTACCCTTTGGGATACTGGCTACGACTAGCGTGATCGCCCAGTCATGGTTCATCCGCAGCGAGACCAGCGGCAGCTCCCCGTACACTCTATACGCCAGTTCAAACGCAGGCTCACTGTTGGCCCTTCTGGCTTACATCGCCCTCTGCGAGCCTCTATTAGGTCTAAGCGTCCAGCGTAACCTTTGGTACGCAGGATATATTTCCTATGTCGTACTTGCCTGGTATTGCTGGCGAATGGCGGCCAACACACGGGAGAAGGAGCGCTCAACGGTTCTTCCTTCAAGCGATATCAAGGCGAGTACCCTAGTCAGCTGGCTCGTTCTAAGCGCTCTTCCTTCTGCATTCATGCTGGCCGTGTCTAATGCCATTACCCTTGAGCTTGGCTCGGTGCCTCTTGTTTGGGTCCTGCCCTTGGTCCTCTACCTGCTCAGCTATGTATTCACCTTCAGCCGGAGGCAATGGATTTCCCCAACCTTGCTTCACGCCTTTTGGCCTGCAGCTTCAATATGGGGGCTGTGCTCCTTTTATTCTCCCTCACTCGGCTCCCCTTGGGAACTTGTTGCGCATTTAGTAGCCCTTTTTGCCTTAGCGATGGTTGGGCATGGTGAGTTGCATCGCCTTCGTCCGTCTAGCGATCAATTGACAGTTTTTTATCTGGCGATAGCCCTCGGTGGCTGGATAGGCGGCATGGCGGTAAGCCTAGTCTCCCCCGTTGTATTCAATAGCTTGGCCGAATATCCCATCATTATAGGGGTCTTTGCCTTAACAATACTAATCCTTAGAAAAGGAGATCTTCCGGGCTCCTTGAGAAGCCAACCGATTTTATCAGGTTTAGGAGCAAGCTTGGCTGTAGCCCTGCCGTTCCTAATAGGGACAAAAAATATAAATGAAGAGGATAAAGTGATCCATCAATATCGCAACTACTATGGAATCTACAAGGTAGTTGATCATCATTTAAACCCGTATCAAACATTTCCCGACTGGTCAGAAAAGGATCCTCTTTTTTCTGGAAAAGCTCCAATTCTGCGAACCCTATGGCACGGCTCAACTGTTCACGGGGCCCAGATCATACATCCTTATACCCAGAAATATCCGCTCTCATATTACCATAGTGAAGGTCCGTTAAAGGATGTATTTAGCGAAACTATGGAACCGCGTAATGTGGCTATTATCGGCTTGGGTGTCGGGTCATGTGCGACTTACTTCAATGAAGGAGAGTCGCTCACATTCTATGAATTGGATCCATATATCGAGGATATTGCAAGCGATCGATTTACTTACTTGGATGACTGTAAAGCTAAGGTAACAATTGTGCCGGGAGATGCCCGTATTCAGTTGGAGCAAGCCCCAGATCATTCCTATGACATTATCATGGTGGATGCCTTCAGCAGCGATGCCATTCCCACACACTTGCTTACAAAAGAGGCGTTCTCTCTCTACGATCAGAAACTGGCTCCTCAAGGCAAACTGGTCTTCCATATTACTAACCGGTACTATGACCTGCTGGGAGTCATCAAGTCTACCAGTGCAGAACGTTGGGAAGCTCTAGCCAAGAAGAGTAACGGAAAACTTAAACCTTTCCAGGATCATGCGCTCTACTGTGTTCTCCATCGTAAGGGCCACGATGTCTCTTCACTGCGCGCAGCGAGCTGGCTCTCCTTGGATGACTACCAGTACGAATGTGCACCTTGGAGCGATGACTACATCAACACCTTAAGACCTCTATACATAATGCTGCTTCGTTCCCAGTAGCGAACCTAATGATAGACGATGAATGCGTTGGGTCGCATCGAAATCTTACCCCCCCAGCACAAAAAACCGTTAAATCAGGCCACCGGCTAAAATGGCACCGAAATTACCGCTTTGCTATGCAAAAATGGCACAAAGACCGGCGCAGAGTTGACACCTGAAGGCAAATAAACGGCGCTAAAAGCAAATTTGCAGAATTCTCTAAGGATTTGAGACACTTCAACAATTAAGTTTAGACAGGAATTCATTTTACACCTGTAAACGTTGAAGTGGTGGCACACCACCTGTATGGCTGAAAAAAACAGCTGAGCCTTTTTCTTTGTTTGAGCATCCCGCAAAGTCGTTTGAGCGCTCCTCAAACTAACCCTTTTTGTCCTGGGATTGGTAATTGAGGTGATAGGCGGAGTTAAATTGGAAACCCAAAAAACACCTCGAAAATGGTTTCAAGAGCTCCCATCAACCGCATAACCAAGAAACTTTTTCGCAAATGAAAAAAAAGGTCGCCGGTTCGACCACGAACTAACGACCCCCAAATGACTTTTACATCATTTAAGCAGGGAACCTGTAGCGTGAACTACTGGCGTTATCCCCGCCGTCCTGACAATGCCTTAGCGTCGTGGTTTATGCAAACAAAAGAGTCAATGCCTGGCCCAGCGGCCCCAAACGCGCAGATACTCAGGGATGACCAGTTCACCGTCCTCGTTTGTATCCAACACCTTGAAGACCCCGTTGGCCAGTTTCTCGTCCTTTAGCTTTCCACTGGCCAAGAGTTCCTTTGCGGTCAACCTGTTGTTACCGTTGGCGTCCATGTCACCGAATATCAACTTCGCTTCGTCAGTGATAAGTCGATTTTCGACATACTCAGCCTCGGAGACGAAGCCGTCGTTGTTTGAGTCCGATGCCTGAAAGATGCCCTGTCTTGACTGGGGAGTCAGATAGGCGCCGTTCTCGATGTATTCCTTTTTTGAATGTCGTCCGTCCCTGTCAGCATCAGTGAAACCGAAGACACGACGGTAGTTGGCCAATTCGCGTTCGGTACCCCCATGCCGCCCTTTTGCGCCAAAAAGTTGAAGAATCTCACGAGTTGAAACTCCTCCGATTTGCTTTGCAACCGGCGGGAGTGGCTTTAACGGCTGAGTGACGGATACACGGGAGCGATCTGGAATTCCACTGCCACCTCTGCCGCTCCGGTTGCCACCAAAGCTCGGGCGTAATTCTTCTGCTGTGAGTTTGTCGTCCTTGTTTTTGTCGAGCTTCCTGAGTGCAGCCACAGCATCCTCGATTTCCTCGGTGGAGATTTCCCCATTACCATCGGCGTCAAGCGCGGTCAGGATAGGAAGCACGCGCATAAATCCACCTCGCCCAGCCTGTCCGCCGAACTGTGGGCGTCGTCCGCGATCGTCCCCCTCACGCCCTCCGCGTTCCTGTGCAGTTGCATCACTCGCCACCATGCCAAGGCATGTCGTAGCCATCATTAATCTGAAAATCAGTTTGTTCATCGCATCTAAATAAGATCAATATATATCTACGTTTTTAATGTTTACTTAGTTACAATTTAAGGATGTGTCCCAGCTAAACCAACTTCAGTCCGTTCCCTGTATCCTCCGCCCGGGAGACCGCGACGACGCCCGGCAACAGAGCGCTCAGCAGCAGCGCCCTAGTCAAGCGGGTCATTTTGCGCTTGGCCCCAGCTTGGCCTGGATGAACTCAATCAGGGCACGAGGATTGGCCTTTTCCGGCTGACCGGGAAACTGGAGCCCGCACTCGATCTTCAAAGGCGCCATCGCCTGCTGGAGCATCAGCCCGAAGACGGGATGATGCACCGCCTTGGCCGGACTGGCGTCGGGCGCGAGTTTTTCGTTCGGCTGGTTGTATTGGAGAAACACCGGCGGATCGTCGCGGGTCAGGTGGTGGATGGGGGAAACCTCCTGACGCAGCTTCTTCATCTTGGGAGCGAGCACTTCGTCGATCGTTTGCACGCCAAACATCCGAGGCCAACTACGATGCTTTGTGACCGACTCGCCCACCCATTTCCTGGCAAGATGAAGATCCAGCGTCGAGGCAGCGCCCACACCGCCGGCACACGTCAGGCGGGTGGACCGGCGCAGCACCGGATCGTCGCTGCCGGGGTCGGCCATCTCTTTGTGAAACGCCAGCCACAGGGACATGATCCCCCCGGCGGAATTGCCGTAGGCCGCCACGCGGCTTGGGTCGATCCCCCACGCGTCCGCCTTGCTGCGCAAAAACTGGACCGCGCGCGCGGCATCGTGGAACGACGCCGGGAACGGGGCCTGGCTCACGTAGCGATAATTGATCGAGGCCACCGAGATGCCGGCCTTGCTGAACGCCTGCAGCGCATTTGCCCGCAGGGCATCCTTGTCGTTGACGCTCCAGCCTCCGCCGTGGATGAACACCACCAGCGGCGCGGGCGAGTTGGTTTTCGCCCGCCAAAAATCGAGCCGATGCCGCTTGTGCTTTCCGTACGGCACGTCGGCCTGCGTGGGCGGTGGCAACGGGGCTCGTTCCGGCCGCTTGGCCTGCTGACCGGAAACGATCAGGGCAGTAGTCAACCACACCGCGGCGACGGCGTAAGACGGAAATGCGTTTTTCGTCCTCACGGTTTTTTCTCGAATTGCTGTACCGGGCAGGAGAGCCAACCGGTCACTTGGCCAAGCCGCACGCGAACTCGGACGTAGTAGTGCAGTCGGCCAAGTTCCACGTCTTTGGTTTTCAGTATGGCGGTGTACTTGCCATCGCGTTTAACCATGGATGTTTTTTCCCATTCAGCTTTCTTGTGGGGCATGGGTTCCCGGCTGGCCGGGCCGGGCCACGGTTCTTCGAGGTAAAACGCGTGGCACAGTTCCACCGCCTCCACACCCTTGGGCTGCTGGATGACGGCCAAAAAACCAAGCGAGCCTCTTCCCTTCTTGACCAACGGTGGACGAACATCCGGCAGCGGATCGCCGAAGAAAACATGCTGCAGCCATAAGCGCATGGCCGCCACCTGCTGCGGCGCCCGCGCGGGATGATCACCGTTGGGGTGGGTGTAAATCCGTGCATCACCCTGCAGTTGTTCCATCACTAATCGCGCCTCGGTGGGATGGGCGTTGTAGTCATTTGAGCCAAGGTTAAACATGATCGTTTCCTTGGCAAGATCGGAAGGCTTGATCCTGAACTGCTCGACCAGATGCGGCGTGAGCGGTTCGCGCTCGGTGAGCTTGCGTAGCATCGCCGGCGAGGCAAACGGGATCGAGCCGGAGGACACCACCGAAACTATGCGAGGGTCGTATTTCAGCATCGCACGCACGGCCAATCCACCTTTAGATCCACCAGCCAACACCACTTGGTCAAACTTTTTTCCCAGCACCGTTTCCGCCGCCGTCCACGCGCGCCAGTTCGCCTTCATGATGCCGGCAAATGAGACCACGTTTGCATCGCCCGTCTTGCGGAACCGGTCGAAGGTGGCGTCCTGCCACTCTCCCTCCTTGCTCAGGCCGGTGCGCTTGGTGAATTCCTTCTGCACCGGGTTTGGTTTGAACACCAGCACTGGTACGCCCACACGCGCCGCCGTCTGCCGCCCATAGCCCTCCAGCAGGACGGCGGGAGCTTTGCGCCAGTTCACCACGTGGCTGGCGAGAAACAGCTTGCCCCTGGCCTCGTCCGCCAGTTTTACCGGCACAAACAGATGCGCGTCGTGCCACCAGTCCTCATCCATGAACCGCTGACTGAAAAACCGGAACACGTAATGCCGCAGCACGACCTCCCGGCCATCCACATCAACGGTCTCCTCCCGGACGGACTTACGCTCCAGTTGCAGCCCTTCCGGTAATTGCAGCGTCTCGAGGTCCACCCGCAACGGTATGAGGTTTTCCGGCTTGGCCGCCTGCGAGGACTGAAGCACACCAGCCAGCAGCATGAGCAACGCGAGTGTGATTGCTTTCATGTCAGCGCCAACCATGCGACAGGCCAGCACGGCAGGCAACGGCTTTTCTTTCCGACTTGACCAAGCTGGTTTAGCCTCTGCGCGTCATGTCATTGCCCCATGAGCCACCTGTCCAGGCGGACCGCACCGAGGGGGACGTCAACCTCTCCGACCACCGACTTGCCTGGCAGCAGGCAAACGTGGACGACGCGACTCGTGAAACACTCGAGCGCGACTCGGCCGCCTTTCTACATCAATCCCTCTCCACGCCGTGCCTCACCGAGTTGACTGGCTGCGAAGGCATCTACCTGACCGATGCCGCCGGTAGACGCACCATGGATTTTCACGGAAACAGCGTTCATCAGGTTGGCCACGCGCATCCCAAAGTCATTGAGGCAGTCAAGCGGCAACTCGACGACTTGGCTTTCTGCCCGAGGCGCTTCACCAACCAACCGGCCATCGCCCTCGCCGAGCGCCTGGCCAAGCTAGCGCCGGGCAATCTGGCCAAGGTGCTGTTCGCGCCGGGTGGCACGGCGGCCATCGGCATTGCGATGAAACTCGCCCGCTACGCCACCGGGCGGCACAAGACAATCTCAATGCGCGACTCGTTTCATGGCGCGTCGCTGGACGCCATCTCGATCGGTGGCGAGGCGCTATTTCGCGACGGACTCGGGCCGCTGCTGCCCGGCTGCTTTCACGTCGATTGGCCAAGCGCGGCGGCGAACGCCGACGCCATCGAAAAAATCCTCGTCGAC
>Ga0209501_10005920_pt1 | contig 11121 bp, 14 predicted proteins | sample ArcticOcean_MG_C_4_FD_187434 | JGI IMG/M metagenome (GOLD analysis project Ga0209501, IMG submission 187434) | Marine microbial communities from western Arctic Ocean - ArcticOcean_MG_CB4_134 (SPAdes) (version 2) | ecosystem: Environmental > Aquatic > Marine > Oceanic | place: Arctic Ocean...
ATACCCTCCTCATCTTTGTGTCTAGGTATTTCACCCTGAAACTGTTAGTCCCGGTGGGATCGAATAGGGTGCTGTCGTGTACCCTTATATAATAGCACGTTGACGGCTTATTTCCAACAACTTTCTCGATAATTTTTGCAAAAAAGCTTTCTTTCTTCTCTACCTTTATCTCTCCGTTCTTATTGAAGAACTGTTCGCATTCCTGCTCGTCGTATAGGTCTTGCTGTTCTGGGTCTGAAATAAACCTAGTCTCAGATTTTATCTTACTTCTCATTTTAGTCCCCTTCCATGATATATTTACGCTTTTGTTCTGGTGTCATCTTATTGATTTTTTTTCGATAGGAGACATCTGGCTGTTGGGGTTCTGTCTCTCTCTTCTTTGCGGCAGCTTCATCTAGTTGAGACCTATTATCTTTGGTGTTCTTGTCTGCTAACTGGCCTATTGTCGAGGGTTCTTGAACAACGAATGGTGATAAACCTCCAGAAATTAATCTTTCGAAGGTTTGCTTGGTGCATTTTGGGCATTTTGTATACGGCTTATCATTCATAGACTGATACGCATCCTGTTGGCAGAACCCACAGTGGTTACAGCTATAATCGTAGTGTGGCATATTAGTTCTCCAAAGCAGAAAGTATTTTGCCTATTATTCCATTTCTTTGTATGTCAACATAGTCTAGCTTAGCTACGCCTACACCTTCTATATCTTCTAGCTTGCTCATACATTCAAATAACCCGCTCCTGTTTTTGATGTCTGTTTGTTTTACGTCTCCATTGACTATCACCTTTGACCCTTCTCCCATCCTGGTTATAAACATTTTAATTTGTTCAAGAGTACAGTTTTGGGCTTCATCTAGTATCATATAAGAGTTATGATAAGTTGCCCCTCTCATTACTTCTAGAGGGTGAAACTGTATCCTTTTTTCGTTACAATAGTGACCATAGTAAGCTTGCCCCAGGAAGTTTTTAAAATTCTCCTGCATTGGTATCAAGTATGGATTTATTTTTTCCATTAACTCTCCAGGTAGAGATCCTATATCTTTACCTGCACAAACTAAGGGTCTAGTAACAATAATATTTTCTATCTTGTCTTGCCATAAGTGTTCAGAGGCAATCCCTGCGGCTATAAAAGATTTACCAGATCCTGCTGGACCGCAACAAAGGGTTACGTCATTTTCTACTATACTTACTATGTAGTTCTTTTGGTTTTCGGTCTTTGCTTCTACGGTTTTTATTGAATGTCTTGGTGCTCTTTTTTTTCTAGCGGTCATTTTACCTCTTCTTAGGGTTGAATGTCACTTTACTTTAAAAAGTCTTCTTCTTTTACGAAAATACCATCTATCATTTTCCCTTTTCTATCTTTGATGTCTATCCATGCTTCTTGCAGGCAGTGAGTTAGGGTTAAGTTGTTTCTTTCTACAATGTTAATCATAACAACTAACATATCTCCAATGTCATCACTTATATCTTTTCCTTTACACACGCTGTCTGACAATTCTCCTAGCTCCTGAGCGAGCTTTAAAACTTGGTCTTTATCCGTACTACCCTCTATAAGATTCCTATCCTTATGCCATTGGGATACTTTTCTAACGTAGGTCTCCAGGGTTGCATTTCGTTCCCTTTGATAACTATTTGAGTTGGATTCACTGAGCATCCTGTTTCTGCCAAGTTGGTCTGGCGGTATGTCAAAACTCATATTAAGTCTCCAAAATCTAGGTCTTCCAGGTCGTTTTTACTAGCTCCGATCTTGTAGCTAGTAATTTCATGTTCTTGAGGGGCTACCTGTACCGACTCGCTGTTCATCCAGGGGTCGGTCCACCCCGCTATTGGGTTTTTAAAGCCATTCTCGTAGGGGAGTCCAATTGCTTTTCTCCTAGAGTGGCATAGCCAGTCAACATAGTTATGCAACACTGTCTCGTTTAGACCTATGATACTACCATCCTTAAACAGGTATGAAGCCCATTCTTTTTCTTCTTGGGCGGCAGACTCAAACATTTCGCAGGCTTTGCTTTCGCAATCTTTTGCGATCTTAACAAAACCCTCGTCTTCATTTGAATTTAGTATCTTAAGGATCTCCTGGGTGTTATAAAGGTGCAGGGCTTCGTCTCTTTTGATAAGTTTGATAATGTCGGCATTGCCTATCATCTTTTTGTTTTCGGCAAAAGCAAAAGAGCAAATAAACGAAACGTAGAACCTAACGGCCTCTAGGATGTTAATACTAACGATAGTCATATAGATCTGTTTTTTTATCTCTGAGGGCTTATTCTTATCGGATGCCATTCCCATTAGATTGTTATAATCTTGGATGGCTCCCTTTGCACGCTTGACTATCTGCTCGTCTTCATAGATACCACCAAACACGTCCTTGCTATCTGAATAAACGTTTTGTATGATGTAAGAGTAGGACTGGCTGTGTATCTTTTCAAAGAATTGCCAGGTCATGAGGCAGGCTTCTAGCTCAGTATTGGTAACGAACCCTAGCAGGGTGGGAACACCCCTACAGATCACACTATCTAACATAGTCTGATACTTAAGGTTGGATGTGAAAATAAACTTTTCATTATCTGTTAGCGTCTGAAAATCTGCCCTATCTTTCTTTAGCTCAATCTCTTCCGGTCTCCAGAAGTTCATCATCTGGCGACTGTCTAGATCCTTAAAGATTGGGTACTTCAGTATATCATATCGTTGTACACCTAGATCCTTACCAAGAAAAAGGGGCTGGGTCATAGGGTCAATGTTTTTAGTGTTGAAGATAGTCTTCATATAGCACACGCTCCTGAGTCACAATTCATGTCCTTCTCCGTATCCCCATCACCATCAGGGGTATTGGCATAATAAAAGTTTTTCAAGCCGTACTTGTACCCGTATAACTGGTCTTTAATAAGTTCGCTAAGCGGTATGTTTCCATCTTCATGATGAGCATAATTATAATAAAGGTTTGTACTAATACCCATATCTACAAATTTTTGAAGCACTGCCGATATGTTCATTATGCACTTGTTATCTTTCAAAGCCCAAGCCTTCGTGTAGTAGTTTTTTCTATGGGCGAAGTTTGGCACGATCTGTTTCAGTATTCCGTTCTTGGCTTTTTTGTAGGATAACAGGTTTCTAACCGGCTCTATCCCATTAGTAGAGTTTTGTATGACACTAGATGACTCGCAGGGCATAATGGCAGACAGGGTTGAGTGCCTCAGTCCAAATTTCTTTATCCTGCCCCTTAGTTCTTCCCAGTCCATTGTATAATTTGGCTTTACTATGTCGTCAACTGTTTTTTTGTACCAGTCTATTGGTAGCAACCCTTGAGAATACTTGGTCCCTTCGAACCCTTCGCACTGCCCCTTTTCTTCAGCCAGCTTGCAAGACTCGTTTATTAAGTACCATTGGATTTTCTCCATAGTCTCATGTATTAAGGGTAGTGCATCTTCATTATCATAGAAAAGCTTATTCTTTGCTAGGAATCCAGCGAGGTTTGTGATTCCAACCCCAAGGGATCTTCTTTTCTTTGTAAAGTTCTCCCCGGCCTTTACGGGGTAGTCTTGGTAGTCAATGATGGATTCTAGCAACCTAACGGCTGTAGAGCAGGCAGATTCAATATCTTTATCGTTATTAACTTCCAATAGGTTGATAGCCGACAACATGCAGATGCCAATTTCTCCATCCTCGTCGTCTATCGATTTTATTGGTTTTGTATGATGCAATATTTCCACACATAAGTTTGTCATTTTAACAGGAAGGCTCCAGCTTCCATGTTCGTTTACCGTATCAATGTTCATTGAATATATTCTGCCAGTTTCTAGTCTCTCTCTGGAGAATATCTCTGCTAACTTCCTCGCGGGTATTTTTTTCTTGAAACTTAAGCTGCGAGAGTTTTCATACTTAGTATAAAGCTTTTCGAAGGCTTCATTATCTCCAAAAGCTTCATATAGCCCTGGCGTTTCTGCTGGGCTGAACAGGGTTATTTGCTGGTTGCCTATAACTCTATCGTAGAACATCTTACAGAACTGAACCGTGTAGTCAAGCTTTCTGACTCTATTATCGTCAGTCCCGGCGTTATTCTTTAGGACTAATACGTCTTCAATTTCATAATGCCACCAGGGAATGTTAACGTTGGCCGAACCTCCACGTATCCCATTTTGTGAGGTTGACTTTACTGCTGACTCAAAGTTCTTCAGGTACGGAATTAGCCCCGTGTGTATCACTTCTCCGTTTCTTATGGGAGAGTTTATGGGTCTAATCCTACCAACGTTTATGCCTATCCCTGCCCTTCTTGCTGTATATCTACCAACGGCGTGAATGGACGAGAATATGCTATCAAGGTCGTCATCAACATCAACTAGAACACAGCTTGCAAACTGTTTGATGTTAGTCCTTACTCCTGCCATAATTGGTGTGGGAAGATTTATTTTAAAGGTCGAGAAACAGTCATAAGCAGTTTTGACATCCTTAACTTTATCAAACAGGCACATAGCTATCAATATGTAAGCAAACTGTGGCGTCTCGTATATTTGTCCTGTTGACCTATTTTTAACAAGATACTTGTCAACCATCTGCTGTAGGCCCGCGTATGTGTACAGGTCGTCACGCTCATGTTTTATGTGTGATTCTATTTTTTCAACATCTTCATTTGACCACTTGTCTAAAAGCGTTGAGTCATATATACCATTATCGCAATTTACTTGGATGTGGTGTAAAAGGCTCGTTGGTTCACTAGGCATATACCAAACGTCTTTTCTTAGCGACATATTCAAAAGTCTGGCAGCAACCTGTTGATAGTTAGGAGCTTCTGTAGAAATTAGATCAGAGGCTGACTTGATCAATATCTGATGGATCTTTTTTGTTTCAATTCCATTGGAGATAGAAAGATTTGAGTTCATTTCTACGTCAGAAAAGGATACTCCTGTTATGTCATTTGTTGCCCACTCAACCACTTTATGAATCTTTTCAATGTCATAGTCTTCCGATTCTCCGTTTCTTTTGAGTACTTTCATTTATTCCTTTCAAGGTTTATTAAATCAATAGTTAGGTAAAAAAATAAGCTCCGGTGGGATTTGAACCCACGCACTCAAAGACAGGCGGTGTAGCGACTGTGCCTGTGAACCACGGAGCTTGTCTTTTGTTTACCACTTCTTCTTCATTGGTTTATACGGCTTCTTTTCCTCTTTCTTTACTTCTTTTTCTTCTGGAAAGAGAACCTTGGGGTCTGGGGTTGTCCCCACAGGCGTTTCGACTGGTTTTGTTTCCACATCTATTATAGCATTCTCAGGCCGTTTTTCAACTTGAATTTCGACCTTTTTTGGATTTTTAAGAGCATTCAAGATTTCATCGTTTTTTACATAGGTATAACCGGGATTTGCTTTGAATATCTTAAACCCTCTGCCTGTTAGGGCTGAACACCCCGCTAGGCTTTGTCTTTTTACATTTTCTACTATTATAACTTCACAGTCGCTTGGTATTTCATCACCCGGCTGGTAAACGTGAACTTTTGAATTAAGTTTAGAACATATGGATTTTATTTCAGTAGTATTCATTGTAACTCCCTCGTTAGTGAAAAGATGTAAGGCTCATAATTTTCATTTGCTCAGTGTAATCTATTCCGTTAACTACACACGTTTTATTATTATATTCCTTAATCCATTCCTTTTCTTCTTCGGAAAGGTGTTCTCCTTTAGACATGCTTCTCAGTTTCCTAAACCCAAATGCGAATACCTTGTTAGCCACGGGGTCATTTACGACCCCGAGTATGACGCCAACTGTACTCCCTATACCAATTGAAGCTAACAGAGATACCATCTTATTACCCTTCTTTAGGATCAGGTGTGATTTTTTCTCCTAACTTTTTCATCATCCTGGCCTTAAGAAATCCTCTGATTCCACCCGTAGCTTGACCCCCTGCAACTAATGCCAATAGACCCGCAATCAACCTCTGGAAGAAGGATCTATCTTCACCCGATTCGTCTTGGGTTTCTTGAATGGCTGAAATTGCTGGGCCAATGTTTTTCATAACATTAGAAGTAATGTCTTCTTTAGAAGGAACAATGATCGAAGCTACATCTGATTTGAGTCCACCGATTTCGTCTTTTATTGAACTCTTGAAAGATTCCATGAGGGTTTCTTCCTTACTCGGAAGTGAAGCTATCTCATCTCTAATTTCTAAAGATTCTGTAATCGTTGCGTATGACTTTCTATGAATTCTTTCAAAGACTATTTCTAACGGAGTCCCTTCTGGAATTTTTCCCGCAACCGATTTCTCTACCTTGCTTGCTATCAAACCCTTTAGTCCAAGGCTTTGCTTTTTTACCAGAACCATTACATAGAAAACCGCAGGATCAATACCCGCAGCATCTATAACGGCTTTGTATCTAATGGGTTGAGTTCTTTCGTCTACAAAGACTATGTTTGCCTTGCCTTCGAAAAACTCAGCATTTGCCCTGGCTATTGGTCCCTTTATTGACTTTAAAGCGATTGTAAGAACCTTATCTCTAACGTATCTAACCTCTTGCTTCTTGGCCACCACTATCACTGACACATTCTCCCAATCTATTTCCTCTACGATAGGAGCCGGAGCTTTTTCTTCTAGTATAGGTGCAGGAAAATCATAGGCACCTTCATCGCTAGGGGCTGGCACAGGGCTACGGTCTGGTGGAACTGAGGGGGGACCAACTCCATCCTCTATAATTTCTCCGTCTGAACCGTTTCCAAATATCAAGGTGAGGGGAAGCTTAACAATTTTTAAAATCCAACCAAACAAAGAAAGTTTTCTTCCAGAAGAATAACCCGTTTGGTATTGATCTGTACCACGCAGCCAGACTGTTGGGAGCGACTCTACATCTTTTCCGGTTTTAGCTTTAAATTCTGCTACCAGGTCTGTATTAGACCACGAGCCATTACTATTCTTTACTTTTATTGGATTCAGCCCACGTGACACATAGTCTTCGCGTGAGACTTCTCTATCTAAAACTCTACAAGAGCTACACCAGTCAGCAGTAAAAATAACAACATCGGCAGAAGTTTCAAGTTGAGCCTCTGGTGTTCTTTTGTCTGAGCCTCTAATTTTTGATCTGACTGTAATCATAGCTCTATTTATTAAGCCCCACCCACAGAAGTAAGAATTGTTACTTGTCATGGGAGTGTCTACAGCCTGTGCTATTCCTACTATCTCATCTTCTTCATTTAAAAGAGGCCCACCGGAATTACCTGGTGAGATTCTCATTGAAGCGTGGTTAACGGTTGAACCGTTTCCTCCAGTTACTTTGCCGTATGTCTTGGCGTAATTGCCGCCGGGATAGCCAATGGTGTGAACAAGCGATCCAACTGCGGGAGGGCCACTGGCCAATTTGAAAGATCTATAACTTCTAATATTACCCGTGTTCGGCGTTACGTAGTAAACGATTGGACCGTCACTTTCTCCTGTTACGTATATCAACCTAGCGGTAGTTTCAGCGTTGAGTTTTATTTTCTCTCCAAGACCCTGAAGGCAATGTTTTGCTGATATTAAAAAGTTACCGTCTACTAGAAAACCAGTACAGCCATTTAATTTAACCACCCTAGAATCAGTTTCTATAGCAGCCTCTGTTCTGTCTGTAGATTGCGCTATGCTTGCTTGTGTTAAAATACCAAAGAGTAGCGACATTGCTATTATGAGATGTTTCATTTTATCTCTCCCGTCTTAAGTTCCATTTATAGTAAATAGATATTGTAGTAATGGGGATCTCGCAAGGTCCGCAGGAGAAACCCTTTCGTCGGCCAGGTATGGAACTGGGTCCATATATTCTTTCCTTAGCGCGACTGTTACGGCTGTAGAGCATACCTTTGCTTTAGCCACATCGTCGTCGTTTATGTTTTGTTGTAATAGTCTCGCCCCAGGCAAGAACCTGGTAAACATCTTAAATATATTTTTCCACCCATACTCTTGGCCTGTCCATCCTATTATGTCCTGAGTCATTGCATGAGCCATCTTGTCAGTATATCTTTTGTCTACGGTTGTAATAGTTTTATCTTCATTCATTACTTGGAACGAAACACTACTTAGTGGCCTGAATACATCAATACCAGTTGGATTGCCCTCTACTTGACTTTTCAAGGCAACAGATCTTCCGCCCTTAAACTCTCTAAACTCTACGCACATCCACGTATCGTTACATTTGCTAGCTAGAGCTACGTGTGAGTGTAAGCCACCTGTGTATCTCTGGATTAAAAGGCTAATTATACCCTTGCCTCTAAACAATAAGATATCACCCTCCTGCAAAATTTCTTCTGCCTCTTCGTACTTTATTAGCATAAGAACCCTTTCATAGTTGGATTATATTGATTAGATATCCTCCGTTTTGGTCCCCGCCTAATTTATAGGCATAGCCAGATAGAATAACCGCCTGACTTTTTACTGTCTTTGTTTCTACATAGAATTTCCTAGACATGTCTAAGCACGAAAGAAACTCTTGTATAACTCTGTCCCTATCCTCTTCATGAATAAAGGATAGCCAGTCGTATCCTTCCATATCTGTCTGTGTTTGGCCTGTTATCTTATAGAAAGCCTCGTTGGTCCAAGTGAGCTTTCCCGTCTTGTCTGTCTCAAACAACCCAGCATCTAAATAATGTAGAGAGGCGCGTGTCCTTTGGTCTATTACCCGTTGTCTTTTTTCTATATTTTCGCAGGTCTTTTTTAGCCCGTTAACGGTATCTTTTATAGACTTACCGCCATTTGTTACTACCTCTAACTTTATTTGCTGAATCGTCTTTATTAACTCCTCGTTAGAGAAGAAAAGCTTGTTGACAGGCACTATCAATTTACGCCAAAAGGCAATAGGAATAGCTATTGCTGCGGCTATAATGCCTACTACATCTAAATATTCTATAAAGGGAACCATCGCCATATCCACCTTTCATAAAAAACGGCCAGACTCCAAGTGGAGCCTGGCCTGATTCACTAAGATAGATTATGTTTCCTTTACGTCTTTTGGCTTATACTCGTCAGTAGTCGGGTTTGGAGCACCAAAGCGATAAGTAAGTTCACCAGGAACAGACTTAGAAGGAATGATTTCGCTTGTAACAGCGACTGTTCCATCTGTATTGTTCAGGGTATAAGTACCACCGCCAGCTTCTCGTGTAAAGTTTGGAGTAATATTTGTACTTGGACGAGCAGTTACGTCGTATGTGTGAGCAGAGTTTGCAAACGCTCCAGAACCAGCAAGAATCGAGTGGTTAAGATTGTCACGTGTAGCAGTAAATGCTCCAGCGATATCTGAACCAGCAGAAACCAAAACCGTATTAGCGACACCACCAATTGTGGTAGCCACATTACCCCCACGAATAATCCACTCTGTAGGGCCAGCATTATATGCTATCGTCCCAGCAGAAACGGGGTTTGTAACGCCTGCGCGGTCAGTTGTAGCGGCTCCAGTTCCATCGTTTGCTACGACTTTTGACCCAACTGCTGATATGTCTTCAAAAGTTTGCTTTGCTGCGTCTCTTAGTGTAACGACGCTTGTGATTGGACCACCCGCTGCGACATTTCCAGCATTAAAAATTGTACCATTGTCACGGACTTCGACGGCAGCATCGCCGCCAGTCCCAGTAGGAGCTACTGTAGCCATAATAAGATCTCCAAAAAAAAGTGAAAGATTTTCAAGTTCCTGATCCTTTTAAGCTCCAGTTATCCACGGTATAATACACATTATTTCATCTTATCTCTCAACGTTTCTATGGTTTTTTTTATTTTTACCCTAACACTTTCCGCGTGTAGGCCGTTTTTATCCCCAATTTCCACCAATGTGTAATTATTTAAGTACTTATCCACCACAAGATGCCCATCTTTAAGCCTATTTATCTCATCCATAACTTCTATTATCATCATCTGTGTTTCAGATTTTTCGTCTATTTTCGATAAAGCTTTAGGCGAAAACTTTAATAGCGGCTTATTCTTCTTTATCTGGGTGAGGCACTCTATCTTTAAACCTTTGTGCAGATAGGTAGTAAACTTTGAATTCTTATCGGGATTAAAGTTTGATATAGACCTAGACAAGGCTCCAAGTATACAGCTTCTAATTTCGTCTTCATTTAAGCTATTTTTATATCTATTTGTTACTGATTTTGCTAAAGCAATTATATTGGGATCTTTTAGGGCTGTCTCTATCTTGCTATTCAATATTTCTCTCTTCATTTGTAGCTTCCTTTTTTTTATCAAGTTCTGTTTCAAAAATTTCCTTAACACTACTACAGTGTTGGCTTTCTATGACTTTTCGGACTTCTGAAAAGTCAAACATTTTACCTACACCTATAAAAAATCTATACCTGGTGATTATCTTTAAGGCTTCTACTCCTTCTGTGTTTTTTAATTTCCCCTTTATGGAAGGCGTTATGTCAAAATTTGCATGACCAACCCAGCAGTCGTAGTTTATGGCTAGAGACAATTCTTGCACAAGTTCACTGGTCACTGGTACGCTGCTTTGTGGTTCTATTGTATCATCTTCCTCGGAAAAGTCAAGCATCTCTTGTATTTCTTCTGGAAGATCTTCTTGTAAATCCTCTCTTGGTGCAGCTATTTTTGAGAGTATGTGTTCTATAAAAGGGTTAGTAACTTGGTCTTCGATTACATCTTCATACTTTTGCCACCCTATTTTTTTTTGCTTTTTCATTTTAGTCTAGCCTCCGGTTAAAAAGTCAATTGGACTTACACAAGGTTCCTCACTTTCTTTCCTTATTCTTGGAATGCTTGTTTCAGGGTTGTCTTTTTTGTTATCTAGAATGCCTTTCATTTCAATCTTAGCTACTTCTTGGAGCTTGTTACAAAAATAATCGTACATTTCACCTTCTCCAGCTTCTTCCATTCCTTCCTTTATTAGGGATACGGTAGATTCTGAGAATTTATGGGTTGATATACCAAAGTACAAATTTGCAAATAGCTCAACAACAACCTCATCTATCTCTTCTATTTCTATGTCTACTATACATTCTCCTGTATTTTTTATTGAATAGACTATGGAGGCTACTACTTCTTCCTCTACCACTTCTATTTCGCTAGCCACGCAAAGCCTCCATTATCTTGTCCGCTGAGTTCTTCCAGCTAAACTTTTCAGCCGTCTCTACTCCTGCGGTATTGAATGTGTTTTCATTATTTTGTACAGAAG
>Ga0209501_10005925_pt1 | contig 11116 bp, 9 predicted proteins | sample ArcticOcean_MG_C_4_FD_187434 | JGI IMG/M metagenome (GOLD analysis project Ga0209501, IMG submission 187434) | Marine microbial communities from western Arctic Ocean - ArcticOcean_MG_CB4_134 (SPAdes) (version 2) | ecosystem: Environmental > Aquatic > Marine > Oceanic | place: Arctic Ocean...
GAACAACAGGAATTAGAATTATCCGCTAAAAACCCTCAAAGACAGTTGCAGAAAAGGATAGAAGAAAAAACAAAGCAACTTTCAGCTCTAAACAACAACCTAGACACCAACTGGCGAGATAGTACACACAAAGATTTGGTCGCAAAAACCGTTCTGACTTTACAAAACAATACTAGAATTCCTGCAGGTGAATTAAAGCATGCTGGTATATTTCCAAGTTATCATTACAAATGGTTTTTAGGGTTTTGGGCATGGGACAGTTGGAAACATGCCGTAGCAGTATCACACTACAACACTGTGTTGGCTAAAAGTCAAATAAAAGCGATGTATGATTTTCAACTTGACAATGGGTTTATTGTAGATTGTATATACAGAGATACAACTATAGAAAGACATAATTATAGAAACACCAAGCCACCTCTTTCAGGATGGTCTGTTTGGAAGGTTTATACTCAGGATGGGGATATTAATTTTCTCAAAGAAATGTATCCCAAAATTGTGAAGCAACATAACTGGTGGTACAATTTTAGAGATTTTGACAAAGATAGCCTTTGCGAATATGGCTCCACAGATGGAACTTTAGTTGCAGCAAAATGGGAAAGTGGAATGGATAATGCGGTACGTTTTGATCACAGTAAAATGGTTAAAAGTTCTCAAAAGGTTTTTTCTTTAAATCAAGAAAGTGTGGACTTAAATGCATACTTATATGCAGAAAAAATCTACTTGGTTAAGATTGCAGAAGTTATCGCAGAAAATGAAGATACAGAAGTATATCGTGCTGAAGCAGAGGATTTAAAAATAAAAATTCAGAAGCAGTTTTATGACGAAAAATCTGGATGGTTTTATGATACTTCTATTAATGGAGAAAGTTTTATTCATGTAATGGGTTGCGAGGGTTGGACTCCTTTGTGGGCAAACGTAGCAACGGATAAACAAGCAGAAGCTGTTAAAAACAATATGATTAATCCCAACTTCTTTAACACAAAAGTCCCTTTTCAAACACTAAGCGCAAGTCACCCAAGCTTTAATCCAGACAGAGGGTATTGGAGAGGACCTCTCTGGTTAGACCAGGCCTACTTTGGAGTGGTGGGTTTACACAATTATGGATACCATGAAGAAGCGTATAAGGCTACATACAAACTAATACATAATGCAGAAGGTGTTCTTGATAAAGGAACTTCAATTAGAGAAAATTACCAACCTATTTCAGGTAAAGGCTTAGAGTCAGAGAACTTTAGTTGGTCAGCAGGCCACTACTTACTACTACTATTAAATGAATAACTGGTGCTCTTCACTAAATGCGAACACCAATCACACAAATGTCGTCAATTTGTTCCAAGGTGCCTTTCCAGTCTTCGAAAGCTTTGTAAATAAATGTCTTTTGGTCGTACATGTTATTTTCTTGGATTCTAAGCAGTAAATCTCTAAAAGGTTGCATTTTAAATTTCTTTCCTTTTTCACCTCCAAATTGATCTACAAAACCATCAGAAAAAATATAGATTAAGTCGCCTTTTTGCAAATTAAATGTATGGGTAGTGTAGGGCTTTTGGCTGCCATATTTCCCAATTGGTTGTCTATCTCCTTTGATTTCAATAATCTCCCCATCTCTAATGATCCAAACAGGAATACGTGCGCCCGCATATTCCAGTTGATTGCCTTCCAATGAGCACAGCGCGATGTCCATTCCGTCATTTACTTCCTTTCCACTTTTTTCAAACTCCTCTTTAACAATCTCCCGTGTTTTGTCTAATATTTTACCGGGCTCTGTTAAACCGTATTCTCTAACTGAACGATTCAAAGCATTGTTGCAAACTACACTTATCATGGCTCCAGGGACTCCATGTCCTGTGCAGTCTGCAGCTGCAAACAACACCTTGTTGTTTCGTTCTTGCAACCAGTAAAAATCTCCTGCTACAATGTCTTTTGGCTTGTAATAGATGAAGGATTCTCTCAATAATTTTTTTACGTTTTTCTTAGAAGGAAGAATCGCAGTTTGAATGTTTTTTGCATAAGTAATACTGTCAGTAATTTCGATAAGAAGGTTCTCCTTTTCAAAATTACTGTGTTGAAGCTGATCAATGGTACTGCGCAATTCCTTAGTTTGTATTTCAACTAAATTTTCTAGGTGATCCCTATGCTGTAGTAATTCCTGTTGGGCACCAGCTTCAACCAGCTTAAAAGAGGTCATCGAAGCAATTGTTATAAGAATGCGCAAGTCCTCTTGGGTGTAAAAGTTTTTATCAGGATGCTCGGAATCTATAACCCCTAAGACCTTTCCTTCAGATATAATTGGAACGGCTATTTCAGACAACCTCGTGGCATCGTCTATCTTATACTTGTCGTGTGTCGAAGTGTCTAACACTAGCTCAGGCAAGCCTGTCAAAGCAACATTACCACAAACTCCCTGACCGATTTTGAGTTTGATCGGGTTTTTGATATCAAAAGCTATTGGGTTCTTGGGGCCGTGAGCGGCACGTTGCAACAAGAATTCGTTGTCCTCATCGAACAGGTAGACCACACAGTCTATGAACCCTAATTTTGCGATGGCGTGCTTTGCAACGGTCCATACAATATCATCAATTGTTCTTGTTTTTATCAACTCCGAAGCGAACATATTAATCACCTCTAGATAGTGTGCGTTTGTACGTAAACTATTGATATCATTATTTGAAGTTTTCGCTTCCATTAGGTTAAATGTAAGCATTATCGTGCAGCTTTTAATGTGATGGTATGTATCGAATCATTCAAAGGCTGTGTTTTAAATACTAGTGCAAGAATCTTGATAAGTAAAACCCCTTATAACAGCAATTAAGGCAAATTGTATAACTTGCTTTAGCAATTAGGTTATAGCCAAATTAAGAAATGAAACTTCGAGAAATATTAAATACAACAGATCACAGACCTTGGACAATCCCCACTGAAAGAAGGAAATGAACACGAAGTCAAGGATAGCGTCAATATTAAAAGCGAATAGCCTCGACTTATCAATTTCAGGTTTTCAAACTTTTAATTTGTCAGAATTAAACCTAGCCAAGGATCTAGAATTTCAATTGCCCACCAATATAAGATTGGGCCATTTGGTGGAGAAAATTGTGTCTGAATTACTAAAATTATCTACCAACTACAAGGTGCTTTATGAAAATATTCAGATCATTGAAAACAAAAAAACCATAGGTGAAATTGATTTCATTATTGAAGAAATCGTTACAAGTCAGGTAATCCATTTAGAATTAGCCTATAAGTTTTATCTATTTGACCCAAGCCTTTCTTCAAAACCAATAAACAACTGGATTGGTCCAAATAGAAATGATTCTTTGAGAGAAAAGTTAGAGAAATTAAAACGAAAACAATTGCCTTTGCTATACCACAACTGTGCTAAAGCAAAGTTTAATAATATAAAAATTGACGAAGTTTCTCAAGCCATCTGTTTGTTTGTTTCATTGTTTGTTCCTTATGAATACAAAGGAAGTTTCAGTCCTATTTATGAAAAAGCCATTCAAGGGTTTTATTTAAATTTTTCAACATTTGCCAGCTTAGACAATTCAGCAAAAGAATATCATTTGCCTCCAAAAAAGGAATGGGGAATGAACCCTTCTGAAAATGAAAATTGGACAGCCTTTGCGGGTGTGGAAAATTTCATTAACGCAAGTATTAAAGAAAAACAAGCTCCTTTGTGTTGGCAAAAATGTAAAGATTCATATTTGGCTTTTTTTATTGTGTGGTGGTAGGTTAGATTCATGTGGCATTTAGTAGTTTTTAGCTTAAACCTAAGAAACCACATATCTATTCTATATTGAGCATCAATTACTTTAACATGAAATCAGACACCAAATATGAATAGCAAATACGTTTTTAAATCTGAAAGACTTGGGTTTCGGGTTTGGACTAAAGGTGATCTGCATGAGTTTGGTGAAATAAATGCCGATAAAGATGTAATGGAGTATTTTCCTCGCCCACTGACAATTGAAGAGACCGACGAATTTATTGATCGGCTTATAGCCCATTACGCCAAACACGGATACCAATATTTTGCAACTGAAGTTCTAGAAACGCGTGAGTTAATCGGTTTTGTCGGTTTGGCATTTCAGAGATATAAAACAGAATTTAGCCCCGCTACGGATATTGGATGGCGGTTGAAGAAATCGGCATGGGGAAAAGGATATGCAACGGAGGGGGCTGAAAGGTGTTTAGAATTTGCTTTTGAGGACTTAAATCTCAAGAAAGTGTTTTCCGCTTGCACTAAAAACAATCTCAAGTCAGAGAATGTCATGAAAAAAATCGGCATGGAGAAAATGGGGGAGTTTAATCACCCTAACTTGAAAAAATATCCAGAATTAGAAAAATGTATTTGGTATGAAATAACATCTTAGCATATCTAATGAGTTGAATATCTATAAATCTAAGAACATGAAAAAAAATTACTGCGCACTTATCGCAATGGGTCTTCTCAGTATTTTTTCCTGTGACAACTTTGAGCCTAACGCTGACAAAGAAATAAAAAGCGCTACTGAAACAAGGCAACTCTCAGCTGAATCAGAGCCACAAGAAGAAAATGAAAGACGTGAGCCTCACAACTATGGAGGTTGGTATTGCCCTGACAATCTCAATGGGTTTCCTGTTGTAGATTTCTCAGATTGGGCAGATGTGCCAGTCGTGAATGGGAGAATGGCAACTCAGGAAGATACGAGGAATGGCTCATCACTAATGTTTATAGACATGGCAAAGTATCCCGACGCCAAACCCATGGACATCACAACTCCTAAACTAGCGCGGTATTACAACGAGTATTCACAAAACGATGAGTTGATTATCGTAATCCAAGCTGTAACCGTAGAAAATGATTCAGTTGTGGGGTTTCGGTATATCAACGGGGGGAATGGAAGCGCTAGGTTTCATGAAGTAGATTTCCTCACTGATCCTGAGGTTGAAAACCTGAAGTCTTCGCGTTTTATTTCACAGACAATAGCTATAGATGCAAAAGCGAAAGATATTTATAAGGTCATCACAGATTCTATTTACGCAACGCGGTTAGGCGAGGGGTTCTATGAAAATGTGATCTATGAATCTGATTGGAACCGCGATTCGAAGGTTGTCGTTAAGGATGTCTCGGGTGATATTTTGCGTACCGGTAGACTAACTGCCGTTTGGCCTAGCTTATATATCCAAATAGACTACAATTTCGAAGGGGTGAATTACGTCGAGAAATTGTTTCTTTCTTCCTATGAAGAAGGAGAAAGCACAGAGCTGATTCTTGTCGCGGGTCCTTTTAACGATGACTTTAACGAGCAAAAGAAGAGTTGGAATAGCTGGGGTTATACTTTGAAAGTCCTAAGTGAACAAAGAAAATGGATTGGGATATAATTGACTTTATCATTGCTGGTGTGCTTTTATCTAGCACGGGATTTGCTTTGAGATATGTTTTAAAAAAAGTTACTCCTGTTCGAAAACAGGTTATATTAACGTTAATTATCCTGTTGACTTTGATTCTAATTTGGATTGAATTGGCGGTGGGGATATTGTAGGTAGAAATCCCTACTAACTATCTCTCTAGCTCTATCTTTGCATAATGCACAGAACACAAACTTGTGGCGAATTGCGCCTAGAAAATACAGGTTCATATGTTACTCTTTCTGGTTGGGTCCAAAAGGCTCGTGACTTGGGGGGGATGACGTTCGTAGATCTTAGGGATAGATATGGGATTACTCAGCTTGTTTTCAATATGGAAACAAGCGATGAGCTTTGTGAGAAAGCTAGGAAGCTGGGTCGTGAGTACGTGATTAAAGTCTCGGGAAATGTTATCGAGAGAGAGAGCAAGAATAAAAATAATCCTACTGGGGAAATTGAGATAGAGGTAAGCTCGCTTGAGATTCTAAATGCAAGTAAAACTCCTCCGTTTACGATCGAGGATGAAACAGATGGCGGAGATGATTTGAGGATGCAATACCGCTATTTAGATCTTCGTAGAAAACCCGTGCAAGCGAATATTATGCTTCGCCACAGAGTAGGAATGGAGACGCGAAAGTATTTAGATTCCGTAGGATTTATCGATGTTGAGACACCCTGCTTGATTAAGAGTACTCCTGAGGGGGCGAGAGATTTCGTGGTGCCGAGCAGGATGAACCCTGGGCAGTTTTACGCCCTTCCACAAAGTCCTCAGACATTTAAGCAGCTTCTTATGGTAAGTGGTTTCGATCGCTATTACCAAATCGTAAAATGCTTCCGTGACGAGGATCTTAGAGCAGACCGTCAGCCGGAGTTTACGCAGATAGACTGCGAGATGGCTTTCGTAGAGCAAGAGGATATTTTAAACACATTTGAGGGTATGGTAAGACACCTCTTCAAAGTGATTCTTGATGTGGAGATCGAGGACTTCCCTAGGATGGACTACGACGAAGCCATGCGTCTCTTTGGTTCGGATAAGCCGGATGTGAGATTCGGGATGGAGTTCGTTGATATGTGTGAGGTAACTAAAGGGAGGGGATTCGGAGTCTTTGATTCTGCGGAAACAGTGCTCGGAATTTTAGTTCCTGGAGGGGCTGAGTACACACGAAAAAAGTTAGACAAGCTCACGGACTGGGTTAAGCGTCCTCAGATAGGTGCGAAAGGACTTATTTACTGTAAGATGAATGAGGATGGGACTACGAAAAGTAGTGTAGATAAGTTTTTTGATGAGGGAGCTAGAAAAGTTTGGGCGAAAAAAATGTCGGCACAAAAGGGAGACCTCATACTTGTGCTTTCAGGCGATTTAGACAAAACCCGCAAGCAGTTAGGTGAGTTAAGGCTGCACCTAGGGTCAGAACTGGGGCTGTGCGACTCAAACGTCTTTAAGCCACTGTGGGTAATGGACTTCCCGCTACTCGAATGGGACGAAAAAACCGAGAGGTACCACGCTATGCATCACCCATTCACTTCCCCTAAGCCAGACCAACTCAGCCTAATAGACACCGATCCAGGAAAGGTGAAAGCGAATGCTTACGATATGGTAATTAACGGAGTAGAGATAGGTGGAGGATCTATTAGAATCCACAATCGAGAACTTCAAGAGAGGATGTTCGACTTGCTTGGGTTTACTCCTGAAGAAGCAGAAGCTCAGTTCGGATTTCTAATGGACGCATTCCAATACGGGGCGCCGCCACATGGAGGGTTAGCCTTAGGTTTCGATAGGCTTTGCTCTATGTTCGGAGGATCTAATTCTATCCGCGACTTTATCGCATTCCCTAAAAATAACTCTGGACGGGACGTTATGATAGACGCCCCTTCACCTATCAACGATGCCCAATACTCAGAGCTCGAATTAAAAACCACATATAATCCCAATAAATAATGTACCCCACTGAAATGGTTGCCCCTATGAAAGCTGAGCTTGTTGATGCTGGCTATAAAGAACTTCTTTCCGTAGCTGAAGTAAAGGAAGCGTTAGATAAATCTGGCACTACACTTGTAGCTATTAATAGCGTTTGTGGTTGCTCCGCAGGCTCTATGCGCCCAGCTATGATCCTGGCTCTCGACAATGAGAAACTTCCAGATAACCTCACTACTTCTTTCGCTGGATACGATATCGAAGCTGTAGCACACGTTCGCAAATTCATGCTACCATACCCTCCATCTTCTCCGAGCATCGCTCTTTTTAAAGATGGAAAGATAGCTGTGATGGTAGAGCGTCATCACATCGAAGGAAATACTGCTGAAGCTATAGCAGATCATCTCAAACAGGCTTTCAACGAGTTCTGCTAGAGCTTAAAAAAAATAGTAAATAGAAATGGCACGCATCCTCACCGGTATACAGAGTACAGGAACTCCCCACCTTGGGAATATCCTTGGTGCGATAAAGCCTGCCATAGATCTAGCTAACGACCCTTTAAACGATTCGTTTCTGTTTATCGCAGATATGCATTCTTTAACGCAGATAAAGGACGGAGAAAGGCTAAGGAGTAATACCTACACGGTGGCTGCGACCTGGATGGCTTGTGGGTTAGACACCTCAAGAAGTGTGTTTTACCGCCAAAGCGATGTACCTGAGGTTACAGAGCTTGCTTGGTATTTACAATGCCTATTTCCATACTCTCGCATGACTTTAGCCCACAGCTTTAAAGACAAGTCTGATAGGTTAGAGGATGTAAACGCCGGGCTCTTTAGTTATCCCATGCTGATGGCTGCGGATATTTTACTTTACGATGCCGAGAAAGTTCCCGTAGGTAAAGACCAAATGCAGCATCTTGAAATGACCCGAGATGTAGCTTCAAGATTCAATCACAAATTCGGAGAAACTCTTGTTCTTCCACAAGTATTAACGAGCGAGTCGACGATGTTAGTTCCTGGAACTGATGGAGGTAAGATGTCTAAGTCGCAGGGTAATACCATTAACATATTCGACGATGCTGCGGCGCTCAAGAAGGTTATAAATAAACAACTCGTCACAGACGCAACACCCCTTGAGGACCCTAAAAACCCTGACTCGGCAGTAGTGTACAACCTTTATAAACTTATTACTTCAGAATCTGACGCTCAGGAAATGGCCACTGCATTACGTGCAGGGGGATATGGTTGGGGTCACGCTAAGAAGGCGCTCTTAGAGGCACTCGTAGACGGCTTTGCATCTGAAAGAACACGATATAACGAGCTTATATCTAACCGTGAAGAAATAGATATCGCTCTAGCTAAAGGTGCCAAACGCGCCCGCGTTGTAGCCTCAGAAGTCCTCTCGAGAGTGAGGGGGAAGATTGGGTACTAATCTAAAATCTCAGCTCCGTACTTGGTTTGGAATTTTCTGTAGAGTTCTCGTTGTCTGTTATCGAGATCGATTGTGCGGCCTCCGATGAAGGCGTGGGTGAGATCGTTCGTTCTGATATCTAAAGCGTCGCCTGAAGAAATAAACAAAGTGGCGTCCTTGCCTCTTTCAATCGTTCCGCAAGTATCATCGATACCTAGAATTTTCGCAACATTTCGAGTTAAAGACATGACAGCTTGCTCCTCGGTGAGACCATATTTTCTAGCGGTTCCTGCGTAGAAAGGCAGGTTTCGCGTATTCATTTCGGTCATCCTTGCATCGACTTGAAGACCAAATAGAACCCCTTCGTCTGCAAGGAGTTTCGGGAGTCGATAAGGGAGGTTGATATCGTCCTCGGGAAATCTCGGCAATCTGTGGACGCTCGTGAGCAGAACGGCAACATCATTCTCCCTGAGCATATCTGCTACAAGGTGAGCATCATAGCCCCCGACAATGACAAGTCGATTAATACCCATCTCCCGTTTGAAATGGACGGCTTCGGTTATGGCGCGAACATCGCTAGCGTGAACGTAAAGGGCGAGAGAGCCATCGAATAGGCCACGCATCGCTTCGTGTTTGACATCCATAACCGAATTTGATGATAGGAGGTCGGGACGAGAAAGTGCGTAGGCTCTAGCTTCTGAAAAGTAGCGATCTATTTCATGCTTAGCTTGCTCGTACGTTTTGCGTTTTCTCACATCAACTTTGCCATCGAGAGCGTGTTTGTGATGAGTCGAAGGCCAATTTAAATGAATGCCGTCCACCATTTTTATCGCGGCGTCCTCCCAATTCCATCCATCGAAATGAACGACTCCAGAGGCTCCTGATATAACACCACCCCGTGGAGTAATTTGGCCCATAAGGACACCGTTAGTTCGAACAGTTGGAGTAATCTCAGAGTCGGTATTAAAGGCTATTATTGCGCGAACGTTAGGGCGGAACGTGCCCACTTCGTATTGATCTTGAGTCGCTCGGACAGCACCTATTTCTTGAAGACCTAAAGTGGTGTTTGCGACTATAAAGCCCGGATATATTTGCTGACCCGTAGCGTCGATAATATCGTCGTACATGCTCTTATCAGCTTGGAACGTCCTTCCCACAAAATCTATTTTTCCGTTTCGGAATCCTATCGCCGCGTCATCAATAGCGTCGCCTGTACCAAGGTGGGCGGTACCGCCGAGGATGAGAATAGAGCGTGTTTGGGCTGGAGCAGGAGTCTGCTGAGAAAGAGATGGGGTAGTCATTAGACCTGCCAGAATAAGTAATAATATAAATCTCATGGCTTAGTTGTTTTCCTCAGTTACAGTGTCACAATGGTAGTGGGTACGGATGGCCTCGGACGGAACTCGCAGCTTCCCCGGTGGCTTGTTACTCCCAGAGGCAATCATTTTCTTAGTTAGGCGAGCGCGTTCTATACGGATAGCTTCCCTCAGTTCTTTATCTAAGCTTAAACTATATAGACACTCCCCCTCGACATAGGTTCGGGTAACTTGGGCATTCATACTCAAAGGGTTTTCATCCCAAACCACAATATCCGCATCTTTCCCCACCTTAATCGAACCCGTCATATGATCTATATGTAAGAGTTTTGCAGGATTGAGGGTGACGAATTTCAAGGCCTCCTCTTCGGATACTCCTCCGTACTTAACCGACTTCGCAGCCTCTTGGTTAAGGCGACGTGCCATCTCCGCATCGTCGCTGTTAATGGCGGTAGTAATACCCTGTCCATGGAGGACTGCAGCGTTGTATGGAATCGCGTCTTTTACTTCGTATTTGTATGCCCACCAGTCACTAAAAGTCGATCCCCCAGCGCCATGTTCTTTCATCTTATCGGCGACTTTATAGCCTTCGAGGATGTGAGTGAAGGTGTTGAGGCGGAAATTCATCGAGTCGGCTACGTGCATAAGCATATTTATCTCGTCTTGTCTATAGCTATGACAAGTCACAAATCTCTCCTCCCGTAAAATTTGAAGAAGCACGTCGAGCTCTAAATCATGTCTCGGCTCTACGGGTCCGAGCCCAGCTTTAAGGTCGCGTTTCTTAGTATTAGCAAGTTCGTGCCTATACGATATGAAGGACTCTCCGTATTCACGAGCACGAATAAAGAGATCGTAGAATACCTGCTCGACCCCCATCCTCGATTGCGGAAAGCGAACCTTTTGCGCATCGCCCCAATTACTCTGCTTCACGTTCTCCCCAAGGGCGAACTTGATAAATGGAGTCGCACCCTCGTAAAGAAGCTCCGTGGGAAGTGAGCCCCAACGGAATTTGATAATCGCGCTTTGGCCTCCTATGGGATTTGCAGATCCGTGAAGAAGTTGAGCGCACGTAACACCCCCGGCTAGTTGC
>Ga0209501_10005926_pt1 | contig 11109 bp, 9 predicted proteins | sample ArcticOcean_MG_C_4_FD_187434 | JGI IMG/M metagenome (GOLD analysis project Ga0209501, IMG submission 187434) | Marine microbial communities from western Arctic Ocean - ArcticOcean_MG_CB4_134 (SPAdes) (version 2) | ecosystem: Environmental > Aquatic > Marine > Oceanic | place: Arctic Ocean...
GATTCCACTAACAAATTCGTTCATATTGGAAGTCGACGGAGGAATGGCTGCAACATGTGGTTGCGAAGTGCCAGGTTGCGAAGTGCCAGGTTGCGAAGTGCCAGGTTGCGAAGTGCCAGGTTGCGAAGTGCCAGGTTGCGAAGTGCCAGATTGCGAAGTGCCAGATTGCGAAGCACCTGTCGGCGGCAATGCCCCAGAAGCTATATTTTGTTGCGTAAGTATTCCGGTACTTTTTTTATCATCTATTTCTCTCTGTTCGGATAGTTGTTTGGAAGTATTATTAATAACCTGATTTTTATTAGATGTTTCAAACTTAATATTATTATCCGTTTGGGGAGAAATTGGTAAATCACTTAAACTTGTGGTATCCGCCATCTTAATATACAATATTTATGGAATATATTAAGATAACTTACGCAAATGAGTAACAACCCGTGTTATATCTATAATTTAAATTGTTTTTCATGACTATTACAAGATACTGATTGAGACGTAAATGTATAACATTGGTCGTTGTGCGAATAAATATTATCTTCAACCTCTTTTATATTAGGACCTCGAAAATCAAGACAATTCGTATCTGTGCATATTTTTCTAAATATGCTTGCAGCACCAATCCCTAATATGATTGAAATCAACAACTTACCATTTTTTGTATGCATAGAAGTCAATATATTTTGTATCATATATACTATTATTATATAATATACTCGACCGAATCAAAAAATTGCGTTGCTTGGAGGGTCATTGTTGTCATGTTGTATGGGTATAGTTTTAATCATATTTATGTCATTTGGACAAGATACTTGCTGTGATTGAAAAGAGTAACAATTGTTTACAGCATCAATATATTCTATTTTTTCAACATTATCTGGTGTAGGATAGACATTAACGATTCTATTTTGAGGGGAAGACAAAAATATAAAAACCAGACCAATTAAGAAGCTTACTATAAACACGGGAAAATGTATATATTTACCGATCATTATATAATATACAGATAGATAATAATACAAATTTTATGGCTATCTGATATTTATCATTATTTATTGTTAGATAAAATTTTTGCTTTGGTATCGTTTGTTTCTGAATTATATAATTGTGATAGTGTGTATGGCAATTCAACCAAATTATATGTCGGGTCGCCAGATGTAATATCAGATGCTTTTTCGACAGCACTATATGTATATGTTGTCTCTCTTATTGTTTGTGTTAATGGTTGTATTATAGTAATATATTTTTCAACCATATCATTAATATATTTCTGTTGAGGGTCTTTCATATATAATTTATTCAACTCATGTAATTTTTCTTTCTCTACAAAAAAAGTATCATTATATTCCTTAAGTGTAGTAATTGTTGTTTCTGGACGCGTTATTTCTAAATATTTTTTACTTTCATCCATATAATTTTTAGAAATAATATCAAAATCTTCACGATGTGTTTCAAACTCGGCAACCGAGTCGGCTTCGCTCATGTAATTAAAGAGTAAATTCAATTTGGTTTTAATAATATCGGAGTGTATACTTTGTATTTCTTTATATAAAAGTAATTTTCTGGTTCTTGTATTTTCATAATCTCCTCTCTGAATATTAATATTTAATTTGCATGGCACAGAAGCACCACAAGTAGCTGTAATAATTCGTCCCTCTTCTCCGAATATAGTACCGCCCTTTTTTTTGCAATGAATACAAGATTTTTTAATTTGTTTTAATTTAAGCCGTTTGTCTTTTTTTGATAATGTAGGATTTTTAAGAATGCGGTGTTTTTGCCGTGAAAACTTTTCCTCATACGCATGTTTTAATTTATAGTAATTATTCATAGCCTCCTGAACATTAGGGTCCATATATATTATAATAATAAAATACTCTAAAGCCAAACGTTTAACATGCTATCGCTTTTGCAACACAGCCAATTCCGGATGACTATCAAACGTTGGTAAATCCGTCAACATATTATTTTTAGTTCTAATAGAAGATAATTGTTGTAATTTAGAAATAATATATTCCTGTTTTTGCCTATTTTTTTCAGCAATTTCACCGGGGGTAAGCTTACCTTTGTATCTCCACCACAATATTATACTAACAATTACACACAGTGATATTGATGCACTAATATTAAAAATAGTACTTATATATTTTTCTTTAAATGCTTTACATTGTTTTAGAGTCCCTTGAATAAAATATTTTGTTCCAGGTTCAATTAATGAAGGCAGATTGTCCATTATTATTTAATGCTAAAATTATAAAAAAATAATAACTTATCATTATAATGGGAACTTCTCCTAATCCATCATCCGCTCTAATGTGGTTTTTTATAATCACAACAATATTCTTTATTGCAAAATATAAGTCGCCTGATAAATCAACTATGTTATCCGGAGTATATATTTTACTGTTAGTTGTGGGGGAATTTTTTGTAAATCTTTCGCTAACAGATGCTATGTGTGGTGAAAAACAGTGGGGGACTGCTTTTAGTATTACCCTTGTACCATGGGTTATAATATTTGGTCTGTTAAAACTAATGCTTAATTTATTTCCTGGGTGGAAGCGCCCCTTTTCAAATACTTTTGGATACGGCGTTGCATTAATGTCTGGTCTTACTTCACTCGTGCAGCAAATATTTAAATCAAAAGGTGTTGGAACAACACCGGGAAGCATGAACCAAGCTTTAGGATATATTTATCGCGACCAGTCTTTACTTATTAATGAGATAGGTCCCGAACAAGAAGATTTTGAAAACTTTTGGACTACCATGAGTGGTGCAATTAAAACAGGTGTGAATCAGGATAAAACGGATAAAGATAGTCTATATAATAAGTTGTACAATAAAATTAGACTTAAGGATATTACTTCCGAATATGTATGGTATATGTTAACTGGTGCATTGGTAACATCAATAAGTTATAACTATTTAGTAAATATTGGTTGTAAACATTCTGCCAAAGAAATGATAGTCCGTCGTAATGATTACAATAAAAAAGTTAAAGAAGAAGAGGAAAAGAAAAAAGCACAAGACAAGCATAAGGTGATATATACCTCTTCACAATAAACTGCACAATACATTACTATACAATTGAATACATTCCTACACAATTGAATAAAATAATCATAGTTTATGATTATTTTATAATTATTAATATGAAATTCTAATTATGAAATAGTCTTTACACGAATTACATTAATCTTGGTATAGTAACATAATATAACACAAATACATATGCCAATATTGCTAAAACTATTGCAATTAACCACGCAGGCACAACAGTTTTTCTTTTAAAGCCTAACCCAAAATTGCGAAGACTACCATCACGATTATAGATAAAAGGTGGTTTAAAATAAATAACAGTAGAATACATTATTAAAAATAATATAACTGCAAATGACGAGGGATGTTTATTCACATATGCACGATTCATTTCTGCTATATATTACACATATATTTTGTGTAAATGGTAATTATAAAACTAGTAATTATAACCCCGGTAATTATAACCCCAGTAATTATAACCCTGGTAATTATAACCCCAGTAATTATAACCCTGGTAATTATAACCCCAGTAATTATAACCCCAGTAATTATAACCCCGGTAATTATAAAAATATTATTAGCATATTGTTTATTGCTGTCCCTGTTGTCTCTGTTGTCCCTGCTGTCCCTGTTGTCTCTGCTGTCCCTGATTCATTTCTTGGTTACGCTCCTGTTGCATTTTCTCCATCGAGACATTTCCTATTGTATCTGGTGCATAATTATCTGGCGGTGTTTCAATATCATCCTCGAAATTGAGGGTTGCGTAATGGTGTTGCTGTCTCATACCACCGCTACCTTTCGCTGATAGTGTTTCCGAGTCTTGGTCTAAAAAACTAAAATTGTCTGATGCCACGCCGTATCCAGCACCTCCTATAAGTGAAAACGCAGCAGGCTCTCCTTGTTGTTGAGTAGCAGCAGACTTTAGTGCCTCTTGTTTCGGTGTAAGATGTTGGGTAATCTCATCACCAAATAAAACTCGATGTCCCTTATTAATCAACAAAAGCGCAGGAACTTTAGTAATTGTTGGTGGAAGTAATATTTCTTGTCCGTTCTCTAAAACCACATAATTTGCGCCATTTTCTCTAGTAACACGGTTATCAATACAGACAAAATGCATATCATTTTGGAGGCCTGATTGCGAGATGCTTTGGAGAAGCTGCTTACACTTTTCACAGTAATTGCTATAGTAAAGAATCGAGCTCATATATATTTATTATGAATTATATTTTAAATAAAAATTGAACTAAAGCTATATTGCATATATATAATATACATACAATGAATCCGGTTATTTCCGAGATTGAGGTGGATGAACCGTTCCTTCGTTTTCGAATGTCAAATATAAATGTTAGCCTGGCTAACGGCTTGAGGCGTATTATTGTAGGCGAGATTCCAACGCTTGTATTTAGGACTTCACCACATGATAAAAATAAAAGTGAGTTTATTATTAATACTTCTCGTATGAATAATGAGCTGATTAAGCAGCGACTATGTTGTATTCCTATTCATATTACTGATACTGCATTCTTATTTGAGGACCATATTGTGGAGGTACATAAGAAAAATGAAAGCCAAGAGATACAATATGTGACAACTGGTGACTTTAAAATTAAAAATATTACAAATGATATGTATCTATCTGATGCAGCATGCAAAAGCGTTTTCCCACCTAATAAAATTACCGGTGATTTTATTGACCTTATTCGTTTACGACCGCGTTTATCGGATGATATGCCTGGTGAGGAATTGCACCTGACATGTCGTTTTGATGTGGGGACTGCAAATGAAAATGGAAGTTTCAATGTTACGTCTACATGTAGTTATTCGGCAACAAAAGACCTTATTAAGGCAAATGCAGAATGGACGGCGCGCGCAAAGACCTTAAAATCCGAGGGCATGACTGCAGATGATATTGCTGATAAAAAACTTGATTGGGATAATCTTGATGCAAAAAGAATTACTGTTCATGATTCGTTTGATTATATTATTGAATCCGTAGGACCATTCCCCAATATGTCTATTGTAGAAAAGGCCTGTGCAGTTATGGTTGCAAAGCTAAAGAAATTCGGTGACGATGTCCAGTCAGCAACCGGTATGGTAACAAGATCTACTTCTACAATAGAAAATTGTTATGATATTAAACTGGTTGGCGAGGGTTACACTCTTGGAAAAGTAATTGAATATATTATGTACGCAAAATACTATGATAAGCCCAATAAATCAAAAGATAAAATTTTGACATACTGTGGGTTCCGTAAACCGCATCCACATATTGATGAGAGTATTATTCGTCTTGGATTTAAAATAAATATTGAGCCGAGCGAAGTAATCGCATATTTAGTGGGTGCGTCACAAGATGCGATTGCTATTTATGAAAAAATTCAAGAGGAATTTACATCGGAGTAAATGACTCAATACTCATAACATATTAATCTTTTAATTATCTCTTAATTATCATAATAAATTTTTATTTAATATGATAATTTTTCTTTTTTCTTTTTTCTTTTTTCTTTTTGGTCGGTATAATTAAGTCGACACCGCGTTTACCGCCTCATCTGCAACATGCTCCTCTATCTGTCGTTTGCGCATCGAAAAATTCAGCGTAAACATCAGCCTCGCAGGATGAAGCTGATTCACATAATCCACTACATAACGTCGCGTAATGTAACCACCACGTTCACGAAGTTCCTTCAGATATTTGGTATGAAGACTATACATGTGTGGTTTGTATTGTCCAGGGAAATCTGCCAGCACCTTATTCTTTTTCACATAACAATCAATATAATTTTGATGTAGCTGATTGGTGAACGCGTGAATATGCTCGCGGAACTCACTAAATGACCTCTTGGCCTCTCCAAAATATTTAAGATATGCTCCAACTTTCCCCTGCTGGCGAAGAGAAATATAATGGTACTGCAGCTTCGGTTGATTTCCGCGAAGCTGTCTTACCTGTTCATAATTTGGGTTACGGAATTTACTTCGCTCTCCAGTTGTTTTATTCTTTAGCATGATACCGACAATTTTATAATCAGTATTCCCGCTCGCCCATTTATCGCGAAGTTCATCATAACTATCGAAATCAAAATGCATAGGAATTCTTACATTTGTATGAGCCATCATATCAATCTTATCTTGTCTTTGAACTTCTGTTACTGTATATGATGCATTGTCAATGTGATATGCTGCAACCAGAAAAATATTAGGCTCCTGAAAAGGTGCAACAATTCGATTTTGTGGATGCTGTAACACAAAGGTATAGCAATATCTTCGGTCCAGTGCATCAAATTCTAGGTTTGACTTGTTGCATGCATCCAGAAACATATAACGGAACGTATCTTCTTTACGAATCGTACCGTTTTGAAAATAAGTCATGCGACCACCAACGCCGCTTCGCGTAGAAATCTCCCAGTCACCATCATCACCAAGCTCCGGCACAAAAAACACATTAATCATGGTCCCCTCAATAAATTCTTCTGCATATCCATCATTTGGGGAATTATTTTGGATGTATGTGTCAATTGCTACAGATTTAGGAGGTGAAAATGCACGAATATTACTACCATAAAAAATAACAGAGCGAAATAGCCCAGACGATGCAACTGTCTCTTGAGTGAGTAGACTTTTGTTATATTTTATAATACGATATTGAAGTTCCGTATGTGTAAATTTCTTACACTTTAGATGCAAAGCATCAATAATTGATTCAGATTTATTCGATTCAGATTTATTCGATTCAGATTTATTCGATTCAGATTTATTCGATTCAGATTTATTCGATTCAGATTTATTCGATTCAGATTTATTTGAATTCGCGAATTCATTATATACAGAGCGCATATCCAGTGTATGTACTGTTGCGAGATTGTATGAGATTGCCATGATACATTTATATGTACATCAGCCTTTAACTTGTTTCCAAATTAAATTCACGTTTAGCATTTAAATTTCTCATATAAATATAAGGTAATGGCTGATAATATTACAAAATCATCGACATATAAAGAAGAAGGTCGGGATTATGATGTCGACGACACTATACAAAAAGAAGAAGAACAAGACCAACCACAAGAACAACTACAAGAACAACTACAAGAACAACTACAAAAAAAACCACAAGAGCAAGAACAAGAGCAAGAGCGAGAGCAAGAGCGAGAGCAAGAGCGAGAGCAAGAACAAGAGCGAGAGCAACCACAAGAACAACTAGAACAAGAAGATATAAATATACAATTAGGGGATATTATAAAACTAATAGCTCCGGCTGATGAACGAGTAAACGATAAATTATTTTATATAAATTATATTGATACTGAAAAAGCAATTATGTTAGAACCAAATGGTGAAAAATATACAATGCATATAGATAAAGATGGTACATTGCGTAATAAGTCTATAGAAGCGATTGAAATTATAAATCGTCCAAAAGAGTTGGGATATGCGAGACAACATGACCTTTTGCCAGATACTTGGATAAATATTGAATTTGGTGGAGATATTCCAACAATCATTACAGGGAAAATTATTAATTTAGAAGAGGACCAAATTGAGATAAAAACGACTGATGGTGAAAATATATTTTTAGATTTTGGATACAGGGGTCTTCCAGAAAATATACCTATAGAAAAGATTACGATACGTGATGCTCCATATCAGAGTGAGTCACAGGATGATAAGTCCCAACAAGCGAAGGAACAGTCCCAACAAGCGAAGGAACAGTCCCAACAAGCGAAGGAACAGTCCCAACAAGCGAAGGAACAGTCCCAACAAATTCATGAAACAGAATCCATAGATGAACAATCTACTCATGTTACCGCAACAAAGCCAGAATTACAGCAACAAATAAGAGACGTTTTGTTGGAGGCAGACCAAATTATTATGGGTTCCGAGTTGGATGAAGTATCCCAAGTTGTAGATGTCCCTGAAAATGAAAAGCGATTTGGAATTGATAAACAAACTTCGGATTTATTGGACGAGCTTCTCTCGGCCATACCAAATCATCAGAGAACAGAATCGGTTTTAAACAACATACATCTGATGATAGAGAGATTTAGGCAGTTGCGCAAAGAGTACTCAACATTTGACGAGCATAATAATGCATTAATGAAGAAAACTCAAGGAGCAACATTTAAACCACTTGTTTCAAAATTACGAGACCTTTCACAAAAATTATATTGGATACTACCTGTTGCCCAAAATAAAAAGAAGCTATATGATTTAGATATTGATGCGCAGGATGACTTTGATGACATCGTCCCCCTTACTCTTGCAAGTGTTCGGTTAGAAGAATACGACATACGTCAGCGTTATTTAGAAAATGATATACCTGAAGGTGAAGACAGTAACTCATTTTTAGCAAATGCCATGAATCCATATCTCACCCCATATCTAAATGCACCACTTACCGACCAAAATATTACGGCGAAACGCGTGCAAACAAATATAACGGCTATAATTGATAATTTAGATGATTTCTATTCTTCCGTCGCACACAATGATGATGTGCGTAGAAAGCGTTTTTTAATCCAAGAATATAACCTTGGATTACGTACGATTACAACAGAGAAAAAAATTGGGGGAGGCGTTGTTGTAAAACCAAAAAAACTTACACCGAATGATAATATTGTTATAAAATCTTTTATTACGTTACCAAATAGTACAGTTCGGTTTTCCAAAATAAATCTTCCGAGCACTGACATTATGACGAAATCCTCACTACATAGAAATTATATAGATTATTGGAAAATATTTATTAGTAAACGAATGATTACGCCGATAATAGTAGATAAGTTGGATGATGAAGACAAGAGAGAACACAAGAGGGAACAAGAAGATACTACATTTCTTACGGGAATAAAAGAATATATTTTGGATGCCGGTATCACAGACCAATCTACATTGGCGGAACGCGAGAAAATATACGAAAAATATTTAAATAAAATAGTTCCAAAAACTCGTGTGCTTTTTAAAATGGTTAAAAATAATATAGATGGTGAATTATCTATTTATGGTATTTTAAAATACTTGGAACCCTTTATGATTTATCAAAAGGATATTTCGTTTAAACAATATCAGGAATTTACTCGTTTTATATCTGAAAAAATTGCAGATTTTAAAAAAAACTTCGCGGCTGGACAGCGAGATGTTACAGCATGGAGCCGAACAAGCAACGTGCAAGTAATCCCCATGTTGGTGTCTTTTATTTCTGCAGAGTATTATACCCAGCTTATTACTGGTTATGGGTTTGGAACAATTAATGATGTCGAAAATATGAGTAACTCGGAATTTCTAAATCACGTGATACTAACGGATGGAGGCAGATTGTATAATACGATTATCGCAAAAATGACCTCCACGCTCATGATAGATGGTGGACTCGAGCAACTTGAACAAATTGAATTACTTGTCAACGAAAACAAGAAGGAGGAGGTGGAAACGAACACGTGCAAAAAATATATATTGAGTAAAAAATATTTGGCGATAGATGAAATGGAAGAGGATAATGGAACAGATATATATTTCGATAAACAGTATGATAAAACATACTATGGTCTGATAAATGAATATGAAGAGTTGCTTGGGGATGATATGTCTAGAGATGAAAAAATCGCACGATTATCGAATAAATTAAAAGAAAATGTGGGACTTACAGATATAGATGCATTGCGCGATGCGACAGCAATGATTGATAAGAAGCGTCTTGTTAAAGATGGAGATTATTGTGTCGTTGTCAATGAAACAGATGTTGGACCGGACTTTTTATATTATAGACGCGATGATAATAACTGGGTACAAGATACGAGTGTTTCAGAAGATATATTTACAGATAAGTCTAAAATGTTTTGTGATTTAAATGAGAAATGCCTTGATGTCGATGGTACATGTAAAACAACAGAGGGTAATTCTACTTTTTTACAGGATAAAAATATGGATAAAATACTTTCCGAGTTTGATGATAATTTACGTGTTGGTGCGAGGATTATTCAGGGTCGAATTGAGAGGGAATTAGTACATGCTGGCTCGCGCATAAGTATTATTCGTGAGCTATCCAAGCAAGAAATATATAAGTATAATAATAAGCATCTTTTGCTAGGCGATACTAGCATTGATTATGATATAGTCATATCGCCATACGCATCTCTTCGTGATAAAATTCTTGGTCAAGGAGACATTGCAAAGCGACAAATTGATATTGGGCGATTTGTAGCAAACTTCACCAGACCACCTTCTGATTCGGAAGACGAATGGTGGTTATATTGTATTGATACAGATACGAAATTACTTCCTTCTTTTATTGCGAAGCTTGCCACTGTCTTTATTGAAAATGGCAACTACATTCTTGCAGTAGAGAGAATATGTGCTGAACAAGGTACAATAAGTGATGATGGTGATAATTGGGTAGACAAGCACAGTGGTTATAATATAATATCTATTTCATTTAATGCAGAGGAAGGATACACCGATGCCGGATTTAGAGAGAAAAGCAGGGATTTATTAACAGAGGAAATAGGAAGTGCAATTATTCAGACAGGAAAATCGAAACATAAGTATGATAATCAGACAGCGCAAAAAATATATAATGTTGCGAATGCGATTGGGAAATTTACAGGGATTGATATACACCCACATGCAGAATTTATTGTGAAACAATCAACCGAATTACTTGTAAAAACAATGCCAAGCCAAGACGATTATGAGGCGGCGCGACAAGCCGCAATGGCTAAAGGAAAAAAACGTGATACGTATGAAGTCGCATATCATTCAGCACTTGTAGTAATCACTCTTTGTTTTTTCCTGGTTGCAGTTCAAACAAGCATTCCGTCAATATCAACCCGTAAACGCCATCCTGGATGCATCCGTTCATTCTCGGGTTACCCTATTGGTGGTATTGAGGATATGGGCGGGGTGACTTATATTGCATGCATTGCATTTAAGATTAAAAGCTCGGTTGAGCCATGGAATGGTATTTCAGGACTTGGGCAAAAGTCTCTAGTGAAACGTATGCGCGCAATGTTTGAAGGCTTTATTACCAAATTAGAAATTGTACAAGAGAGAATGAGTGAAAAAGAAGAATATAATCTATTA
>Ga0209501_10005929_pt1 | contig 11106 bp, 21 predicted proteins | sample ArcticOcean_MG_C_4_FD_187434 | JGI IMG/M metagenome (GOLD analysis project Ga0209501, IMG submission 187434) | Marine microbial communities from western Arctic Ocean - ArcticOcean_MG_CB4_134 (SPAdes) (version 2) | ecosystem: Environmental > Aquatic > Marine > Oceanic | place: Arctic Ocean...
GATCCTTGTGATTGTACGGTAGAAAAACCGTGCGAGTGTTGTGAAGACCATCAGGCAACAGGACCATGACCAACGACCATAAAAGTGACCGTGGGTTCTTAAATTTTAAACACCCTAAAGATGTAGGTTTTAATTATTATGAACATTTAAAATTTACATGGAAGGAAAGTATTCTAGCATTAGGCATGAGTTTAATCATGTTTATACATGGAATATTTCCCCCATTGTTTGACCTTATTTTTGCAGAATATATAAAGAAAGCTCAAGAAAGAATTGATAGAATAAATGCAATCTATGAACTTGTTCACTTGGGGAGAAGTTAATGAAAAGTAAGATATTACCAATGATATTTTTGATTGGAGCAACAGTATATTTATCTGGATGTGCTACAGTATTACCATATATGCTCATGTTGGGGGGTTAATATGCCGAGAATGGAATTTACTTATGATCGTATATTATATGCGAGAGATTTGGGTTATTATAAACATAAGAATATGGAAAGATCAGTAAAGGAATGCCATAGATTGTTTGGTATAAAAAAACCTATGTATGATCAGTTGTATATGCTTAAAGCATTTACTTACGGAAAATTGCAAAGAGAATACAAGAATGTGGTTTTGGATAATAACTAGTATAGCAGGGGCAATTTTAGGTAATGCAGCTGACAGTTGGTTTGCTGATACTAAACTTGGAATATGGTTCTATAAAAAAGTTGACAATGTTTCGACATGGGCTTCTAAGAAATTGGGGTTGAAGGTATTACAGGATGAGAAGAATTGGAAGAAAAAATATCCTAATGTTTCAAAGAAACTTGACGAATTAGAAGCCAGAATCAACAAAATAGAAGGAGAAAAACATGATAGCTAGTTGGATTTCAGAACGAGTAAATGAAGGATCAAGTCATCAGGGTGTAATCGTTGTTGCAGCTTGTGTTGCAGTATTGTTCTTTGCCGTTCCTTTAACTAAAGTCATTCTTTGGGGTGCCCTTGCATGGGGTATCTGGTCTATGTTAAAGAAGGGCTAACAGATGACTGAGTTGGAAACAAAGGTCAAACTTCTTGAAAAAGAGATTCATGATCGAAAAGGAGTATTTCAGAGATTGGATATCGCAATTGAGAAGTTGACCGATGTTTCCAACTGCATTAATCGTATGCTTGCTGTGCATGAGGAAAAAATAGCAAGACAAGAGGAATCAATTGTCGAGGCAGAAGGGCTAATAGAAACTCGTAGAATAGAACTTACGATAAAAATAGACGATTTACATTCCAGAATTACAACCAATACCAAGGAAATTATGACTGCTGCCACTGTTCAACACAAAGAGCATACTGATGATATCCAGAAATTACGAAATGACCTTACTACCAGAGTAGGCATACTTGAAAAATGGAGATGGCTTATTATAGGTGGATCAATTGTTGTTGGATTTTTATTGCATAAATTTATGATTGTCTCTTGACATTTTGACTTAATTAGTATACTATGGTTTAATGGATTCATATATTGATATAAAATATCTCAATTTAATCTCCCCCCAATTACAACAATTTAAAAAGAAGGGTGATTTTCTATGGAATTTCCGTTGTCCTTATTGTGGAGATTCACAGAAATCTCGTACTAAGGCTAGAGGATTCGTATATCGTAAGAAGAATGATCTGTTCTACAAATGTCATAATTGTGGAGTAGGAACAACATTAGGTAAGTTGATTGAGCATCTAGACTCAAAAACTTACAAAGACTATATATTGGAACGATATAAGAAAGGGGTTAAAACTAATAACCCAGAGCCGGAGTTTAAGTTCGATGAACCAATCTTTCGCAAAAAGGGTGTCCTCAAAAATCTCAAGTCAATTTCAGACTTATCCACAGATCACCCGGCAAGAAAGATTATTGAAGAAAGAGCTATACCATTCGAATCATTCTCCGATTTGTATCTATGTGAGTCATTTTATCAATTCACAAATACATTAATACCAAATAAGTTCCCTTCCTTGGACGGAGATCATCCAAGGTTGCTGATACCGTTTCGGGATGAACAAGGAGAAATATTCGCATATCAAGGAAGAGCTTTTGGAAAAGAACAACCCAAATACATAACCATTAAATTAGAAAATCGTGATAAAATTTTTGGTCTGGATCGGGTTGATAAGAGTAAACATGTTTATGTGGTTGAAGGCCCACTTGACAGTTTATTTTTAGATAATTGTATTGCTGTCGCAGGAGCAGATGTTCCTCCAATGGATTGTGACTTCACAGTAATTTTTGATAATGAACCTAGAAATAAGGAGTTGTTGAAACAGATAGATAAAGTAGTTAAACAGGGATATAGAGTTGCATTCTGGCCTGATCAAATGAGGTGTAAGGATATAAATGACATGATTATTCATGGTTATACAAAAGAACAAATACAAAAAATAATCAAGGATAATACTTTTACTGGAGCTGCAGCACAGTTGAGATTTATAGAATGGAAAAAAATAGATGAAGGAAAAATGGCAAAATCAACACGATACGAAGGAAGCACCTTGGGATTATAATGAATTTGATGTTGATTTTAAAGAAGAATTATTGTCACTATCAAGTGATAATAAAACTGTTATAGATTTAGGTTGTGGAAATGGTTCACAATCACATTATATTGAAAAAATGGGATACGATGTAACAGCATCTGATATTGTAAATGTTTTGAAGTATGATGTCAAAAATTTTGTCATAAACGATGCTTTAAATTCAAAATTAACAAAAACATATGATATCATAGTAGATAGAGGATTGGTGCATAATCTTTTTCATTTAGAAAATAGGAACAAATATTTTGAGATGATAGGAAATATAACTCATGAAAAGAGCTATATACTTTTGAAAGTTATGAGTCCTTATGAGACAAGGTTTCATCCCCTGACTCATTCTGGCCCTTATCGTTTTACAGAAAAACAATTAGTTAAATTTTTTATGGGATTTAAATTTGAGTGTGTCCAATTAAAGGATACATATTTTTACAGTAATATAAAACCATATTTAAGAGGCTATTTTTGCGTATACAAGAAAGAGGAGTCGAATTAATGTCCAACAATTATCTTCCCACAACATATCAAGAATTTATTCATTTATCTAGATATTCAAGATGGTTGCCAGATAAGGAACGGAGAGAAACATGGGGAGAAACAGTTAAGAGATATTTCGATTTCTTTACAGAACATTTAAAAGATATGCATAATTACAAATTGACAAAATCTCTTAGAGAAGAGTTGGAAAATGCTGTACTAAATTTAGAAATTATGCCATCCATGAGATGTCTCATGACTGCTGGAGAAGCTCTTAAACGTGAGAATATTGCGGGATATAACTGTTCTTACGTTGCAGTAGATCGACCTCAAGCATTTGATGAAATTCTTTATGTATTGATGAATGGTACTGGTGTTGGATTTAGTGTGGAAAGACAATATATCTCCCTATTACCTGATATTGCAGAAGAGTTTCATGAGAGCGATACTACTATCATTGTTGCAGATAGTAAGTTAGGTTGGGCAAAAGCATTTAAAGAACTCATTGGTATGCTATATGTGGGACAAATTCCTTGTTGGGATATGTCTAAAGTTCGTCCTGCTGGCTCTCCACTCAAAACCTTTGGGGGTAGAGCATCAGGCCCAGAACCATTAGAAGCATTATTTAATTTTTCAGTAAATACATTTAAGTCTGCTGCAGGGCGAAAGCTATCTTCCATTGAAGCACATGATATAGTATGTAAGATTGCAGAGATTGTGGTTGTTGGTGGAGTTCGTAGGTCTGCACTAATTAGTCTGTCAAATGTCTCTGATGATCGTATGAGGGCTGCAAAGTCTGGTCAGTGGTGGACTACAGAACCACAAAGGGCCCTTGCAAACAACTCTGCATGTTATACAGAGAAACCAGATATAGGTGTATTCATGGATGAATGGAAGGCACTATACGATTCTAAATCTGGTGAACGAGGTATCTTTAATCGTGAGAGTGCGATTAAGATGGCAGCCAAAAATGGCAGACGTAACACAGAAGATTACGAATTTGGTACGAATCCATGCTCCGAGATTATTTTAAGGAGTCGTGAATTCTGTAATTTATCAGAAGTAGTAGTCCGGCCTACCGACACTAGGGAGTCTCTTTTAAGGAAAGTACGACTTGCAACGATTCTTGGTACATTTCAAGCCACCCTTACAAATTTTAAATATGTTTCCTCTTCATGGAAAAAGAACTGTGAAGAGGAACGTCTTTTAGGGGTATCTCTTACTGGTATTATGGACTGTTCTCTTACAAATGGTAAGGAATATTTTGACCGAAGGTCAGCACATAGACTACCAACAATTTTACAAGACTTAAAAAATGAAACAATCAAAATTAATTTAGAATTTGCAAAGAAGATTGGTATTAATCAATCCGTTGCTGTAACGTGTGTTAAACCATCAGGGACGGTCAGCCAGCTAGTTGATGCTGCATCTGGTATTCATGCACGGCATAATCCATACTATATTCGTACAATACGAGGAGACAAGAAAGACCCTCTCACAAAAATGATGAGAGATGCAGGATTTCCTATAGAAGATGATGCAACAAATCCAAGCCACACTTCTGTATTTTCTTTTCCCATAAAGGTAGATGAAAGTGCAGTTTTTCGTACTGATATAGGTGCAATTAAACAGCTTGAACTTTGGAAAGTTTATCAAGAATATTGGTGTGAACATAAGCCTTCTGTTACTATCTCTGTCAAGGAAGCTGAATGGATGGAAGTTGGAGCATGGGTGTATGATAATTTTGACAGTATGAGTGGTGTCAGTTTTCTTCCATTTTCAGAACATACATATAAACAAGCACCATATCAAGATTGTGATAAAGAAGAATACGAAATCCTTCTTGATAAAATGCCTAAAAATGTGGAATGGAATAAATTAGCAGATTATGAAAAAACAGATATGACTATTGCATCACAAGAGCTTGCTTGTAGTGCTGGATTCTGTGAAATTCAATGAAACTTATAGCTTGTGAATCATGTGAAGCAGAATATAAAATACAACATAATATGAGTGAAAGATATTATCTTGTCTTACATTGCACTTTCTGTGGAGCTGACCTTTCTGATGAATTAGAGGATGAAATTGAAGAGTGGGATGAAGACGATAATATGTGATATTGATGGTACTATTTTCAAATATTCTAGAAATGGTACTTATGATATAGTAAATAAAGAACCAGAAGTCCTTTCTGGAGCTGTAGATCAATTTAATGCATGGGAAATGTCAGGCTGTAGGATTATTCTCATTACAGGCAGAAGAGAGTCTTTACGAGAAATTACAGAAGCTGCTTTAACGGACTTTGGTATTCCTTTCGATGTATTACTTATGGGATATGCTGATACTGGACGAGTACTAATTAATGATGTTGGTGGCAAGGGAAACTGTAAAGCTCATGCAGTTTCCCTTCCTAGAGATCAAGGTTTTGATAAATTTGAATGGAGTGAAGTCGGAATATGAATGAATTAAGTTATGCTTTAAATACAATATTTTTTGTTATATCAGGTGCAATGGTTATGTGGATGGCAGCAGGATTTACTGCTCTTGAAGCGGGTTCAGTACGAACTAAAAATGTCACAGAAATTTTAACTAAGAATGTAGCACTATTTGCAGTAGCATCTATTGCATTTTTATTTTGTGGTTACGGGATTATGTATGGGTGGAATGAACCAAAGACTCATTCTATGTATGCTGATTTCTTCTTCCAAATGGTGTTTGTTGCAACAGCAATGTCTGTAGTATCAGGTGCAGTTGCAGAAAGAAAAAAACTATGGTCATTTCTAATATTTGCTGCTATTTTTACAGGCTTTATTTATCCACTAGAAGGACAGTGGACATGGGGTGGTGGATTTCTAAGTGAATCAGGGTTTTTTGATTTCGCTGGTTCTGGTATTGTTCATATTGCTGGTGCAGCTGCAGCTCTTGCCTCTGTTATTATGATTGGGCCTCGTGATGGAAAATATGATGAGAACGGGAAACCGTTAAATATTCCTGGCTCAAATATGCCTCTTGTTGCATTGGGTACATTAATTCTGTGGTTGGGTTGGTTCTTCTTTAATGGCGGTTCGCAGTTAGCATTTTCCACTATTGCTGATGCACAGGCATTAGGTAAGATATTTGTTAATACTAACATGGCAGCTGCTGGTGGATTGTTAGGTGCTATGATTGTATCTAAACTTTGGACAAAGAAAGTCATTCTCAATGTAACTCTAAATGGTGCATTGGCCGGATTGGTTGTTATTACTGCTGACCCATTTTCACCAAGTCCAGAGATTGCTGTACTCTATGGTGCATTAGGTGGTATATTGATTCCAATGTCTATGTCTCTTCTTGAGAAATGGGGTATTGATGATCCTGTTGGTGCTATCTCTGTACATGGTACTGCTGGTATAATTGGACTACTATTAGTTCCTATCTTTAATGCAGAGGCTACAATGTTGGCACAGTTAATCGGTATAGTAACTATCGGTGGATTCGTGTTCACATCGTCTATTGTTGTTTGGTGGGGACTACATAAGACTATAGGTATTCGTGTGGGTAAAGAAGAAGAGTTAGTTGGTTCTGATATGTACGAAGGTACAGGAAATGCATATCCAGAATTTATGGAACGGAGAAAGTAAATTAAAACACAATCAGCAAAATCAAAAGGACGTAGACTCCAACAATGGGTTCGTAACATCTTAATAGAAAAATTAGATGTGCATCCAGAAGATGTGGAAAGTCGTTCTATGGGTTCTGGTGGTGAAGACCTGATTATGGCTAGAGCTGCTAGAGACAAGTTTCCCTATTCCATTGAATGTAAGAATCAGGAGAGTGTAAACGTATGGAAATCGTATGCTCAAGCAAAAGGTAATGCTGGAGAGTATGAACCTATTGTTGTGCTGAAACGTAATAATACCAAACCATTAGTTCTTCTGGATGCAGAATATTTTATAGCATTACATAAAGTGATAAAGGAGTTAGCCAATAAATGACAAATTGGTGGATTGAACAATATAAACAATATCATGCTGAGAAGTATACTAATTACCCTGGCAACAACTTGAAACCTCAACTGCATCACATAAAGGACTTGGTACAGGACACTAATGCTGAGACACTTCTGGACTATGGTTGTGGTAAGGGACTACAATATACGAAGTGGAAACACCACGAAGAATTGGGTGTCATGCCTGCATTGTATGACCCTGCTGTTCCAGAATATGAGAACCTACCTGATGGCCCATTTGACGGTGTGTATTCAACTGATGTGTTAGAACATATTCCGAAGGAAGATATACCAAAGACTATTATGGAAATTTTTGGTAGAGCAGAGAGATTTGTATTCCTTGCAATATGCACCAAACCAGCTATTGCAGTACTTCCTAGTGGAGAGAATGCACATTGCACAGTTGAACCTATGGAATTTTGGAAAAAGATGGTGGAAACCTATACTCCAAAACCTGTATACACACACATCAAAACTTATGGTAATTGCAATAGTTACGAGATATTGAATGAAGAATTATATCTGGAATGGATGTTAGATCAGGTTGTTGAGTTGGATAAAACATAAATAATTACATGGAAACTAAAGAATTTGTAAAGCTAGGTATAGGTTTAATAATTCTTGTTGGTTTCGTAGCTATAATGTATTTCTATGGTGGAAACCTATACTAAGTAGAATCTTATGAAAAAACTTTTGCCTTTTATATTTCTTTTTCTTATTAGCACTCCTGTAATGGCTGAAAGAGTTGCTAGTGTTATAGGAGTTGAAGGAGAAGTTACTGTCATCCGTGAAGGTAATGGCCTTCCTGTTACTAGGGGAGAAACCCTTCATAAATCCGATCAGATAACAACTGGTCAAGAATCAACTATAGAATTGAAGATGTTAGACGGTTCATTCATTAACTTGGGTGAAATGGCAGACATGTTTATAAAAGAACTGGTTTATGATCCCATCAAGAAAGATGGATTCATGGATCTTGAAGTTGCTGTCGGTGCTTTTCGTATAGTTAGTGGTTCTATCGCAAAGTTAGGGCCGGATCTGATGGTACTCAAGATACCTACCGCAACGATAGGTATAAGAGGTACAGGCCTCATAGGTAAGGCAAGTCCAGTAGGGGCAGAAAATTGGGTTATATTGGTTAAAGACCCTAATGGCCATATTGGAGAATTGGTGGTACAGAATACAGTGGGTATTACAATTTTGTCAAAGGAAAGTGAAGGTGTCACTATGATTTATCCAGATAGAAAACTTGCAAGAAAGCAATACACCCAACGATTTATATTAGAACTGATACAACAAGTGCCAGAGATTAAATTTATTCCTATACAGAAGAAACAATTTGATTCATTATTCGAATTTAATGGAATGAAATTAGATCGGTAAATTAATAATATGTTTTCCCGTATCAAAAAAATGTTTAAACGGATAGGTAAGTGGTTAGATGGTCAGCCAACGCCAAAATATCTTAGTGGTAAATAATATGATCTCTCTTTTTTGCATATGTGGTCTTCTAAATAGACATGTCATTTTTGCATAGCTCTCTTCTAAATAATAGTATCATAATATTTTAGGAGAGTAAATAATGACAACGACAGTTTTCAGTGGTCACAAGTTTGACTTTAAACCATTAGATTTTGTAAAACATGCAGCAGCAGGAGTAGGACGTTTTTTTATGATATGGGGCTATGCAAGAGCAGTTTCTGAACTGTCTCAAAATGGTATGCATGAAGAAGCAAAAGCATTAATGTTATCTATTCCCAATAAAAAATAAAAAAGGGGGTTGACAAACCCCCCCTTTTCCTCTATTATAGTAATATAGTAAATTTAATTGGATAAATATTGTTATGGACCCTACATTACATACTCTCATCGCAGTCGGTGCTCTTTTTGTTGCTTATCAATTAGGACGATTTCTCACGCACAGAAATCTTTTTGATGAAATTGCAAGTAAGATGCTACAAAAATTAGAGAATGATGGTTTTATTGCTGTCAAAAAAGATAAAGACGGCGAGAAAGACCTTATTCCTATTTCTGAAATTATAGCAAAAGCAACGAGAGATGCTTTCAACACAAAATAAATTTCTAGCTACATTTCTTAGTACCCTTTTAACAACATCTGCTCTAGCAGATGCTCCTTGTGATTATGAAAGCAAGAGCAAGGTTATATATGAGGGTAAGTTGGAGTCTGTCCGACTTATTAAGAAAAGCATCCAAGCTAATCCCCAAATAAAAGATGTGATGAAATGTGTTATGTCTATTGAGGCAAGAGTGAGGGGTAAATGGTATCCTTCAAAGGGAGAATATATGTTTGGCCCTGATATGTCACAAGAGGATGCCTGTGGATTAGCAGAAAACAGGGCCAAGGTCAAGGTAATGAGGGAGATTATACCCGAAACACTAAAAGGTGAAAAAAATCTCAAATGTACCTTGACAAATGTGAAGAATTCGTGTAGGATTGTATACATGAATGTCGTAATGACAGATTTTGGTAAACAACGAGTAAGGATGGAAAGTTGTGATGAAAAAAAGTGAAGTATATTTATATGGAGTAGCAATGGTTGCTGCGTCATTTATGATTATCTTTCTGGGTGGATGTGGAAACACCATCAGTGGAGTTGGTAAAGACATTACAGATGTTGGAACTAAAGTTTCTGCATGGCAGAATGAAAAATCTAAACAAAAGGTTGTTGAGAAAAGTCTCCCTCTCGATCATGAGGAAGAGGCATCTAAATGATGTTTAAGTTTCTCTTTGGAATCGGAATTGGTGTAATGCTTGCGGTATTTTACCCTGACATTATACCAGTTGTGAAAAGTGCATTTCTAGACACTGGTGCTAGAGATATTGCGGTTGAAACATTGAAAGGAATCAAATGATGAACGCAAAACTACTGGCAGGAGTTTCTACTCTTGCTTTAACCCTCGGCGCTTGTAGTGCCAATCTACCAAAATCTGTAGTTGATACCCCCGAAATCAGATACAAAACAGCAAAGGTGAAACTTGCAGTTTCACAGATACCTAAGTGGTATCAAGAAATGCCTGAGAAGAAAGGTTCTATCTTTACTGTTGGTGCTGCTACTGCACCAGACTTACAGTTTGCAGTTGATATTGCAACTCTTAATGCAAAGGTTGTTCTTGCTGATCGTATTAACGGTAAGTTAAAAGCAATGACTAAATCATGGATGGCTAAGTTTGGTCAGTCTGATGTTGATGTTGAAGTTATGAGTGAGATTGAAAAGGTTGCAAAGAATGTTATTGCAAATGTTGATGTTGCAGGGTATAATCCTACCAAGGTAGATATTTACCCGGCCGGTACTCAATATCGTGCATTTGTTCTTCTAGAGTATTCTGATAAGGAAGCAGCTAAGGTCATCTTCAATCGGTTACGTAAGGATCGTATGGTATATTCTCGACTACGTTCCACAGAAGCGTGGAAAGAACTTGACAAAGAAGTCAATTCATCTGAGAAGAAAGATGAAGGTCAGTCACTGAAAAATCTTGAAAATGTAATCGAGAAAAATAGGGAAGTGACTCGTGAAGCGCCTACTACTTAGTTCTGTATTAGTTCTCTCTTTGGGTGGGTGTTTGGCGCCTTCTGGTGTCAACCCCTCATTGGGATGTAGTCCTATAACTGGATGTACTTCTAAAGATTATTACCTCCCCGGCAAAGGTGTTTGGGCACCAAAATCAAAGTTTGGTAATAAGGCAACTTTTGGTGCAGTAGGGGGTGCAGCTCTTGGTGCAGCTCTTGGTGCAGGTAAAAGTCCTCTTGTAGCAGCCGGATATTCCGTTGCTGGTCTTGTAATTGGTCATGAAGTTGGTGCTCATTTCGATAAGGTAGATCAAATATATGCAACTACATTATTGAAACAGACTTTAAGTACAAATCAGGATGGGCAACTATCTACTTGGAAAAATCCAAATAAGGGATTTTCTGTAACACAAGGTCCAGTTGCTTCTAATGGTAATTGTCGAGAATTTGTATCCAATGTTCAAGTTGGAAGAGATTATCGAAAAGTTAGAGGAACCGCTTGTATGGAAAACGGTGTATGGATAATGAAAGAATTATATTAA
>Ga0209501_10005932_pt1 | contig 11102 bp, 10 predicted proteins | sample ArcticOcean_MG_C_4_FD_187434 | JGI IMG/M metagenome (GOLD analysis project Ga0209501, IMG submission 187434) | Marine microbial communities from western Arctic Ocean - ArcticOcean_MG_CB4_134 (SPAdes) (version 2) | ecosystem: Environmental > Aquatic > Marine > Oceanic | place: Arctic Ocean...
TTTCGCATCCTGTCCGAAAGATACCGCTATCCAAGAGCCCGATACGCCGTCAAAATCAGCACCGTGGCCGGGATCATCAACTTTGCCGCCGGGTTTTAACCAGCAGACCTAAAAGGGAAGTTGTGTCCCGGAAATCAGGACCCTACTTTTGCAACAGGTCTAATGCTCTTGCCCGCTTCTGCTGCCAAGGATATGCAATTACGGTCATGGCAACTGCCTATTTCACGCACCCGGTTTGCATCAAACACGATCCCGGTCCCGGCCATCCGGAATCGCCGGCGCGGCTGATTGCCGTGAACGAGGCTCTAGCCGAATTCGATGGACTGCTCCGTGCCGAGGCGCCCGAGGCGACGATTGCGCAATTGGAGCGGGTGCATGGCAGCGCCTACATCAATTCGGTTTTGGCGGCGGTTCCCGACGAAGGCTACCGGTCGCTGGATCCCGACACGGCGTTGTCACCGGCGTCGGGCGAGGCCGCGTTGCGCGCCGCCGGCGGTGTCTGCGCCGCCGTTGACTTGGTTGCTAAGGGCAAGGCCGGCAACGCCTTTTGCGCCATGCGCCCACCCGGCCATCACGCCGAAGCCAGCCAAGCCATGGGCTTTTGCCTGTTCAACAATGTCGCCATCGGCGCCCTCCACGCGCAGGCCGTGCATGGGCTCAAGCGCGTCGCCGTGGTCGATTTCGACGTCCATCACGGCAACGGAACCCAGCATAGTTTCGAAAATGATGCGTCGCTGTTCTACGCCTCCAGCCATCAATGGCCGGCTTATCCCGGCTCCGGCGCCGCCACCGAGACCGGCGTCGGCAACATCGTCAACGTGCCGCTCAGCCCACGCGCCGGCTCAAGCGATTTCCGGGCCGCCTACAGGCATGCCATTTTGCCGCGGCTTCGGGATTTTGCGCCCGATTTTTTGCTGATTTCCGCCGGCTTCGATGCCCACGAGCGCGATCCGCTCGCCCAGCTCAACGTCACCACCGAAGATTTTGCATGGCTCAGCCGGGCGTTGGCCGAGTTGGCCGCCGGCGTTTGCGGCGGCCGTTTGGTTTCAACCCTGGAAGGCGGCTATGATTTGCCGGCGCTGGCCGCATCGGCGGCCGCCCATGTCACCGCCTTGATGGAAGCCAGCCCGTGATGATCGTCTTGCCCATTGATGGTGCGGCGGCGTAAACTTTAAGCGGCCGTGGTTGCGGTCCAATTATTGGATTTGGGGGTGCCGGCATGTCCGAGGAAGCGATTCCAAAGGATATCGAGAAACTAAGCTTTGAAGACGCGCTGGGCGAGCTCGAAACCATTGTCGAGGCGCTGGAACAGGGCTCGGGCCTCCTAGACGATGCCATCAAGGCGTATGAGCGCGGAACTTTTTTAAAAAAACATTGCGATGCCAAGCTGCGCGCGGCGCGCGAACGTGTCGATAAAATCAATATCGGCGCCGGCGGCGAGCCGGCTGCGGAAAAAATGGAAAGCGAATAGGGGCTCCAAGCGTGCCTTCCTTCGACGACGAATTGGCCGACATTGCGCGCCTCACCGACGCCGCGTTGGACAGGCTGATACCAAATGGCGATGGGCCGGAAGCGCAGGTTCTTGACGCCATGCGCTATTCGACCCTGGCCGGCGGCAAGCGCATACGCCCCTTATTGGTGATCGCCACCGCCGATCTGTTCAACGTATCCAGGACGTCGTCCGAACGCGTCGCGGCGGCCATCGAAATGGTGCACACCTATTCGCTGGTGCATGATGATTTGCCGGCCATGGACGATGACGATTTGCGCCGCGGGCGGCCTACCTGCCACGTGGAATTTGATGAGGCGACCGCCATATTGGCCGGCGATGGCCTGCTGACATTGGCGTTCGAGGTGATTGCCGGCGCAGAGACCCATGGTCTCGGCGAAATCCGCGCCGAGCTTGCCTTGGAATTGGCGCGGGCGATCGGCGCGCAAGGCATGGTTGGCGGCCAGATGCTGGATCTGCTGGCCGCCGAGCACCAACTGGATGTTCCCGAGATTACCCGGCTGCAACGGATGAAGACCGGGGCGCTCATCAGCTTTTCCTGCCAGGCCGGGGCGATCCTTGGCAAAGCCGGCGATCACCAGCGCCATATGCTGGCTGCCTATGCCCACGATTTGGGTCTGGCGTTCCAGATTGTCGATGATTTGCTGGACCTGGAGGGCGACGCCAAAGAGATGGGCAAGCGCACCGGCAAGGACGACATGGCTGGAAAAGCCACCTTTGTGTCGCTGTTGGGCGCCGAACGGGCCCGCGAGCAGGCCAATATTCTTACCGAACAGGCAATAAAACATCTTGAGATTTTCGCAGAAAAAGGCAAATTATTGCGAGACTTGGCCGAATTTGTGATAAAACGGCGAAAGTAGACGCTTGTAATCAGTATTTATTTCGATCGTAAGGGAATTTTGGTGTCAAATAAGAAAAAGGAACAGTCGCCCAAAAGGCTTTTGGACGGTGTTAAAGTTCCGGCGGATATTAGGGGATTTTCCGCCGATGATTTGAAACAGCTTGCCGGCGAAGTTCGCGACGAGACCATTGAAGCGGTTTCGATCACGGGCGGGCATCTGGGAGCCAGTCTCGGCGTCATCGAATTGACGGTGGCCCTGCACCATGTCTTCAATACCCCGGACGACCGGCTGATTTGGGATGTCAGCCATCAATCCTATCCCCATAAAATTCTTACCGGGCGGCGCGATCGCATTCGCACATTACGCCAAGGCGGCGGCCTGTCCGGGTTCACCAAGCGTAGCGAGAGCGACTATGATCCGTTCGGCGCGGCGCATTCCTCGACCTCGATCTCGGCCGGGCTTGGCATGTCGGTGGCGCGCGATTTGTCGGGCGGTACCAACAATGTCATCGCCGTCATCGGCGACGGCGCCATGAGCGCCGGCATGGCCTATGAGGCGATGAACAATGCCGGTTCCATGGATTCGCGCCTGATCGTGATTTTGAACGATAACGATATGTCTATCGCGCCGCCGGTCGGCGCCATGAGCGCGTACCTGTCGCGGCTGATCTCGTCGAAGCCCTATCGCTCGATCCGCCATTTCGCCAAGGAAGTCGCCGGCAAATTCCCGCGCCGCCTGGAAGAAACCGCGCGCCGGGCCGAAGAATATGCGCGCGGCATTCTCACCGGCGGCACCTTGTTCGAGGAATTGGGCTTTTTCTATATCGGCCCGGTCGATGGCCACAATCTGGATCATCTCTTGCCGGTGCTCAAAAATCTACGCGATTCGGACGAGCGCCAACCGATGCTGCTGCACGTGGTCACCGAAAAAGGCCACGGCTACAAGCCCGCCGAAATCGCCGCCGATAAATATCATGGCGTCTCCAAATTTGACGTGGTGACCGGCAAACAGGCCAAATCAATCTCCAACATTCCCTCGTATACTTCCGTGTTCGCGGCGGCCTTGATCGCCGAGGCCGAAGCCGATGACAAAATCGTCGCCATCACCGGCGCCATGCCATCGGGTACCGGCCTCGACAAATTCGGCGCCGCCTTTCCAGACCGTTGTTTCGATGTGGGCATCGCCGAGCAGCACGCGGTGACCTTCGCCGCCGGTCTGGCTAGCGAAGGCTACAAGCCGTTCGCGACCATCTATTCAACCTTTCTGCAGCGCGCCTATGATCAGGTGATCCACGACGTGGCCATTCAGAGCCTGCCGGTTCGCTTTGCCATCGACCGCGCCGGGCTGGTCGGCGCAGATGGACCCACCCATGCCGGCGCGTTCGATCTGGCCTATCTTTGTTGCCTGCCGGGGTTCGTTGTGATGGCCGCCGCCGACGAGGCCGAATTGGTGCACATGATCGCCACCGCCGCATCCATCAATGACGGGCCGAGCGCCGTCCGCTATCCGCGCGGCGAGGGCGTCGGCGTCGATTTACCGGAAAAAGGCGTACCGCTAGAAATCGGCAAGGGCCGTCTGGTGCGCGAAGGAACAACGATTGCCATCCTCAGCCTCGGCACCCGCCTGGCCGAGGCCACCGCCGCCGCCGATGAGCTGGCCTCCAAGGGCTGGTCGACAACCGTCGCCGATGCGCGTTTCGCCAAACCGCTGGACGATGAACTGATCCGCAGATTAGCCCGCGACCATGAGGTTATGATCACCATCGAGGAAGGCGCCGCGGGCGGGTTCGGTGCGCATGTCATGCAGTTTCTCGCCAACGAAGGCCTGTTCGACGCGGGCCTTAAATTCCGCACCATGGTGTTGCCCGATATTTTCATCGATCAGGAAAAGCCCGACATTCAGTATGAGATCGCCGGGCTGAAACGCCAAGACATCGTTGCCACGGCGCTGCTTGCCCTCGGCGAAGAGGATGCCGCCGCGACCGCGTTGCCGCCGAAGCGCGCCTGACCACCGTGCCACCGGTAACTCCGGTAACTCCCAGCAATAAAAAAGGCGGCAAGCGCCGTCTCGACCAGGCGCTTGTGGAACGCGGGCTGGTGGAAAGCCGCAGCCGCGCCCAGGCGGTCATAATGGCCGGTCTGGTGTTCTCCGAGACCCGCCGCCTCGACAAGGCGGGCCTTCAGGTGGCGGCCGATTTGCCCCTTGAGCTGCGCGGCCAGGATCACCCCTGGGTGTCGCGCGGCGGCCTCAAACTGGATCATGCAATCAGCCATTTCGAGATTTCCGTCGCGGGGCTGATATGCCTTGATGTTGGCGCATCGACGGGCGGCTTTACCGATGTCCTGCTCAGCAAAGGCGCGGAGCGGGTTTACGCCATCGATGTGGGCCATGGGCAGTTGGCCTGGAAAATTCGCCAAGACGAGCGCGTTGTGGTTATGGAAAAAATCAATGCCCGCTACCTGAAAGCGGAAAGCCTGGGCGAAGCGCCTGGCTTTGTCTGTTGCGATACCAGCTTCATCGGTTTGGCGACCGTGCTGCCCGCCGCCCTTGATCTGGCGGCGCCGGGCGCCACCCTCGCGGCGCTGATCAAACCGCAATTTGAAGTTGGCCGCGCCGAGGTCGGCAAGGGCGGCATCGTCACCGATCCCCATTTGCACGACCGCGTTGTTGCGGAAATATCGGACTGGCTGGCCGATGTCATGGCGTGGCGGGTACTGGGAACCACGACAAGCCCGATTACCGGCGCCGGCGGCAACAAAGAGTTCCTAATCGCCGCGCAAAAACCCCTGGACTAACGCCATCAGCCGCATTGGCCCCGATGGCGCAGCATGTGATCGGCGAGCACGCAGGCGACCATTGCCTCGCCCACCGGTACGGCGCGGATGCCGACGCAAGGATCGTGGCGGCCCTTGACCGAAACTTCGGTATCCTCGCCGCTGATGGTGACGGTGCGCCTTGGGGTCAGGATCGAGCTGGTCGGCTTGACCGCAAAGCGAAGCACCACATCCTGGCCGGTGGAGATGCCGCCGAGGATGCCGCCGGCGTTGTTGGATAGAAAGGCGGGCGCGTTGCCCTGCATGCGCATTTCGTCGGCATTGTCTTCACCCGATAGCTCCGCCGCACCAAAGCCGGCGCCAATTTCGACGCCCTTGACCGCATTGATGCTCATCACCGCCTTGGCCAGATCGGCGTCCAGCTTGTCATAGACCGGCGCGCCGAAACCGGCGGGCACGCCCGAGGCGGCTATTTCGATCACCGCGCCGATGGACGAGCCGGATTTCCGAACCTCATCCAGATAGCTGTCCCAAATTTCAGCGCATTTGGCGTCCGGGCACCAGAAATCGTTTTCGGCCACCGCCGACCAGTCCCAATTGCCGCGCTCTATGGCGTGGCTGCCGATCTGAATGAGGGCGCCGCGTATTTCGATGCCGGGCCCTAGTACTTTGCGCGCGATGGCGCCGGCGGCCACCCGGCAGGCGGTTTCGCGGGCGCTGGCGCGGCCGCTGCCCCTATAGTCTCGAATTCCGTATTTTTGCTGGTAGGTGTAATCGGCGTGGCCGGGCCGGTACAGATCCTTGATGTCGTCATAATCCTTGGAGCGGGCGTCGGTGTTTTCGATCATGAGCGCGATCGGCGTGCCGGTGCTTTTGCCTTCGAACACGCCGGACAGGATTTGCACCGCGTCGGCTTCTTTCCTTTGGGTGGTGTGCCTGGATTGGCCGGGGCGGCGCTTGTCGAGCCAGGTCTGGATATCGGCCTCGGCAATATCGAGGCCGGGCGGCACGCCATCGACGACGCAGCCAATGGCGGGCCCGTGGCTTTCGCCGAAAGTGGTGAACCGGAAAAGGTGGCCGAAGCTGTTGCCCGACATGATCAGCCGGCCTGGTCGTCCTTGGCGACCGTCATGTCGGGGGCGTCGATGGCTTTCATGCCGACGATGTTGTAGCCGCAATCAACATGGTGGGTCTCGCCGGTAACGCCCGAAGATAGATCGCTTACCAGATACATCCCGGCGCCGCCCACATCATCGGCGGTGACATTGCGGCGCAAGGGGGAATTGTATTCGTTCCATTTCAGAATATAGCGGAAATCGCCGATGCCCGATGCCGCCAGGGTTTTCATCGGCCCGGCGGATAGGGCGTTCACGCGGATGCCTTGGGAGCCCATATCTTCGGCGAGATAGCGGACCGATGCCTCGAGCGCCGCTTTGGCGACGCCCATGACGTTGTAGTGGGGCATCACCCGTTCCGAGCCCGCATAGGTCAGCGTTATCAGGCTGCCGCCATCCGGCATCAGCGCTTCGGCGCGCCGGCAGATTGAGGTGAACGAATAGCAGGACACCATCATGGTCTGGGCGAAATTTTCCGCCGAGGTGGACACATATTTGCCCTTCAATTCGTTCTTGTCCGAATAGGCGATGGCGTGCACGACGAAGTCGAGTTTGCCCCATTTATCTTTGAGGGTCTCGAACACGGTATCGATGCTGGCCTCGTTGGTAACGTCGCAAGGCAGGATGATGTCAGACCCGATGCTTTCCGCCAGCGGCGTGATGCGCTTCAAAAGCGCGTCGCCCTGGTAGGTAAAGGCCAACTCGGCGCCGTGCTGGTGAACGACTTTGGATATGTTCCAGGCGATCGAGCGTTCGTTGGCGACGCCCATGATCAAGCCCCTCTTACCCGCCATGATGCCAGATGCGCTGTTCATATTTCCCTCGTTCGGCTCGTTACGTTGCTTCGCCGTACCAGCATAGGTAATGAGGCGCGCCGGATCGACCCCAAAATTATTTTCCCAAATTTGATAAGGGGTTTGGACAAAATTACAATCGAATTTTATGCTGGAGGTTATAACGGCATCGAAGGTGGCACCCAAGGTGGATGACGATAAAATGACGACCAGCGATCCGATCCAAATGTTCAAGGATTGGCTGGAGGAGGCGGGCGAAGCGGAAGCGGTCAATCCGACCGCCGTTGCCTTGGCCACCGCCGATGCGGCTGGCAAGCCATCGGTGCGTATGGTTCTTTTGAAAGACGTGGACGAAGAGGGGTTTGTTTTTTACACCAACTCGGAAAGCCGGAAAGGCTTGGAGCTGGCCGTAAATCCGCGCGCGTCGCTGTGTTTTTACTGGAAATCGCTATTGCGCGAAGTGCGCGTTGAGGGGCCGGTTGCCAAGGTATCGGACGCCGATGCGGATGCCTATTTCGCCAGCCGCGCCCGCACCAGCCAGATCGGCGCCTGGGCATCGAAGCAATCAAGGCCCATGCAAAGCCGCTTCGATTTGGAAAAAAACGTCGCCGAATACACGGCGAAGTTCCATGTCGGCAAGGTATCGAGGCCGCCCTATTGGGAAGGCTACCGGATCCAAGCCGAGCAAATCGAGTTTTGGCGGGAGCGCCGCTTTCGCCTGCACGACCGGGTGATCTATAACCGCAACGTCAGTGGCTGGACGTCCCAGCGTTTGTTTCCATAATAACCGGCAACGCCCGAGGTATTTCGTTGACCGATACAACCCTTGCCGCTGAAACCAGCACCGAGACAACCAAAAAACTTATGGTGGCGGCGACCTATGCCTCGGTGTCGGTGGCGGTGGTGTTAATCGCTGCAAAACTGGGCGCCTGGCTGTTCACCGATTCGGTCGCCCTGTTGTCTTCGTTGGCAGACTCGGTGCTCGATGCCGCCGCGTCCCTGGTCAATTTGTTGGCCGTGCGCAGCGCCTTGCAGCCCGCCGACCGCGAGCATCGCTTCGGCCATGGCAAGGCGGAATCCCTGGCCGGTCTGGCGCAGGCGGCATTTATCGCCGGATCGGGCGTATTTTTGTTGCTGGAATCGGTGGAACGGCTGATTACACCCCGTGCCGTTGATCATGGCCTTATCGGCATCGCCGTCATGGGGTTCTCGATCGTTTTGACGGTAGCCTTGGTGGGCTTCCAAATATACGTGGTGAAGCGCACCAATTCGATCGCCATCGCCGCCGATCAGCTGCACTACCGCATCGATATTCTGGTCAACTTCGCGGTCATTGTATCGTTGCTGCTGGCCAGCATCGGCGGCTGGCGCTTGGCCGATCCTTTGTTTGCCATCCTGATCGTCGCCTATATGGGAAGCGGCGCCTACAAGATTTTGCGCCAATCCCTGAAAGATCTCATGGATACGGAATTTGACGAAGCCGACCGGACGCGCATCCGCGATATCGTGCTGGCGCACCCGGACGTGCGCGACATCCACGATATGCGCACCCGCTCATCGGGTCCCGATGCCTTCATTCAGCTGCACATCGAAATGGACGGCGATCTGAGCCTCCTGGCGGCCCATGAAATATCGGATCAGGTCATGCTCAACGTGGAAAAGGCGTTCCCCAATGCCGAAGTGCTAATCCACCAGGATCCGGAAGGCGTGGAAGAGCGGCGCGATCAGCTATAGCACGCAAATTTTGCCTTGGGCGGTGACCGAATATCGGGTTACGGTGTGGCGAGGCCTTGAAAACTTCGGTAGACCGGCCAGCTCCGAGCGGTTCAACGGGGCATTGGAATCCGGCTGGCCGACGCCTGAAAAACGGAATCCTGAGCCAAAGCTGGGAGATAAGTAATGTTGTCTAATTGCGCGGATGTGTTTCTCCGGGTTTGCGTTCGTCTTGACCGGTTTCATGGTTGTCTCCGAGGTCGGCACGGTGTTGATTTGGCCGCCTCATGATGGTGTCGGATGACGGTGAGCGCCTCAGTGTCCCAACCACGCCGTCGCGGATGGATTGTTGGTTATCCGCGCGGCAACAGTACTTTCGAGGTCGCTCGCCGTGCCCGTCCCGGTCAGGACGATCTTCCCCCGTTGGGGATCTCGGATATATTCCTTTCCTTTTTCTAGGCCGCTTCAGGATTCCAGCGATAAGCCGTGCCGTTGCTAAGCATGCGGTGCAGGATCACTGCCATCTTGCGGGCCAGGGCGACACGCGCCTTCTTGCCGCCGATCCTTGCCGCCAGCCCGAGGGCCCAAATCTTCAAAGGCAACGGCGCCTTGACCCGCACCATCAGCACGTTGGCCGCTTCGTAAAGCAGCGCCCGCGAAAGCGCGTCGCCGGTTTTGGAGATGCGCCCCGTCCAGGCGACCTCGCCCGATTGATAACTCCTTGGCGTCAGCCCCAAATACGCCCCCACCGAGGACGACTTGGCGAAGCGGGACGGCTCATCCATGGCGCTGACAAAGGCCAGCGCCGTCAACGGCCCGACGCCGGGCATGGTTTGCAAGGTCCGGCAGCGTTCATCCGCCGCCGCCAGGCGTTTGGCCTCCCCCTCCAAGGCCGCTTGCGACGCCTCCAGGGCACGCCGGGATGCCAGCAGCTGCTCGATGGGAAGACGCAGAGCCGGTGCCCGCTCAAGCAAGCCCGTGACCCTTGCCTCAAACCGGCCTCTGGCCACCTGGCCCACCTTCAGCCCGAAGACGCGCAGCAACGCCCGGATCTGGTTCTCGAAGTTACGCCGCGCCTTATTGATCTGCTGGCGCGCCAGAAGATGGGCGCGGATCACATGGGCGTCCGCCGACTTCACATAAACTTCCCGGTACCAGCCAGTGCGCGCCAGCTGCGCCAATCCTTCGGCGTCGTTGGCGTCGCTCTTGTTGATCTTGCATTTGAGCACACCCTTGGCATGCCGCGCGCAGATACAGACAATGGGAACCGATGCCGCCTCAAGCCCCCGGTACAGGTGAACGCCGCACGAGCCCGTTTCCAGAACCGCGCGGACCAGGCCGGGTGCGTGCCGGCGAAGCGCTGCTACAACGGCGGCGGCATCGTTGATAACGTCTCCCCGCCACAAAACCTGGCCGCCGCCATCGCTCACACAGATCGAAACATCCTTGAGCGAGACATCAAGTCCGGCAAACTGTTCCGTGCCGGCGGATTCTTTGGCATACTCTTTCATGGTCACTCTCCTTCTAGGGTTTATGAGGCTGAATAATCCCAGACCTCGCATCTTAAACCCGGAGAGTGACCACCCTAGCGCAATTACACCGTGTCCCCATAATTGGTGTCCCCATAATTGGCGTCGCTAGCACTCATCCACAGCCGCCAGCATGCGCTTCAAAACGACCTGAGTGCTTCGCACCCTGGACCCTCAATTTAAAGAGGTAATGATGATAAGAGGGAGGATTTAAAAAAGGGTCCTGGCAATACGGAACCCGTTGAGACCACTCCGCTCGCCGGTGTTATATCCTTCCCGGGCGGCGGCGCGAATGTCCCTGGGTCTGTTGTGCAAGGAGCCACCGCGAATAACACGGCGCGAGCAATCGACCCAGCGCCTGGCGCTGCCGTCCGTAGGTGCGCCGTTGTAGTTCAAGGTCCAGCAATCCCCAATTCGTTGGCAGCCATTAACGACATGAGCGTTGGTGACCACATGACCTGACTTGGAGACGAAAAAACCTGAACCGGTTGAGATGGATATGCGAGGAGCCTGTTTCCAATTTTCCCAAGGCCCCGACTTTCTGGCAATGACCTTGGGTGAGGATTTTTTGGCATAAAGAAAATTACCATTTTCCCAAACACCCTCTAAGATTTTTCCTTCGGCAGTGATATAGGCGCCCTGTCCGTGAAATTCGGAATCTTTAAATTCGCCGACATACTTGTTTCCATCTGAGTAGGTAAATGTGCCATGTCCGTGCCGCTCATCATTCCTGTATTCACCAACATACTTGTTCCCATCTCGGTAAGTAAATATGCCTTGTCCATGTTTTTCGCCATTTCTGTATACGCCAACGTATTTACGCCC
>Ga0209501_10005934_pt1 | contig 11100 bp, 8 predicted proteins | sample ArcticOcean_MG_C_4_FD_187434 | JGI IMG/M metagenome (GOLD analysis project Ga0209501, IMG submission 187434) | Marine microbial communities from western Arctic Ocean - ArcticOcean_MG_CB4_134 (SPAdes) (version 2) | ecosystem: Environmental > Aquatic > Marine > Oceanic | place: Arctic Ocean...
AACATTGCTGCACTTACGCCCTGTAAAAAACGAGCCGTAATTAACGTAATTCCACTATCTACTGATGCAGCTATTAATGATGTTACTATGACGCAGCTTGTTCCGATTAAAAATATTTTTTTTCTTCCAATCATATCGGCGATGCGTCCAAAAATTAATACGAACATAGCGCTTGCCATAAGATAAGCCATCGGTATCCAACTCAATAACACTGCATTCATTGATAAATCATTAGCAATAGAAGGAAGCGCAACGTTAACAGCAGATAACATTAATGGGGTTGTAAACGCATTCAGCAAAATCATAGTAAGTGTGATGCGTTGCATAGGGTTTTCTAAGATTGGAACTTTCATATTTATAAGAGTATTTTATGATACTGTTCAATTCAACTAAACAAAAATAATAATGACTACTCATAATTACTTATGAACCAATTTGAACAATTCTGGTCGCTTGCGGTTGACTTGTTCTGGGGATTACCGCTTGTAGTCTTCATTATTACCACTGGAATATATTTTTCCTATATATCCGGCTTAAGACCATTAACTGGCTTTTTTCATGCTTTCTCTATTCTTTTTGGAAAATATGATGACAAAGGTTCTCCAGGTGAAGTATCTCATTTTCAAGCTTTGACAGTTGCGCTTTCAGGAACAATTGGGATGGGGAATATTGCCGGGGTCGCTATTGCGATTAATATGGGTGGCGCTGGAGCAGTATTCTGGATGTGGGTTGCCGGTCTTTTTGGCATGATGATTAAATTCTTTACGTGCACACTTTCTTGTTTGTATCGAAAACGGGATGAAGAAGGTATAGAGCAAGGTGGTCCGATGTATTTTATAGAATGCGGTCTAGGGACTCATTTCAAGCCACTTGCAATACTGTTCGCCCTGGGTGGCTTAGTAGGTTGTATCCCTATGTTTCAAATTAACCAACTTGCAACATTTATTCATAGTGAATTTTCAATTCTGCCAATATATACGGGCATCGTTTGCCTACTAATTATTGGCATTGTAATACTGGGAGATGTGAAACGAGTCGGTTCTGTTACAGCTAGAATTGTTCCTTTTATGTTTCTCACTTATGTGCTTAGTAGTTTTATCGTAATCACTATCAATTTTGATGAAGTTCCAAAAGTCTTAGTTGATATTATCAATTCAGCATTTGGAATGAACGCCATCAGCGGAGGGGCAACCGGTTTAGTTTTTAAAGAAATTCTCGTTACTGGAATTAAACGCGCTATTTTTTCAAATGAAGCTGGAGTCGGTACTGAAGCAATGGCTCATGGTGCTGCGAAAACTAAAGAGCCAGTGCGGGAAGGTCTAGTGGCAATGCTTGGGCCATTTATTGATACTCATATTGTATGTACATGTACTGCCCTAGTAATATTAACATCGGGCATCTATACCACTGAAAGCGGTATTTTAATGACTGCCATGTCTTTTAATCAGGCACTCCCCAATATTGGTAACATTATCGTCTATTTAGTTTTTTCATTATTTGCAATTTCAACAATGATTACCTATTCCTATTATAGTCTTAAATGCGCACGTTATTTATTTGGCAAAAAAATTGGCGATAAATACATTTATATTTACTTAGTAATTATACCGTTGAGCACTATATGGACTCAGTCAACAATCATTAACATTATTGATACTATGTTTGCTTTAATGATTTTACCAACATTACTGTCAACAACACTATTAGCAAAAAAAGTGATTAATGAAATGAACGTCTACTTCGATAAACTTAAATCATCATAGTGGCTATTACTAATTATTTGAAGTTAATCAATTACACGGATATATTCATCTTTAGCCTCGCGACTAGTACCAACTAACAACCGATACACGCCGTCCCTATCCTGTTCTATAAAACCAGCTGCCTCAATCTTCTCTCCCTTTTTTGCTTGACCGGTATACGTTGCTGTATAAGAGACAACTTCTTTAACCGTATTATGATTAATTAAATATCTAGCCGGAAAATCATAAGCATAAGTATCGTTTGTTACGATTGATGAAATTTCATCTTTACTAATTTTTTTATAAGGTCCACTTTCTTTATATTTCTCACCATTCTTTGGGATAGCACTAATATCAATCTTACTATTTCCAAATATGAATTTATTAAATTTTCTTTTCTCGTGAGAGTAAAATTCATTGAAACTCAATGCACAATCACGACGTTCATATGCGTCTTTCCACATTGCTTGAGTTAATGAATTAATCCCGACTTTATCTAAAGAATTTTTTATATATTTTCGTATTTTTAAAAATTGCTCACGCCCATAAATAATAATATCAACATCTGAATTCTCATTATGCATATCTAACATTATCGACCCAGTAATTCCCATATAATCCTTCTTAAAACCCATAGCTAATAGAATATTAATGATACCAATTGCATCGCTTTGTTTGTTATCGGGTGACTCCATACTCAGCAATCGTGTAACTGTTTGCTCAGGATAATATATTTCTTTTATTAAATTAATTGGAATGCCATGTAATGCAATATCAACATAATAACTATCAAACTGAAACTCAGGGTAGGTGTCTCTAATAATTTTTTCCGCTTTTTTGGTGGTAAGTTTATGTATGCCTGCATTATCTTTCATATAACGCAGAAAAGTTAATGCGTGATTATCTTCTTGATATTCATTTACGACAGCAAAAAATAATTTATTATTAATACCAATAAAATCTTTTGGTCTAATTTTCATAGTCTAATTTATTCTGTTTTATCAAAAAAACTACATTAAGCTTGTGTAATTAAAAAAAGAATATCTCAATTTAGATTAAAAAAGCATTAATCTATAAATAATTTCATATCACTTTAACCTGTCCAACCTAATCCTGACGAAATACAATTTATCGATAATAATAAAGGTATTAAATCATCGGAACTATCTCCCTTATTCCGCTGACGAAATTCTTTAATTAATTTAATTTGCTCTAAACCTGCTTGATGTAACACTGGGGAGCGACGATTTAATTTTCGACTAAACTTCTTAAAACGCTGACATAATTTTTCTTCGCCAGTAATTTTTAAAATTATATCTTTTGTTAGGTTATATTCGCCAATAATCATACCAAAAATATTTTCTCTTACAGTTTCGTTCTCAACAAGATTTGAATATGATTTACAAATTTCGAAATCAATAAGTGATAATGTTTTTTCGGTCTCATCAATAATAAGGCGAAATAAACGCGAATCAGTAAACATTTTTTTAATCAATCTCTCTCCTTCATCTCCATGCTGACCAGTAAATTCCCTTATAGCAGTACCAACACCATACCACCCAGGAACAAGATGTCTGTTTTGTGTCCATGCAAATACCCATGGAATAGCTCTAAGGTCATTTAATGATTTCGTGCCTGTTCTCCTGGCAGGTCTCGACCCAATATTCATTTTTGCAAGTTCTTCTACTGGACTAGCAGCAGTGTAATAATCGACTAGACCGTCAGATTCAGCTAATTCCCGATATTTCTTAAATGCTAAACTCGATAATGATTCCATTGCATTATCAAAATCTGGTTTTGGCATTAATTGTTCTTCATTTAATGATCTTAAAGTATGCTGAAAAACACTCGCGGCAAGTAATTCCATTTGATATTGTGCAGTACCTTCATTCGCATATTTCGATGAGACTACCTCGCCCTGTTCCGTGATACGCATTTGGCCATGTATGGAGCCTGCAGGTTGAGCTGCGATAGCAATACCGGTTGGTGCGCCACCACGACTCACTGAGCCTCCGCGGCCATGAAAAAAGGAAATGGGAATGCCCGCTTCCTCACCTATTTTAGTTAAACTTACTTGTGCTTTGGTTAACTCCCAATTGGCGGTTAAATAACCACCATCTTTATTCGAATCAGAATAACCAATCATCACCTCTTGAATACCAGTTTTTTGCTTAACTGTTCTCTTTATAACTGGAATCGCCAGTAACTCTTCCATTATATCCGGAGCTTGTTTTAAGTCTTCGATGGTTTCAAATAACGGGACGATAAGTAAACGACTGAATTCTTGATTATTATTCTCAGAAAAAATACCTGAAATTCTCGCTAAAAAATAAATACCTAATATATCACTAACGGATTGCGTCATACTTAAAATGAAATTTCCAAATGCCTCGCTATCAAGTACATCCATCATTTGGGCAACCATCTGGAAGAGACCTAATGTTGAAGAAGATAATTCATCAAGATTTGAAAATGTTGGTAGCGTATCTAGTGGTTTTTCAAGTTCTTCAAGCAGCCATATTTTCCATTCTTCGCTATTTGGCAATGGAGATTTTTCCTCGCTTTTCATGGCGCCCCAAATTGCCAATAAGGTATGATTAACTGCTCCTGAATTTTCTCGTAAATCAAGGCACACTGTACAAAATCGAAACGACTCTGCCTCCTGTAATAGTGGGCCCACAAGTAAATTAGATAATTGCTCGCAATCAGAATCAATCAGACCTTCAAAGAGTTTTTTCAGATCCAAGATAAAGTCATCTGCACCAAAATATCGAATAGCGCTATAATGCCCTTCTTCTTCGCTTTCTAACGTGCCGCGTAATTTAATTAAGATACAACTTAGAAATTGACGAAAAATTTCTCCCGGATTCCTTATTGAAATTGATTCGAGTTCATCAATATCCTTAAGTATAATTTCAAGGTGTTTTTCGAATATTTTTGATAATTTTATACTATCCCGAGAAACACTCAGTTTTTCGATTAAATTTTCTACACAATGAATATAGTAATGAATAATTATTTGACGGTTTTTTAGTAAACTATCTTTAGTTATTTCATTTGTAACAAAAGGATTACCGTCGCGGTCTCCTCCTATCCATGAACCAAATTTAAAAAATGGGGGAATTGAAAAATTAATTTTAGGATAACTAAGACTCAAAGCCCATTTTAATTTTTCATGTGTTTCTGAAATACGCTTAAACAAAGATTGTTCAAAAAAATGTAGTCCCCAAATGATTTCCTGTTCAACAGTAGGTTTTTCTAATCTTAATTCTCCCGTAAGCCAGAGGAGATCAATTTCATCATGTAATGAAGATATAAGTTTATTTCTTTCGCGTTGAGTCCAGCGTGACGCCTCAATTCGATAGAGTAATACATAAATACGGCGATGAATTTCAAGAACTGTGACCCTTTTTGCTTCCGTTGGATGGGCGGTTATCGTTGGACAGATATAAGCATTATCCAGTAAATTTTGAATTTCATTAGCGCTAATATTTAATTCACTGGCTTGTTTAAAAACACTGGCAAACGTGCCGGGTACATTTGTTAGCCCGTATTCCTTCTCTGCTAAACGGCGACGCCGCATCGCAGTATTTTCTTCAGCGACATTTAATAACTGAAACCATATACCCCATGCCTGAAGTGTATCCACAAGCATAATAGCATTATCCCGCGGTAGGGTTAATTCCCCTTTAAAGTAAGGAAGGATAGCATTATTGCGATGTTCGATTACTTTGGTTAGTTGTTCGGTTAAGAGCCCTACAACTTCTTTAGCATATGTTGCTGAAATTGTATCTAATGAATGCTCATTAAAACCGGCGTTAGCCGATGTCATAAATAACCTTTACTAATGATGATTTTAAGCGACACGATCACCAGGTTCTTTCCCATCAAAAAATGCTTCAACATTTGCTAACGAACGCAATCCCATAGCTACTCGAGTTTCAGTTGTTGCACTACCTAGGTGTGGAATTAGAACAACATTATTCATACTAAGTAACTCTTCACTAACAGTTGGTTCCTTAGCATAAACATCTAAACCAGCGCCAGCTATCACATCATCTTTTAATGCTTGGACTAACGCAGCTTCATCAACCACATCACCACGAGCAGTATTAATGAGAAATGCCGATTCTTTCATTAGTGCAAAACAGTCTTTGTTCATTAAGTTTATGTTGCTACCACCGCCTGGACAGTGCAATGTAATAAAATCTGAGTCTCCGAGGACTTCTTCTAATGTATCAAATTTTTTTGCACTAAATTTTTTAATAATTTCATCTGAAGGTGGATATGGATCATAAAAACTTATCTCCATACCAAAACCAAAATGCGCCTTTTGGGCAACAGCCTGTGCAATTCGACCAAAACCAATAAAGCCAAGTTTTTTACCTGTAACTTTAGTTGCTAGCATATGTGTTGGGCACCAACCAGACCACTCCTTATTACGAACAAGACGCTCTCCTTCTCCAATACGACGCGCTACAGACAAAAGAAGCACCATTGCTATATCTGCAGTGCAGTCTGTCAAAACATCAGGGGTATTGGTTACAATAACACCGGCTTTTTTTGCTGCCTCTGTATCAATATTATTAAAACCAACGCCGAAATTTGCCACAATCTTACAGTTACGATTTTTCACATTAAGAATTTCAGAATCAATTTGAAAATCAGAAACCGTAGGGCATAGAGCATCAGCATTACATATTGCTTCTTTCAGTTCTTCAATAGACATTTTGTGATCGTCTTTATTTATTACAACATCAAAAAGTTCTTTTGCTTTTGCTTCTGCCGCTTCCGGCCATTTTCGGGTAAGGATAACTTTTGGTTTACTCACTTCGTTTTATCTCCAACTAGCTAGCTTTATCTAAAACGTCTTGCACAATAGGCGCAAACGATGAGGGATTGGGCACAACATTTACACCACATTCCTGAAGTATTTCCACTTTTTCAGCCGCGCTTTCGCCTACCGCTGAAATAATAGCGCCAGCATGACCCATACGACGACCTTTTGGCGCTGTTAAGCCAGCAATATAACCGATAACTGGTTTTGTCATATTTTCTTTTGACCACATTGCAGCTTCAACCTCTTGTGGGCCACCTATCTCGCCAATAATCACGACTGCTCTAGTTTCATCATCCTGTTCAAAAATTTCTAAATGGTCTTTAAATGAACTACCATTAATTGGATCACCGCCAATTCCAATGCTTGTTGAAATACCAATACCTGCTTGTTTCATTTGTGAAGCAGCTTCATAACCCAAGGTTCCCGAACGACCAATAACACCTACATTACCTGGTATATAAATATGTCCTGGCATTATACCCATCATACTTTTCCCCGGACTGATTGAACCCGCGCAATTAGGGCCGGTCAATATCATTTTGTCATTAGCTCTATATCGACGCATATAACGTTTAACACGAATCATATCTTGAGATGGAATGCCATCAGTAATTGCGACACAAAACTTAATGCCTGCGTCAGCCGCCTCCATAATACTATCTGCGGCAAATGGTGGGGGTACAAAGATAATACTGGCATCTGCTCCGGTTGCCTCAACAGCTTCTTTCATAGTGTTAAAGACTGGTCTATCTAAATGTTTAATTCCGCCTTTACCTGGTGTTACACCTCCAACGATATTAGTTCCATACTTAATCATATCAGCTGAATGAAAGGAGCCAATCTGGCCAGTAAACCCTTGTACTAAAACCTTGGTAGTTTCTTTTAAATGAATTGCCATAATACTCCCCTTATTTACCAGTCTCTTTCCACGCAGCTACAGCTTTATCAGCAGCTTCTTTAAGTGTTTCAGTCATAATGAGCGGCAAACCGCTGTCCTCTATCATCTTTCGACCCTGTTCAACATTTGTCCCGGATAACCGAACAATAACTGGTACTTTTAGTTCAATTTTCTCAACAGCTTGAATAATACCTTCAGCAACCCAATCGCATCGATTAATACCCGCAAAAATATTTATTAAAATACATTTAACATTTTCATCGGAGAGCACAAGATTAAATGCTTTGCTTACACGCTCCGGAGAAGCCCCTCCGCCAATATCAAGAAAATTAGCAGGCTCTCCGCCTGCATGCATAATCATGTCCATAGTCGCCATTGCCAAACCAGCACCGTTAATTATGCATCCAATATTTCCATCTAAACCAACATAACTTAATCCACGATCGGCAGCATTCATTTCACGCACATCTTCCTGCGATTTATCACGCAACTCTGAAATATGGCTGTGTCGAAAAAGCGCATTGTCATCAAAGCCCATCTTGGCATCAACTGCGAGTAAATTTCCTTCTTTAGTTACAACCAACGGATTTATCTCTACCATGTTTGCATCAAGATCACGCATTGCACGATAACAACCAAGTATAGTTGTTACTGCCTGATTAACTTGTGTTTTATCTAAACCTAATGCGAAAACAATTTCACGCGCCTGGAATGGTTGCATTCCGACAGCCGCATCAACTGCAATCTTTATAATTGATTCTGGTTTCTCAACGGCGAGTTGTTCAATTTCCATTCCACCTTCAGCTGATGCCACGACTGTAACGCTTTCATTTTGACGATCGAGAACAAAAGCAATATAAATTTCTCGTTCTATATTGCATCCAGCTTCTATATATATACGGTGACAAACCTTACCTTGTGGCCCTGTCTGATGAGTAACTAATTTTTTTCCAAGAAGTTCCTCAGCTGCTTTTGCTACATCATTCTCGGATTTACAAACCTTAATACCACCAGCTTTGCCGCGTGCGCCCGAATGAATTTGAGCTTTAACTACCCAAACATCACCACCTATCTCCGTTGCACGATAAACTGCCTGTTCAGGACTGTATGCCAATCCACCAGCTGCTATTGGAATTCCATACTCAGAAAGTATTTCTTTTGATTGATATTCATGGATATCCACTAGTTACATACTCCTTATTATTTGGTTATCTTTAATTAAATTTATTGCTTTGATTTTTCAGCAATTTGGTCGGCTTGTGCGATAACATTACGTGCCATGCGCTCTGATGCCATATCAATCATTTTACCGTCAAGTTGTGCAGCGCCTTTTCCGGCTTTTGCCGCTTCATTGAGCGCTTCCAAAACCCGGCGTGCACGAGTAACTTCTGCTTCAGGTGGGGACATAACTTCATTAGCTAATGGTATTTGTTTTGGATGAATCGCCCATTTACCCTCATAACCTAGGGCGGCGACACGTCTTGCTGCTGCTTTAAATGCCTCATCATCACTAAAATCACCAAAAGGGCCATCAATTGCACGCAATCCGAAAGCACGACATGCAGTTAACATATTAACTTGTGCGGCATGCCATTGGTCGTTTAGTGCGCCATCGCAAATATAGTCCGGATTCAAACCACCGATAACTGTTGTTCGAGAACGCATACTCGCAGCATAATCTGCAACACCGAAATGTAATGACTCTAATCGTGAACTCGATTGCGCAATGCTCATAACATTTGCACCCCCCAAAGCAGTTTCAATTAAACATTCTAATCCAATCTTTTTCTTTAACCCTATTGCTGACTCTATCTGAGTAACAAGCATATCAACAGCATAAACATCTGCGTCAGTGCCTACTTTGGGAATTAGGATTGTATCTAGCTTATTGCCTGCTTGTTCAAGAATATCTACAACATCTCTGTACATATAATGCGTATCTAAACCATTGATCCGAACAGATACAGTTTTATTATTCCAATCAATTGTATTTAAACCTTCAATAATATTTTTTCGGGCTTGCTCTTTATCGTCAGGCACAACAGCATCCTCACAATCAAGAAAAATAAAATCAGCATCGCTTTTAGCTGCTTTTTCAAACATTTCTGGACTTGAGCCAGGAACAGCCAGCTCACTTCTTTGTAAACGTACATGTGCTTGTTCATATTGTTTAAAACTCATTTATTTATCCTCAAATAAATAATCAAAAATTAACAAATTACTTAAATCTACTAATTTCGATTTTTCTATAATCTTAAAGGTTAAGCAGATCACCAAAGATATGCCATACCATTTTTAGAAAATAACTTTCTATAATATTACTGCATAGAATTTTATTAATTTAAAAATAGATGCTTAGTGTAGTTATCAGCTTTTTAATTAATTACTTTATTTTTGGTTTGGCTGTTGAACGCAAGTATTCTTGGGCAGCTGCGACTCCGGAACCCAACTCAATTGGGTACTTCAAATCTTTCATCGCCATTTCCGCGCCAGTAATTGGTGTTAAAATCATCAGCTCGTTCATATCACCCAAATGACCGATACGAAAAGCCTGGCCAGCAATTTTTGCTAAACTGATTGACATGGCTAAGTTGTAATAATTATAAGCATGGCGTACAACCTCGTTACCATCAAAACCTTCTGGAACCTTAACAGCAGTAACTGTATCCGAGTACCATCTTTCTTCTTTAGCAATTGGGCTCATTCCCCATGCGCTTACTGCGGCACGTACAGCATTTGCCATACGATTGTGGCGAACAAAAACATTCTCTAGCCCTTCTTCCATCAGCATATTGAGAGACTCGCGTAAACCACGAAGTAGATTCATGGGCGGCGTATATGGAAAATAACCTAGGTCATTGGTTTTAATTTGGTCATTCCAATCAAAAAATGTTTTTGGTAGATTAGAATTTTCTCGGCAAGCTAACGCTTTCTCGCTTGCGCATACAATACCTAGACCGGTTGGGAGCATAAAACCTTTTTGTGAGCCTGATACACAAAGATCAACACCCCATTCATCCATACGAAAATCAATCGATGCTACCGAACTTACACCATCAACAAATAACAGTGCTGGATGACTGCAAGCATCAAGTGCCTTGCGAACACCAGCGATGTCAGAAGCAACGCCTGTTGCTGTTTCATTTTGAGTAGCGAACACAGCTTTAATTTCATGACTCTTATCTGCTGCCAAAATTTCAGCATACTTTTCGACCGGGACGCCTTCCCCCCAATCAACTTCTAATGCTTGTACGTCTAGACCCCAACGCTGGCATAGATCAATCCATAAATTTGAAAAATGACCAAAACCCGACATTAAAACCTTGTCGCCAGTATTTAGAGTATTGGATACTGCTGATTCCCAACCGCCAGTACCTGACGCAGGAAAGATAAATATACGACCATTTTTAGTTTTGAAGATTTTTTTTAGATCTTCATAAAGTGGTTTCGTGAATTCAGGTAAATCCATGGCCCGCATATCTTCCTGTTCCACATACATTGCATTTTGAACACGTCGAGGAACATTGGTCGGTCCAGGGATAAATAAAAAATTACGTCCGGGCATGGTTAACAGCCTCCAAGTTTCTAAATTAATATTAAATAATTATTTTCTTCAGCCA
>Ga0209501_10005937_pt1 | contig 11096 bp, 10 predicted proteins | sample ArcticOcean_MG_C_4_FD_187434 | JGI IMG/M metagenome (GOLD analysis project Ga0209501, IMG submission 187434) | Marine microbial communities from western Arctic Ocean - ArcticOcean_MG_CB4_134 (SPAdes) (version 2) | ecosystem: Environmental > Aquatic > Marine > Oceanic | place: Arctic Ocean...
GCGGCGAGTGTATGGGTGACCGAAGAGGGTGTCAACGGAGTCCCTGGCGTCACTTGCCGCCGGGGCCGAACGCGCGCCCGTTCCCGACTGGGTGGCGCAGGCGCTGTTCGCCAGGGTAGACGCCGACCTTGGCGCCCAATCCGAATCAGCTTCTGGAATCGGCGTCCGAGTCAACACCGTCCCGCAGGCAAGTACGGGGCGTGCCCAGACCGGCCTGCGGGTCCTTGTGGCAACACTGACGAGCAGCCACTGGACCAACCCGGCTATGGGCCTGGGTGCCGTCGCAATCGCACTACTGGTGGTCGGCGGGGTGTGGCTGGACAACCGGCTTGACTCGGTGGAAAGCAACTCAACTCAGCTGACTCAGAACGTAGAGACACTGGCGTTGCAGGATACGATCGCCGGGGCAGAGCTACAGGCCCGGGCGAAGCTACAGGAGGTTATACAGGAAGACTTGCAGATTGTGACCGACAAGATCGACGCGGTCACGGCCGATCAGCAAGAGTTGGCTGCCGTCGTGGAGCAGGAATCTTCCGCGATGGCCGAGGTCGATGAACTGCTCTCTGAAGTGATCGATAAGCAGACAGACCTGGCCAACCAGGTGCAGACCGTTTCCCAAAACGAGTCCGAAATGATGGACATCGTTAAAGAACAAAGAACGCTGACGTACATGGCCGCCACGCCGGACAGATCGGTGAACATGCTTTGGTCATCCCAGCGGTCGGCGCCGGCACGGGGCATGATGTTCATGTCCAACGACGGCCGTATCGGCATTCTCGCGGTGTTGGATCTTCCGCCTTTGCCGGATGACCTTGTCTATCAAATATGGCTCATTAAAGGCGGTGTACGAACCAGTGTAGGCACGTTCACTGTCGATGCTTCCGGGTACGGCCAAACGGTCATTCAGCTAGTAGTCCCGGTGGGTGAATTCGACGCGATCGGCATCACTGTTGAGCCTGCGGGCGGTAGCCGTGACCCCACGGGAGACCAGGTTCTCGTGGGCGATCTCTAATATCTGTGCTAAAATTCCCCTGCCAAGCCTAGGCCACGCCGCGCCCTTGTGGTACCTTTTTGTCGTCGGCGAGGCCTCGTAGTCGTTTTGCCTAAATCAGGGGGTTACCAGCTAAATGTCCATTAAGAGACCCGGAGTCAGGGTCGCATCCCTCCTGGCCCTATTGCTAACCATGGCGCTGCCCACGGGCCTAGCAATGGCCCAGGAACCCGTGTTGATATCTGAATTATCACCCCGTGGTGAAGCAACTATCTCCGACGGCGCAAGCCTTGGAGACACAATTACCATCGGCATGAGGGACGTACCGGCACCGGCTGCCAACACGGCCCTTGAGGGCTGGCTTATCAGCGACGACGGGTCTGCCAAGCTCAGCACAGGCGTCATGACGGTAGGTGCTGACAACACCATCGACCACGTATTCGTTTCGGCCGACGGTGAAAACCTCGTCGCCAGCTACAACAAGTTCGTGATCACGGTAGAGCCGGTGCCCGATACCGATCCCGAACCCTCCGGTGAAGTCGCCTACAGCAACCGGATTCTGCTCGCTGGAATGACCCACATCCGGCACCTGCTCATCAGTTGGCCTCCGGGAGCCGACAGCGGCATCCTGACCAACCTCAAGACGCAGCTGCAGTTGGCCGTTGATCACGCCCAGTTGGCGATCGATGCGTCCACTCTGGAAGAGGTGCAGCTCCATACCCACCGCGTCATCAACATTATTGAGGGTGCGGACGGGGCCAACTTCGACGCATCGTTCGGTAAACCGGGCGACGGCCTTGGGGTACTGCTCCACGCTGAAGATCGCAAGCATGCGAAATTCGCAGAAGCAGAATTGGACAGATTCAACGGTTCGGCAGATGACATTGACGAGTCCGGAGGAAACGCCGAGGAACGAGCAATAGCCGCTCGTGACCAGGCGCTCGTGTCGCTGGGGCAGAGCAGCCTCTTTGCAGCGAAGCTCAACCTGAACCCGGTAGTGGGCCTGCTGAATTCCGCTCTACACGGAATCGACATCAACGGCGACGGCACGATAGCGGTCGATGGCGATGAGGGCGGCGCAGACCAGGCATACGTACAAGGTCACTTATTGGCCCGCTACCAGCTAGATGTGGGCGGTCTGGAGCCGGTCGGTCCCGAACTCGGTATTGGCCTGTCCAACACCGGTGACGAGTCCATCGCATCTATGGCCATGATGGCACTGGCTGGCGCATTGGTCCTGATCATCGGCGGCGGCGCCATGGTTATGAAGACCAGGCGTATCAAAAACGACCGGTAACCTAACCGGCGCAAATTGAAGCAATCGAGAGGCCCCGCCCACGACTAAAATCGAGGGCGGGGCTTCTTTGCGTCTGCCCATAAACAATGCCCCTCGGAAACCGCCTGTTGTTAAACAGGCGTAGGAATAAGATGTGCGAGCTATGCGGCGTTCAAAGTTATTAGTCCTGACCGTTTTAACGGCGAGTCTCGCCATCGTGCTGGCATCGGCTTGCGGAAGCTCCGACCCGCTCCCCACTCCAGGGCCGACGCCAGAGCCTTTGAGCGTGGTCGAAGTGCTTGGACGTTCAGCCGACCTGATGTCCGGCCTCGAGACGTTCCATTTTGAGATGACGCACGAAGTCGGCACGACCGCTTTACTGCCCGGTCTAGACGTGGAAGAGACGACGGGCGACGTACAGCCCCCGGACAGGCTCTACGCAGAATTCTCGGGGCTGTTCGGCAACATCCCCATCAACGTCAAGCTCATCGCCATTGGCAAAGTGAACTACATGACCAACCCTCTTACGGGGGAGTGGCAAAAGATAGACGCGAACGTCTCGCCAATCGAGTTCTTTAACCCCAAAGAGGGCATCTCCTCGGTAATGGAAGAAGTAACCGGGGCTGTCTTCGATGGCTCGGACCACGACGTATACAAGGTCACCGGCAAAGTACCGGCCATCTCTCTGAAAGCCCTGCTCGGGGCCACCGTGGACGACGGAGTCGTGGGCATCGAGATGGAAATCTATACCGAAACCCTGTACCTCAAGCAGGCGAGGTTTATCGGACAGGTCACTCCCTCCGACGGTCCCGACACGGTCCGAGTGGTGTCCCTGTCAAAATTCAACGAACCGGTCAGCATTGAAGCTCCGGAAATCCCCTAGCAAGGTTATTTCCGAGAGCGATGAGCGCTAGCGCGAAGAGCCCCCAGAGCCCGGCGGAGAGCCGCGCTAGCGCGAAGAGCCCGAGAGCGTAGCGGAGAGAGTGCGTCGCACCTCGCCGTACGTGGCGCTTATTCCCATATGTCTTGGCGTGTTCGTCGCCGCCGACGACCAGACGGTCATCGTCACCGTCCTGCAAGACATAATGCTCGATTTCAGGATTCCGCCCACGGAATTGGACAAGGCGTCCTGGACAATTACTGCCTATCTCCTCGGATATGTCGCCGCCATGCCACTGGTCGGCAGCATGTCGGACGCATTCGGGCACCGGCGCATGTTCGCGTGGGCCATGGTCATCTTCATGGGCTGGTCGGTGGCGGCCGCACTGGCACCCAACCTTTCGTCATTCATAACCTTCCGAGTCCTCCAGGCCGTTGGCGCGGGCGCGATGCTGCCAATTGCCATAGCCATAATTGGAGACCTGTTCCCCAGGGGGAATAGAGGCCTGGCATTCGGACTGGTAGGGGGCTCGGCTGAAGCAGGAGGCGTGATCGGCCCGCTATGGGGAGGACTGGTCGGGCGGTACCTCGACTGGCCGTGGGTGTTCTGGATGAACATCCCCCTGGGGGTAATCGTGCTTATTGCACTGTTCATGCTCCTGGGTCCGAGCCCCCGGTATAGATCGAAGGTGGACTACCTCGGTGGCATTTTTCTCGCCGTTTCGCTGGCTTCGCTTACCGTTGGGCTTTCCCGCATAGACCGCCTGGACCTGGTAATGGCTGGCTACTTCCTGCTGGCCGGTGCGGCGCTAGCGGCGTTCGTCTACAGGCAACGGAACAGCAAGGTAACGCTGCTGCCCAACGCGATGTTCCGTAGCGTCACCGTGCTGACGGCGAACACCAGCCACCTGCTCATCGGCGTGGCTCTCATAATCGGCATGGTGTCCATTCCGTACATGACCACCTACCTGATGGGACACTCGGCGCTAGAGGGCGGCCTACGGCTTATGCGCATGACGGTGGCAATGCCTATCGGGGCAATAATCGGAGGCCTGGCCTGCCAGCGCATGGACTACCGCTTGCCTACGGTGCTGGGCCTGATACTCGTCGCCGGGGGCTACGGTCTCATGACCGGCTGGGGACTGGACGTAGGCGAGCCCTCCATGACCATTCACCTGGCCATGGTCGGCCTCGGTTTCGGGCTGGTAATCGCGCCCATCGCCCTCGGTGCCACCGAGCCAGTAGGGCACAGGGACCGGGGCGCCGCCGCCGGGCTGGTGACGGCGATGCGCCTGCTGGGAATGACGTTCGGGCTGGCGGCCATAACCGCCTGGGGGGCACAGCGTTTTTCCTTACTCGTGTCAGACGTGCCGCTGCCGCTGCCGACCGTGGGGGAGACAACGGCCGTCACGACCGCCCGCATCGCCGAGTTCCAAACCACGGTGACAACCATTGGCATGGACCTGTTTGTCGAATTCTTTATCATAGCCGCCGTAGTGAGCACCGTTGCCATAGTACCGGCGCTATTAATGGCCTGGAATCGGTCTCGCAGCAAAGGACTAGACCGTAAAGAGGCTTCAGCAAATATCGAACCCGAACCCGACCCGCCGCATCGAATAGGGGTGGACTCGAACCAGTAGGGCAGCTTGTGGATGAGCCATGATTAACCCCTGTGTTAGCCCAAAGTTTAGAGGGACAGGGTCGGGAGGCATCGATGGCAAAACGGTTGACGAAAAAGGAACGCAAATGGGCGAACCGGTCGCAGGCGGCGAGGACGGATGTCCCGTTCTACAAGCGCCCTTCTAACCTGATAATGAGCTTCGTGCTCGTGGCAGTTTTGGCCCTGGTGGTGTTCGGCACCCTGCAAGCCGTCAGCAGCTCCAATTCAAGCTCCGATTTCGATTTCGAGGTCTACCAGGGCCAGGAGTTGCTGGGCGGCACCAACATTAGCTTCAGCGACGTCCTGGCACTCGGAAAACCGGTGGCGCTCAACTTCTGGGCCGGTGACTGCCCGCCTTGCCGGGCGGAGATGCCCGGTTTCCAGCGAGTGCACAAGGCCCGGGGTGATGAGGTCATCATTCTAGGCATGGACGTGGGGATATTTACCGGGCTGGGCAACCGCAACAACGCCATTCAGTTACTGAGCGAGCTGGGCATCACCTACCCCGCCGGTGCGCCCCCCTCTCGTAAGCCGGTCATCGACTACGCTGTGCGAGGGTTACCGGTCACCGTGTTCCTGAACGCCGATGGCACTGTGTTTCGGCGCTGGGACGGTCCCATACAGGACCACCAGTTCGCCCAGACCATCGACGAACTGATCGCCGCCCACAACGCGCCTACCACCGAGCACGAGCCCGTGGCCCTACGGCAGTAGCCGCCTAGCGGGCCAGCCAGCCTCCATCCATAACGTAAGAGTGGCCCGTCACGTAAGACGCTGCGCCCGAGCACAGCCACATGATGGCCCCCGCGCACTCTTCGGGCGTCGAGACAGTGCCGCTGGGGTGCATGTCGGCTACCCTGGCCAGCACTTCAGGCGTAGCTCCGCCGAATAAGCGGTCCTGCATTGGAGTGGCCACGCTGGAGGTGCAAAGGGCGCTTATGCGCAGGCCGAGCGGTGCGTACTCCAGCGCCGCAGATTTGGTCAGGCCCACGGCGGCATGCTTGCTGGCGATGTAGCCGGGCACCCCTGCCCCGCCCACCAGGCCGTTGCCGGAAGCCACGTTGACGATTGCGCCGTCACCCGTATCGCCACTGAGTATGTGGGGAATCTGGTACTTCATGCATAGGAAGACCCCGGTCAAGTTCACCCCGAATACCCGGTCCCACTCGCCCAGGGGATACTCGGCCGTCGGAGCCCTGGCACCCTCGGAACCGGCGTTGTTGACGCCGTAGTCCAGGCGTCCGAACTCTGAGACGGTCGTTTCGACGAGGGTTTTTACCTCAGTATGGTCGCGGACATCGGTTCGGACGAAGATGGCGCGGCCGCCAGAGGCGTTGATGCGGTCGGCGACGGCCTGGCCCTCTTTTTCTCGACGGGCAGCCAACCCGACGGCGGCACCTTCACGTGCGAAGGCTTCAGCTGTCGCTTCGCCAATTCCGGAACTGGCCCCGGTAACTATGACGACCCTGCCCTCGAACCGTCCCATGCCCTTGCCCAAGCCAATGCCCAAGAAGATGTTAGACCTTGGTGTACTTGGAGGAGGCTACGGAGGTGCCATCGGGTAGCTGTTCGACGGTGAAATCGCCAAACAGTAGCGGCGCTTCCTCTTCCAACAGGGCGAGTATGCGCAGCGCGAGGTTGCGTATCTCCCAATCTGCAAATGGTGTAGTTCGCATTTCAATGAAGTGACGCCAGGCTCGGACGTTGGCGGTAATGAATATCTTGGTCTCTGTGGCGTTGGGCAACACCGAACGGGCCGCCTGCCTGATAGCCTTGCGCCGATCGGTTTTGAGTTCGAACAGGTCGGCTGGCAACGCCTTTTCCAGCGCGATCACCAGTTCGTCGTAGCTGGAAGAGGCGAACTCTACCGCTTTTTCGAACACTTTAGACGCCGTTTCCACATCACCCACCTCCCGCGCCAGGGCCGGGGGCACGACGAAAGCGGCGGCTGACTCGTCGACGTAGCGCTGTGAGCGCTGGCTGTAGGCGAACCCGGCCCTGTGCCGCACAAGTTCATGGGTGAGACTACGGGATACGCCGGTCACCACGAAACCGTAGTTGACGTGTTCAAACACGCTGCCGTCTTTGGACGCCAGGAGGTTATTTATAAAGTCGGCGATGTCGCGCCTGCCCCGACCATAGCTCATGTAGCACATGCGGGCGGAGACCTCGACGACCGCGGCCGACTCGTCTTCGCCAGCTCGGATGCTGTCCGGTATGGGCGGGACGCCCTCGGCCTCCAGGAACTCGGCTATCGCCTCCCAGTTAACCGCGGTGCGGGTAGTCAGGTAGACGCTGGGCTCGGTAATCAGTTTCAAATTACTGGCCTTCGCTCGCTATACGAGCAACTGATATGGGTTTTCTAGGATCGCCTTTACCTCGCCTATAAACAGCGCGCCTTCGGCCCCGTCGACGATTCGATGGTCCGCTGACAGAGTCGCTGTCATGATGTCGGCCACCGTAATTTTCTCACCTCGCACGACCGGCTTTTTCGCCACCGAGCCAACGGCCACGACGGCCGACTGAGGAGGGTAAATTATGGCTGTGAAACCGGTGACGTCGAACATGCCCAGGTTGCTAACGGTAAAGGTGCCGCTGGTGTATTCGTCTGCCGTCAGTGAGCCACCCCTGGATCGAACGGCCAGGTCCCGGCTGGCGACGGCTAGCTGCTTAAGAGTCATGTCGTGGGCGTCCCGTACCGCCGGTACGATCAGACCCTCGTCCTCGGCAATGGCCATGCCGATGTTGATGTGTTCGTGCATCTGAATGCCATCTCCCGTGAACGTGGCATTAAATTTGGGGTGCACTTTGAGCGCCCCAATGCAGGCCTTCAATATGAGGTCGTTGACCGAGACCTTGGCACCGTCGAAGTCGGGGCTGCCGTTGATTTGCCTGCGCATTTCCATGGCCTGGGTCATGTCGATTTCCGTGGAGACGTAGAAGTGCGGGGCCTCGGTCTTGCTGCGCACGGTCACCCTGGCGATCTGCTTGCGCATGCGGCTGAGAGGGACCATGTCGCCTTCCAACGCGGCCCCTGTCGCCGCTACGGGGGCAGCCGGGGCCACTGGAGCAGGCAGGGGAATGGCGGCGGCAGGGACCTGGGCGGTTGCCGCCGGGTCGGGTACAAAGCCCTCAACGTCTTCCCTGGTAATGCGGCCGCCCGGCCCGGTGCCGGCAATCTGCGTCAGGTCGATTCCACGCTCTTCGGCTATTTTGCGGGCCACCGGGGAGGCGCGCACGCGGCCCACGTCGGCTGCAGGAGCACTGGACGCGACTGCTTCAACAGGTGCCCCGGCTGCAGGCTCGGGCATCGGCTCATCCCCTGTAGGGGCATCCACTGGCAGGTTCGCCGGGAGCAGGGGGACGGCGCCGTTCAATTCCTCAGATTCCACCGAGCCGCCAGCGGCAGGTGCGGGCGCGACAATGGAGATGTCTTCGTCTGCCTCGCCAACCACGGCAATGGCCTGGCCAACCGGGACGGTGCCGCCCTCAGCCACGAGGATGCGCCTGAGCAGGCCGTCGGCGTAGGACTGGAATTCCACGACGGCCTTGTCGGTCTCGATCTCGGCGATAACTTCGCCCTTCTCGACCTTCGCGCCCTCGGGCTTGAGCCACCGCACTACGGTGCCTTCCTGCATGTCGAAGCCCATCTGGGGCATGGTCAGTTCAGTTGCCATCTTTACTCGCTCCCAATCCCTTCACGCTCGTAACCTGGCCTTGAGAGGTCAGATGCCAAACAGGTTCGATACCTCGGACACCACTCTGGCGGCGTCAGGTATGGCGGCCGCCTCGAGTCGGCCATTGTAGGGGAACGGCACCTCCACGCTACCAATTCGGCCAACCGGGCCGTCGAGGTGGTCGAATGCTCGTTCCTGAATTCCGGCGGCCACTTCGGCTGCGAACCCACCGGTCTTCCAGTTCTCTTCTACTACCAACGCTCGCCCGGTCTTTCGGACCGACTCAACGACCGTGTCCATGTCCAGGGGGCGTAGCGAACGAAGATCGATCACTTCGGCATCGACGCCGCGCTCGGCGAGAATACCGGCCGCCTCTTCGGCGACGTTGGCCATGCGTGAGTAGCCGACCAGCGTGAGGTCACTGCCTTTACGGCGTACATCGGCCTTGCCAAAGGGCACTTCGTACCATTCCTCCGGTACTTCACCCTTCATGCCGTAGAGCAATTGGTGCTCGGCGAACAGGACAGGATCCGGACTACGGGCGGCGGATCGCATCAGCCCCAGAGCGTCGTACGGTGTGGCCGGGGTCACGACCACGAGGCCGGGGACGTTTGCGTACCACCCTTCGAAGCTCTGTGAGTGGGTGGCTCCGAGCTGCGCCCCACCACCGGTAACGGTGCGCAGAATCATCGGAACTGTCAGCTGGCCGTTGGACATGTAACGGAGTTTGGCGGCGTGGTTGACCATCTGGTCCATCGCCAAAAGCGTGAAGTTGATCGTCATCACTTCGACGATGGGGCGAATGCCGCCCATGGCGGCGCCGACGGAAGCACCCACGATAACGGCCTCCGATATGGGTGTGTCGCGAACACGGTCCTGCCCGTAGGAGCGTAAGAAACCCTTGGTGACCGCGTAGGCACCGCCGTACTCGCCGATGTCCTCGCCGAGCATCATGAATCGCTCGTCGGAGTCCATGGCTTCTCTGAGCCCCTGCGCCACCGCTTCTCTGAGTTGCATTTCAGCCATAGACGTGGCCATACATGGATTCGATAGTCGGCTCCTCGCTCTCTATGCCGAAACGGGTGGCCTCTTCCACTGTCGCCTCCACCTCCGCCTGTACCTCGGCGAGATCTTCCGGTCCGATGAGATTCTCACCAACAGCGAAGTCGATGAACCGAGAGATGGGGTCTCTCCCTCTCCACTCGTCTACTTCCTTGTTGTCACGGTACTTGACCGGGTCGGCCATTGAGTGGCCATGGTAGCGATAGGTAATGGCTTCGAGGAACACCGGCCCATCACCCGCCCGGACCCGGTGGACCGCCTCTTCGGCGGCCTCGCGCATGGCCATGACGTCCATGCCGTCCACCTGCATGGCCGGAATGTTGTAGGAGTCGGCCGACGTGTACAGGTCTCGCCCGGCGGCGTGGGTGCGGTCGATGTGACTGCCCATGCCGTACAGGTTGTTTTCGAGCATGAAGATGACTGGTAGGTTCCACAGTGACGCCAGGTTGAGTGCCTCGTGGAACTCGCCCTCGTTCACCGCCCCGTCGCCGAAAAAGCAGATGACGACACGGTCTTGCCGCATCTGACTTATTGCCAGAGCCAGTCCAACGGCGATGGGCAGCTGGCCGCCCACGATGGCGTAGCCGCCCATGAACCCTTTCGACTTGTCGAACAGGTGCATTGACCCGCCCCGGCCGCCGCTGACACCGGTGGCTTTGCCCATAAGCTCGGCCATGATCGCCGAAGGGTCCAGCCCCCTGGCTATGGCGTGTCCGTGGTCGCGGTAGTGGCTGACGATGTAGTCGTCGTCGCGAAGGGCGGAGATGGCACCGACACCGACGGCCTCTTCGCCAATGTACAGGTGCAGGAAGCCACGAATACGGCCCTGCATGTACTGCACGCCGCACTCCTCTTCAAAGCGCCTGATGAGCAGCATTTGCCTGTAAAGCTCTCGGGCTTGCGACGAGTCTATTTTGGGAGCAACTTTCATGGTGAGCACAGCGACATTCCGGGTGTCGCCACTGGGTAGTCAGGCCTCAAACGTGGATGGCCTCTCCCTCGGCGGCGAGGGCTGCCTCTTTAAGGGCCTCTGAAATGGTGGGGTGCGGGTGCACCAGCCAACCTATCTCGGTAGTGGTGCCTTCGAGCAACTTTGCCAGAGACGCCTCTCCCAACAGTTCCGTGACCTCGGCACCGATCATGTGAACGCCCAGGATTTCGCCGATCTCGGCGTCGGAAACGACCTTGATGAAACCGTCGGTCTCGCCCAGGGCCAGGGCCTTGCCCGATGCGGATAGGGGGAACTTGCCGATTTTGAGTTCACGACCGGTCTCTCGTGCCGCCTGCTCGGTCATGCCGAAACTGGCAACCTGGGGTCGGGAGTAGACCGCCTTGGGCATAAGGTCGTAGTCCAGCGCCGGGGGTTCCCGCCCGGCCATAGTTTCGACGGCCGTCACGCCCTGGGCGGACGCTACGTGCGCCAGGAGCAACTTGCCGGTCACGTCGCCGATAGCGTACACGCCGGGGACGTTTGTTTGCATACTGTCGTTGACAGGGATGAACCCTCGCTCGGCCTGGACGCCTGCGGCCTCAAGCCCAATGTTTTCAATG
>Ga0209501_10005941_pt1 | contig 11095 bp, 11 predicted proteins | sample ArcticOcean_MG_C_4_FD_187434 | JGI IMG/M metagenome (GOLD analysis project Ga0209501, IMG submission 187434) | Marine microbial communities from western Arctic Ocean - ArcticOcean_MG_CB4_134 (SPAdes) (version 2) | ecosystem: Environmental > Aquatic > Marine > Oceanic | place: Arctic Ocean...
GAATCATTGTTGTTGACGAGGAGCATGATGCTTCCTACAAGCAAGATGAAGGCATATCATATAATGCTAGAGATATGGCCATCACAAGAGCTTCATTAGAAAATATACCAATAAATTTAGTAACTTCTATACCATCAATAGAAACATACAATAATATAGTTAATAAAAAGTATTACATAACAAAATTAACAAAAAGATATTATAAAGAAGCCTCTTTACCAAAGATAGAAATTATAAATTTGCATTCCGAAACTCCAGATAAGGGATATTGGATTGCAAAGAAAACAATCACAGAAGTTAATAAGTATTTAAATAAAGGCGATCAGGTATTATTTTTTTTAAATAGAAGAGGATACGCACCTTTTGTGGTTTGCAAAAAATGTGGATATAAGTTTCAATGCATCAATTGTGCTGTAAATCTTAATTATCACAAAAAAATAAATAAATTATTATGTCATTATTGCGGCTATCAATCTTCACTAATACGTACTTGCGCAGATAAAAAAAAATGTGATTTATTATTTTGTGGCCCCGGCATCGAAAGAGTTCATGATGAATTAAAAAAAATATATCCTAATAAAAAAATAGAAATATTCTCTAGTGATACTTTAAAAAAAAACCAGTCAACTTATAACTTGTTAGAGAGAGCTGAAAAAAGTAAAATTGATATTTTAATTGGAACCCAACTTCTTTCAAAAGGTTTCCATTTCCCAAAACTAAATTGTATTGTTGTAGTAGATGGAGATTTTTCATCACATGGATATGATCTTAGATCTGCTGAAAAAAATGTACAATTGTACCACCAATTAAGCGGAAGAGCCGGTCGTGAAGCAAGCTTATCCTCAGTTTATTTTCAAACGTATACCCCTAATGATGAAGTACTTTTAAATATATCTAAAAATGATCCACACGCTTTTTTAAAAAAGGAACTTTTGTTAAGAAAAGAAAAAAAATTACCACCATTTTATCGTCTTATATCTTTAATAATTTCTGGTCAAAATGAACAAATAATTATGAAATCTGCAATAAATATAAAATCAAAACTTCCAAAAATTAAAGAAGTTAATATTTTGGGACCGGTGCTAGCTCCAATTGTTAGACTTAAGAAAAAATATAGATGTAGATTATTAATAAGATATCCAAAAAACTTGTTTATCCAAAAATATTTATCTAATTCGTTGAATAAAATTAAAATAAAATCAAAAATAAAACTTGAGGTTGATGTTGATCCAATTAATTTTAGCTAAATTAAGGTTTATTAACGTTAAATAAAGACAAAAATATACAACAGAAGATGTTGAATTTATTGAAATAATCTCATACAAAACGAGTCTTTTAGGAGCAAAAATTGAGTTCAAAACCAACATTTTCAAATTCTGCGTCAAACAGCTATGCTTTAGCTCTTTATGAACTTTCTAAAGAAAATTCTGATCTAGATCAGACTGAGAAGGAAATGAAAAACTTAAATAAATTATTAAAAGAAAATTCAGATTTTAAAGACATGATTTTAAATCCCACAATACCAAGAGAAGAGAAAAAAAATGTTATATTTGAAATATGTAGTAAAAATCAATTTTCTGAAACCCTTAAAAAGTTCTTAGCTTTTATATCAGAAAAAAATAGATTATTTTTTTTAGGAAAAATTATTGAAAGTTTTTTAATTTTAATTTCAAAAAGCAAAGGTGAATTAAAAGCAAAACTTATATCTTCAAAAGAGTTGTCTCCAGAAGAACAGAAAAAAATTCAAACTGATTTATCCACAAATTTTAAATCTTCATTAAATATTGATTATAAATACGATCCAAGCTTAATAGCTGGGTTGATTATTCAAGTTGGAAGTGTAATGGTAGACACTTCAATTAAAACAAAATTAAAAAAATTAGAAAAAAATATGCTAGAGGTATAATATGCAGATAAATCCATCAGAAGTAACAAAAATATTAAAAGAACAAATTAAAAAATTTGGGGAAAAAGCAGAAATATCTGAAGTGGGACAAGTGCTGTCTGTTGGGGATGGTATTGCTAGAGTCTACGGTCTGGATAATGTTCAAGCAGGAGAAATGGTAGAATTTTCTGGTGGCATAAAAGGAATGGCCTTAAATCTAGAAAGCGATAATGTTGGTGTAGTAATTTTTGGTGAAGATAGATCAATTAAAGAAGGAGACGTTGTTAAAAGAACAGGTGCGATTGTAGATACGCCAGTTGGAAAAAATTTATTAGGTAGAGTAGTTGATGCTTTAGGAAATCCTATAGATGGTAAAGCAGATTTGGATAAAAAAAATGAAAGAAAAAGAGTAGATGTAAAAGCACCAGGTATTATTCCAAGACAATCAGTAAATCAACCTATGCAAACAGGACTTAAGGCTATTGATAGTTTAATACCAGTTGGAAGAGGCCAAAGAGAATTAATTATTGGTGACAGACAAACAGGAAAAACTGCAGTAGCCATTGATGCAATTATTAATCAAAAGACGATTAATAAATCTGGAAACGAAAAAGAAAAACTTTATTGTATTTATGTAGCGATAGGTCAAAAAAGATCAACTGTTGCACAAATTGTAAAAACATTAGAAGATGCAGGAGCTATGGAGTACACAATCATAGTTGCAGCAACAGCATCAGATCCAGCGCCTCTTCAATTTTTAGCTCCGTATACTGGATGCACCATGGGCGAATATTTTAGAGATAATGGTATGCATGCATTAATTATTTATGATGACTTATCTAAACAAGCAGTAGCTTATAGACAAATGTCATTACTCTTAAGAAGGCCGCCAGGAAGAGAAGCTTATCCTGGAGATGTATTTTATTTACACAGCAGATTGTTAGAAAGAGCAGCCAAACTTAGTGATAAAGAAGGTGGAGGGTCATTGACTGCTTTACCTATAATAGAAACACAAGCTGGAGATGTTTCGGCTTATATTCCAACTAACGTAATATCAATTACAGATGGTCAAATATTTTTAGAAACAGAATTATTTAATCAAGGAATTAGACCAGCAGTTAATGTTGGGCTTTCAGTATCTAGAGTAGGATCAGCTGCCCAAACAAAAGCAATGAAAAAGGTTGCGGGATCTATAAAATTAGAGCTTGCGCAGTATAGGGAGATGGCAGCATTTGCACAATTTGGTTCTGATCTGGACGCATCAACACAAAAACTATTAAACAGAGGATCAAAATTAACTGAACTTCTAAAACAAGATCAATTTTCACCTATGCCTGTTGCTCAGCAAGTTATAGCAGTTTTTTCAGGAGTAAGAGGTTTTTTAGACGATGTGAGTTTAAATGATATTAAAGATGTAGAAAAAAATATATATGAAGAGATTAAAGCTTCCCACCCTGAAATTATAGATAGCATTAACAATACAGGAAAATTAGAAGAAGAAATCGAAAAAAAATTAACATCAGCCATAGAAGAATTTAAAAAAAATAATAAATAAAATATTATGCCAAGTTTAGATGATCTTAAAAAAAGAATTTCTAGTGTTAAATCAACTCAAAAAATAACAAAGGCTATGAAAATGGTTGCGGCTGCAAAACTAAGAAGAGCTCAAGAAAACGCAGAAAAAGGAAGACCGTTTTCAGAAAAAATGAATAACATAATACTTAATTTGAGTAGCTCAATTACAGATAAAGAAAATGCTTCAAAATTTTTAGTTGGAACGGGAAAAAATAATATCCACTTATGTGTAGTAATAACAGCAGACAAAGGGCTCTGCGGAGGATTTAATACTAACATATGTAGAAAAGCTAAAAGTTACTTTGAAAAAATTCTAAAAGAAGGAAAAACACTTAAAATATATACCGTTGGATCCAAAGGCGACGATCAGCTAAAAAGGATGTATGGAAGTTATATAGTAGAAAAAATACACTTTAAAAATATAAAAAAAATTACATATAAAGAAGCTGAAATAGTTGGTAATAAAATTATAAAGTTGTTCAAAGAATCCCAGTTTGATGTGTGTAAAATATTTTATAATCAATTTAAAAATGTAATGACTCAAATTCCTAAATTGCAACAAATAATCCCAATAGAAAAAAATGAAAGTGATCAAAAAAAATCATTAGATAATTTTTATGAATTTGAACCAGAAGAAAATGAAATATTAAACAATCTTCTTCCAAGGAATATTATTACTCAAATTTTTAAAGCTTTTCTTGAAAATGCTGCTAGTGAGCAAGGTTCAAGAATGACTGCAATGGACAGCGCCACACGAAACGCTGGGGAATTAGTAGACAAACTTACAATAACTTACAATAGGAACAGACAAGCAGTGATTACAAAAGAACTTATTGAAATAATATCAGGAGCGGAAAGTTTATAAAATGGACAATAAATCAGGAAAGGTGAAGCAAATAATTGGGGCTGTAGTTGACGTTCAATTCGAGGGGCAATTACCAGAGATTTTAACAGCATTAGAATGTGATAATTCTGGAAATAGATTAGTTTTAGAAGTAGCCCAACACTTAGGTGAGTCGGCAGTCAGAACTATTGCAATGGATAGCACGGAAGGACTTAAAAGAGGCGATAAAGTTACTAATACAGGCAAACCTATTCAAGTTCCAGTTGGACCCGAAACGTTAGGAAGAATAATTAATGTTATTGGTGAACCGATTGATCAAAAAGGTAAAATTTCAACAAAAGAAAGTTGGCCAATACATAGATCGGCACCAAAATTTACAGAGCAATCAACGGAAAGCGAAATATTAGTTACAGGAATAAAAGTAGTAGATTTATTAGCACCCTATTCTAGAGGAGGAAAAATAGGTCTTTTTGGAGGAGCAGGTGTAGGAAAAACTGTAATTATAATGGAATTAATTAATAATATTGCTAAAGCGCACGGCGGATTTTCTGTTTTTGCAGGTGTAGGAGAAAGAACCAGAGAAGGTAATGATTTATATCATGAGATGATAGAGTCCGGCGTAATAAAACCTGAGGGCAAAGGTTCTAAGGCCGCACTAGTTTATGGACAAATGAATGAGCCACCAGGAGCACGTGCAAGAGTTGCTTTAACAGGCTTAACTGTTGCGGAATACTTTAGAGATAAAGAAGGACAAGATGTATTATTTTTCGTGGACAATATATTCAGATTTACTCAAGCAGGATCAGAGGTTTCAGCTCTTTTGGGTCGAATACCTTCTGCTGTAGGCTATCAACCAACGTTAGCTACTGATATGGGAAATTTGCAGGAAAGAATTACAACTACAAATAAAGGATCAATTACTTCTGTTCAAGCTATATATGTTCCTGCTGACGATTTAACAGATCCTGCACCAGCTACATCATTCGCACACTTAGATGCCACCACTGTCTTGTCAAGACAAATTGCAGAGTTAGGAATATATCCTGCTGTTGATCCGCTAGATTCGACTTCTAGAATATTAGATCCTAGAATCGTAGGAGAAGAGCATTATAGAGTTGCAAGAGAAGTTCAAAAAATTTTACAAAGTTATAAATCTTTGCAAGATATAATTGCGATTTTAGGAATGGATGAGCTTTCAGAAGAAGATAAACTGACAGTTGCTAGAGCAAGAAGAATACAAAAATTTTTGTCACAACCATTTTTTGTTGCAGAAGTATTTACAGGTTTTCCAGGAAAACTAGTAGACTTAGAAGCAACTATAAAAGGATTCGACGCTATATGTAAAGGTGAGTATGATCACCTCCCTGAAAATGCTTTTTACATGGTGGGAACAATTGAGGAAGCTGTAGAAAAAGCAGAAAAAATGGCAAAAGATGCAGCTGCTTAATGGAAGATAATTTCAAATTAGAAATCATCAGTCCTGAAAAAATTATTTTTTCAGGTGAAATTAAAATAATTAAGATACCTTCTTATGAAGGTGACATGAGCATTTTAAAAAATCATATTCCAATAATTACTTTTTTAAGACCAGGAATAATTAAAGTAGTAAAAAAAGATGACAGCTCTGAAGAATTTTTTGTAGAAGATGGAACTATTGAATTTTTTAATAATACTTTGACGGCGCTTTCTGCATCAGCAAAAAACATAAAAAACTTATCAGCAGAATTTATATCTAAACTAAGCAAAGAAGTTGAAGACAAACTTTCAAAAGAAGATCTTACTGATCAAGATCGTTATATTCTTAATCATAAACTTGACGTCTTAAAAGAGATAAGAATTTAATTTAATTTTAAAAAAGCTAATTCTTTTTTTATTTTTTTATAAATGTTTAATTTAAAATTTACCGCAACATCAGGCAAATTTGAAGGATTGATCCATTTCCAATCAAGAAATTCTGGATTTTTAGTTTTAATATTTATTTCATTATTTTCACCAACAAACTTCATAATAAACCATTTTTGTTTTTGACCTCTAAATTTTCCCTTCCATATTTTTCCTAAAAGATTTTTAGGTAATTCATACTCTAACCAACCTTCTAATTCTTTTACAAATCTAACAGATTTTATGCTAGTTTCTTCTTCAAGCTCTCTCTTGGCTGCTTGAAAAAAATCTTCATTTTTTTCTACTCCTCCCTGAGGCATTTGCCAATATTTTGAAGGATTATCTATTCTTTTGCCTACAAAAATATTATTTACAGTATTTAATAAAACAATTCCTACACCAATTCTTAAAGGCAATTTCTTATTGTTGTGCATGAAATTTGTTTAACCGACAAAAAGATTAATAGCATAATTTAGTTGATTATCTTCTGGGGTATTAATTGAAAAATTTTCCCCTTCTTCTTCAATTCTAATATCTGGCACTACACCTATTTCTGAAATAGATTTTCCTGATGGCAAATAATACTTAGAAACAGTTAATCTTAAAGCTCCTTTATTTTTTAGAGGTATTATTGACTGCACAGACCCTTTACCAAAAGATGTTTCGCCTAATAGTATTGCTCTTTTATGATCTTGTAGAGCTCCTGCGACAATCTCAGATGCAGAAGCAGACCCATTATTAATTAAAACAATTAAAGGTTTTCCTTTGATTTTATCACCTTTGTTTGCAAAAAACTTTCTGTCGTCTCTGCTCTTCCTTCCTCTGGTTGAGACTATTTCACCATTATCTAAAAAGAAATCAGCAATTTTTATTGCTTGAGATAGCAAGCCTCCAGGGTTATTTCTTAAATCAAGAATATATCCAACTAAATTTTTATTTTTTTCTATTTTTGAAATCTCTTTTTTTAATTGGTCGCTACTGTTTTCATTGAAAGCTCTCAATCTAAGATAACCTACTTTTTGTTTAACTGTTCTAGATACAACAGATTTTATTTCAATAATTTCTCTAGTAATTTTAAAAATTTTTGCTTTTTTTAAGCCTTTTCTTCTTACTGTTATTTCAATATCACTTCCAACTGGGCCTCTCATCATGTTAACAGCTTCCATAAGTGTTTTTCCTTGAACTTGTTCGCCATTTATTTTCACGATGTAGTCGCTTGCTTTTATTCCAGCTCTAGCAGCGGGAGTATCATCTATTGGAGTTATAACTTTAACCACACCAGAATCCATGGTAACCTCAATACCTAATCCACCAAACTCTCCACTTGTTTCTGTTTGAGATTCTTCAAATTTTTTTGCATTCATGTATGCAGAATACGGGTCCAACGATTGTAGGGCGCCATTTATAGCAGAGTCCATTACTTCAGATTGGTTTACTTCTTCAACATACTCATTTTGTAATGTTTCTAAAACCTCACTAAAAAGATCAATTTTTTGATATAGCTCATCAACGTTTTGCGCATAAGCATTATTTTGAAAATTTATTAATATTACTGATAATAAAATTAAAATTTTCTTAAAGTAATTTTTTCTTATCATATTGTTAATCTTTCTTTTGGTCTTAGATCTGCCCACATTTTTTCTAAATTATAGAATTTTCTTTTTTCTGGATGAAAAATATGGATTATAATATCTATAGCATCAATAAGTTTCCAGTCATTACTATCTTTTCCTTCAAGATGGCAATTGTTGAATCCTTTTTTTTTGAGATTGTCCAATAATATTTCAGATAATGCCTGTATATGTCTTGATGAATTTCCACTTGCAACTATCATAAAATCGGCAATTGAAGTTTTATCTTTTAGGTCTATTGATTTTACTTCTAAAGCTTTATTATCATTTAAAATTGTCTCAATTTCTTTTTTAAGTTGATTAATTTCTTTTTTTTGCATTTAACTTTATTTTATCAAAATTTTCTAATTAAAGAAGACGAAATATTTATTTTTTTAGCTTTTACGTATATCCAATCCTTTTTATCAATATTTCTTGCAACATCATAATTAAGTGAATTCATAGAATAGTTTTGTCTAGGAAAAACTACTATTTTTGCAAGTTTAGGTATTTTTTTCCAATTTTTCCATTTGTTAAATTTTACCAAACTATCAGCTCCAATCAAAAAATATAATTCGTGTTTTGGCTTTTTTCTTTTTAAATAATTAAGTAGATCAAAAATACTATTTGATTTTATTTTATTTTCTAAATATTTAATAAAAATTTTTTTCTCCTTTTTAACTAGTTTTTTTGCTAATGACATTCTGGTTTTAATATTTAGATGAGGTTTTTTTTTTAGTGGGTTTTTTTTAGTTAAGATCCAAATTAATTTATTTAATTTAATTTTTTTTATAACCACTTTTGAAATATACAGATGGCCTTTATGAGGAGGATCAAATGTTCCTCCTAAAATACCAATTTTTGTAACTTTTTTTTTACGTATTTTTTTCAAAAAATTATTTCCTTGTTTGGCCTTTTCCTTCTAATATGTACTTGTACGTTGTAAGTTGATCAAGACCTACCGGACCACGCGGGTGCAGTCTCTCAGTAGATATACCAACTTCTGCGCCAAAACCAAATTCACCACCATCTGCAAATTGTGTTGATGCATTATGTATAGCTATAGCGCTATTAACATTAGATAAAAATTTTTTTGCAGTTTTTTTATTTTTTGTAATTATAGAATCTGTGTGTGAAGAGCCATATTGATTAATATGATTTATAGCTCCATCAACTCCATCAACATTTTTCACAGAAATAGTAGGTGCAAGATATTCAGTGCTCCAATCTTTAATCTTTGCAATTTTAATTTTTTTATCAAACAATTTTTTTATTAATTGATCTCCTAAAATTTTACAACCTAATTTGGATAGTTCATCTAATATAGGTTTGCAGTGCGTTTTAAGACATTTTTTATCTATTAGTAAAGTTTCTGCAGCACCACAAATATTAAAATTCCTCATTTTTGAATTTTTAACGACTTTAATTGCCATGCTGAGATCTGCTTTTGAGTCAACGTATACGTGACAAACTCCCTCGAGATGTCCAATAGTTGGAATTTTAGATTTTGCTTGGATTTTTTTAACTAAATTTTTTCCCCCTCGTGGGATAATAATGTCGACATATTTTTGCATTCCAGACAATAAGTAATCAACATTATTCCTATCTTTGCTATCTACAAATTGCACACAATCTTCATTGCATCTTTTTTTTCTTAAAGCTTTTCTAAACAATTGAGATAGTAATTTATTAGAATAAAAAGCCTCTGACCCACCACGCAAAATAACTGCATTTCCAGATTTAAAACATAGAGCAGAAACATCAGATGTTACATTTGGTCTGCTTTCATAGATTACTCCAATTACACCAATTGGTATTGATTTTCTTTTTATAATTAAACCATTAGGCCTCTTCCAAGAAGACAAAATTTTTCCCAAAGGATCATTAAATTTAATTATTTCATTAATTGATTTTATAATTCCATTAATTTTTTTATCATTAAGCTCAAGTCTACTTTTCATATTTGTTTTTTTAGATTTTAGTATATCCTTTTGATTTGCTTTTAAAATTTTAGATGAGTTTTTTTTTAAAAAGATATTAAATTGCTTTAAAACTGCATTTCTTTTTTTAATATTTATATTAGATAAATCATAAGAAGCATTTTTTGCCTTTTCGCCAATTTTATTCATGTAATAATTTTTTTTCATTTTTATACTTCTACCAAATCATCTTTATGAATAATCTCTTCTCTGCTAGAATATCCTAGTATATTTTTTATTTCTTTGCTGTGTGATCCTTTTATTTTTTCAATTTCTGCAGAGGAAAAAGAGCTTAATCCCCTTGCGCATTCTACATTATTTTCATCCTTAATTAAAATATGGTCACCTTTTTCAAATACTCCATTTATTTTTTTAACTCCTGCTGGAAGTAAACTTTTGCCATTTTTTATTGCTATACTAGCTCCATGATCAATAATTATTTCACCTTTAGGGGCAACTGAACCAATTATCCATTGTTTTCTCGCGTCAAGTTTAGATATTTTTGGTAAAAACCAAGTACATTTTTTATTTAAAAGTATTTTTTTTATTGGGTTTAAATTATTACCGTTTGCGATAGCCATATAACATCCAGCTAGCTGACAAATTTTTGCTGCCTCAATTTTTGTTTTCATACCTCCGGACCCATAAAGACTTTGTGTTTTAGAAGCATATTTTTTTATATTTTGGTTTATATTGGCAACAGTTTTTATAAACTTTGATTTTTTATTTTTTTTTGGGTTATCTGTGTACAAGCCATCAACATCTGATAATAAAATTAAACAATCGGCATTTATTATTTGTGAAACTCTTGATGCCAACCTATCATTATCTCCGTATTTTATTTCAGTTGTAGCAGTAGTATCATTTTCATTTACTATTGGCACAATTCCCATAGCTAATAAGTTATCAATAGTGCGTTTTGCGTTTATCGATCTTCGCCTTTGCTCTGTATCATCTAGTGTAAGCAATATTTGTGAAATTTTTATTTTACTTTTATCAAAAACTTTTTTGTAGAATGCCATTAACTCAATCTGTCCAATTGAAGCAATAGCTTGACTTTTGTCAACTTTCAGCCCTTTTTTATTTATTCCTAGATATTCGCAACCTAAAGCTATAGCTCCCGAAGAAACTAAAACAACTTGTTTTTTTTTATTTATAAGCATTTTAATATCTTTAGCAAATTCTCTAAGCCATATTTTCTTAGGTTTACCCTGTTCGTTTATTAAAATTGAAGATCCTATTTTAATAACAATTTTTTTAGATTTATTTATATACATTTTTAATTAATAATCTTTTTATTTCTACTAGGCCTTTATTTTGG
>Ga0209501_10005942_pt1 | contig 11094 bp, 7 predicted proteins | sample ArcticOcean_MG_C_4_FD_187434 | JGI IMG/M metagenome (GOLD analysis project Ga0209501, IMG submission 187434) | Marine microbial communities from western Arctic Ocean - ArcticOcean_MG_CB4_134 (SPAdes) (version 2) | ecosystem: Environmental > Aquatic > Marine > Oceanic | place: Arctic Ocean...
TCATAATTAATATTTGTCTTTCGGGGTTAGAAGATATTGAAAGCAATGCTTTTGCATGACCTTTAGATAGAGTGCGTTTTGCGAGCTCAATCTTAATCTCTTCAGGCAGGTCAAGTAGCCGAAGTGAGTTCGTTATTGAAGATCGAGATTTCCCTACAATTTTAGAAATCTGCTGATGTGTTAATTCGCACTCTTCAATTAACCTTTTGTATGAGGTAGAAATCTCAATGGGGTGTAAATCTTGACGCTGAACGTTTTCAACTAGAGCCATTTCCAGAAGCTGCTTATCATCAGCCTCTCGTATGTAGGAGGGAATTTCATCTAACCCTGCAGATTGTGCAGCTCTAAACCTCCGCTCACCTGAAATAATTTGATATTTTAAAGCGCTAATCTTTCTGACAGTAATCGGCTGTATTATACCTAACTCACGGATACTGTCCTCAAGATTTTTAAGAGAATGTTTATCAAAGCTTTCTCTAGGTTGAGTTTTGTTTCTTTGAATATTGCCGATCGGAATCATGGCGATATTTCCAGCCATTTGACCTATATAACCAGGCTTTACATACTTGTCGTGTTTAACAGGCTCATTTTCTATGTCGAGCTCCCGAGTCATTTCAGTGAGCTTAGACTTCATCCCAAGGCTGAAATCACGATAATCTCCGATATCGTTGATTCCCCTGCCTAAACCACCTTTAGATTTCACCTTGTTCGACATCCTTGTATTAGCAATTTACTTTAATACATCACTTAGGAATTTTTCCTCATCTGGAATCTTTGTCATCTCGTTTCGTTGTAGAATTTCTCTAGCAAGATTGAGGTAGTTCACAGATCCTTTACATGTAGCGTCATGCAGGATTATAGTCTCTCCGAAAGAAGGCGCTTCGCCGAGGCGAGTATTTCTATGTATGACAGTGTTTAGAACTAAATCTTGGAAGTGAATTCGCACCTCCTCAACAACTTGGTTAGCGAGGCGAAGTCGAGTGTCGTACATGGTGAGAAGGATTCCTTCGACTTCCAGGCGTGGGTTCAATTGTGTTTGGACTATTTTAATAGTATTCAAAAGCTTGCCTAAGCCCTCAAGTGCGAAGTACTCACATTGCACAGGAATTAAAACAGAATCAGCTGCAGTAAGTCCATTCAAAGTTACAAGCCCTAATGACGGTGAGCAATCTATGATGATGAAGTCATACTGGTCTCTTACCTGTTCTAGCATTTGACTCATCTTGCGCTCGCGTTGAGCAACATCTACTAATTCAATTTCTGCGCCTATTAAATCTAAATTAGAAGGGAGGATATCAAGGTTAGGGGAGGTGGTTGAAATTATGCAATCATTTATTTCTGCTTTACCCATTAATGTCTCGTAAGTCCCATTTTTAACAGAATACGGGTCAACTCCTACACCACTCGACCCGTTTGCCTGAGGGTCAGAATCAATGAGCAGTGTTTTATACTCTAAAACGCCTAAACAAGCGCCTAAATTAATGGCAGTTGTAGTTTTTCCAACTCCTCCTTTTTGGTTCGCAATTGCAATAATCTTTCCCATTAGAATAATTTTTGACGATTAATACAGGTCTTCGCTAAGTTAGAAGCCTATTAGCAGTATTCTAGAGAAAGTTTTACACATTAAACCCCATACCTTTTATGGCTTTAGGTATGTTTGTGTTCGTGAAGTGTGGAAAAGTGAAGATTAAACTGTAGGTTAGTTATCACTTAGGTTGGGATTATTTCGACAATCCTGTCTACAAGTCGTCGAAATTAACGTCATCCTCAGTGCTTGCTTCTTTATCAGAATCAACTTCATCCTCAGAGCTTAATTCTTTATCAGAATTCACTTCTGTATCAGAGCTTGCTTCTGTCTTGTCTTCTTCAGCAGGAGGATTCGCTTCATCATAAGCTTTACGCTCTGCGATAGGGTCGCGGAATTTGCCAGAAGCCATTAATTCTTTAATCTTGTCAGTAGCATCGATAAATCCATCTTCGAATTTTTCGAAATCTTCTCTGTACAGGAATAACTTATGCTTTGAGTAGTTAACGTTTCCACTGTTGTCAAAGTTCCTCTTGCTTTCAGTAATTGTCAAATAAAGGTCTTTACCTCTAGTCTCTTTTACATCGAAAAAGTATGTGCGTTTTCCAGCACGAACCCTTACTGAGTATAACTCCTCTCTGTCTCTATTGTCGTTTCCGTAATCTGACATCTTACTCGCTCTATTTATTTAAATTATTTTATTAGAATGATGCCACAAGTTAGGGGAAAACTCACTTTGTTAGATATACTGAACCACTTTTAGTTCTTGGATAACCAATTTGGTCCACCCAAACAGCCTCCCAAATGTACAATCCATTAGGGCAGAAGTGCTGACCATCATTACCTTTTTCACCAAGCCAAGGAGTCTGATAATCAAGAGTTTCCCAAACTAATTCGCCCCATCTATTTATCACCCTCAATCTATAGGCGCTTACCCCTAAAACTACTGGAAGCCAAACGTCATTTAATCCATCTCCATCAGGAGTGAAAGCAGTAGGGGCATAAAACACGGACCCACTCACGCTAACTTGTCCAGCAGCCGTATTTGTACACCCCGCTGCATTTATAACAGTTAAGGTAATGTTGTATATCCCCCCGTCTGCATAAACATACTCTCCATCACAACCCTGAAGGCTCCCGCCATCTCCGAAATTGTAAAAACAATCTACATCTTGGTCGCCTATGTAATCTATCTGCACAATAGGGTCTAAGATATCAACTACATTAGGCGTGACGTCAAAGGCCGCAAAAGGAATGGGATAGGTTGTAACTAGGTCTACCTCTAGTTTATTGAGGTTCCTTACACAGTATCCACCGGTAGTCATTTCAAGCTCAACGGGAAAATTTCCCGAGCCTGTATATATATGGACTGCATTAACTGAATTAGATGTATTTCCATCACCGAAATGCCACAAATAAGTTGTAGCTGTATTTGTCGAGCTAAGGTTAGTGAAGGAGACTTGATGAGGAGGACAACCAAGAAGTGGGCCTGCAGAAAAATCAATAGTGGGGTCGGCTATAGCTTCGACTTGTGCTGAGTAAGATTGCTGACAGCCCTGAAGCCCGGGGACCTCAGCTGTCAGTGTGATTGTATAAATTCCTGGCTCATCGTATGTCAGGTTGAGCACCGAGTTGTTGTTAGTAGTAGCGGTGGCTATTTCTCCCCCGAAATCCCAGGTGTAAACAGTGTTGTCGTCAACAGATGCGGTTCCAGTCATAGAGAAATTGTGAGAGGAAAAACAGTCAGGATCAGGAACGTTAAAAATTGGTTCTAAAAGGTATTGTATTTCAACATTCGCAGTTGTAAAATCCGGACATGTAAACGGTGCGTATGCAGTGAGTGTTACGGTATATAATCCAGAGTCCGAGTAGGTGAATTCAGGCTCAGGTTCAGTGGAGAAGTCTCCGCCGAAAGGAGAGCCGAAGTCCCATAAATAGGTCTCTGCGTTCGTAGAGTTATTTTCGAACGTAAAAGTGAGGCCTTGGCAGAAGCCTGTTTGGTCTTCCATAGAAGCGGAAGGCTGTTCGGGAGCAATCCATGTAAACTCATCATTCGCAGTGCATCCGTGGTTGTTTACAGTTAGAGTTATATTCCAGTTGTCATTGTTGCTAAAATCCACCCCGGCAGGAGCTGGTATATTCGCAGAAGTAGGCGATCCAGTAGCGCCGAAATCCCAAAAGTATGTAGCTTCATTATTCATGGTGCCTGTCACTTCGAAATCGAACGTTTCAGTTCCGAGTATGCAATTAAAATCAGTCATCTCTATTATAGGGTCTAGTGGCATATACACATCAAATATTTGAGAAGATGTATCTGCGCAAGGCCAAGTTGGATTGGCAATCAGTGTCACTATATAATTACCCACAGTAGGGAAAGTGAACAATGGCTCAAATTCAGTACTAACATCTGAATTAGTTCCCTCTACCCCGAAATCCCAAATAAAATCATCCGCATTGATGGAGTTGTTTTCAAATTGAAGCGTTTCTCCTATGCAAAGCTGCTCCGGTTGCTGAGGGGTTACTGCTGCAACGATATTTGCGTCACATAGAGTTACATTAAACTGGAAATCTCTCAATACGTGTCCAAGTGATACTCCATCTCGGAATTCCTCTACGCAAATCCCCATAGCGTATTGCCCAGGAATAGTTGGCGTACCAGTAATAAAACCAGTCACAGGGTCAATTGCAAATGCTGGGTCCGAAGCGATAGGATATCCTGCAGAATACCCCCCTGCATATGGTATGCTCGAGTACGGTGGATTGGAAGGTGGATTAGGAGCAGGGCTATCAGGTCCTGCGCCTCCTCCATTAGCTCCGCCCCCGTCAAAAGGAGCACAAAAAGAGTAAACAAGCTCATCACCATCAGGGTCAATAGCTGCGTGGTCAAAGAAGAATCCGAAATTTGCACAAAGAGCAACAGGTGGAAATTCTTGGAATACAGGAGAGCTATTCGGTCCATTAACCGCATCGTTAAACGGAATGTGAATCGTAGCCGTCATCCCTGGATTGTCAGTACCTCCAGCATTAGCAAGGTTGCTAATCGACGGATTTCTGCAACACCTCTGCCAAGCTATATCGTAACCTCCATTTGTGCCGAGCATTAAAGTTTTAGTGTAAGTAGCCTCTTCTACGCATATCCCTGGAGGAGGTGATCCGCATGGATTCGTCATTATAACGGGAACGTTTTGGATAGTTCCGGCGTTTAAAAAAACGTCATGAACCTGTTGAAGTTGATTAGTTGAACTATAAAATACTCCTATATAAATAATATCATCGAAGTCAGTTTGTTGTGTGTTTGCCGGTCCGCATTCCCTATAAACCTTCAGCGTTATAAGGTAGTTTCCACCCCCCAAATCCTCGTAGTACATTTCACTACCTATTAGGTGGGTAGCACCCGCCTCAAAAGAAAAGACTACCAAAAACAGACCTGTTATTATCTTAAATATAAATCTCACACCATAAAGGTAATCAATTCACTATCTTCACGCCGTGCAAAAAGAGGAAGAAAAGGCAGTCCCCGTCCCGTTTGTGGACCTGGAACTCCACCCCAATATAGAAGATGGACTCGCAGCGATGGGATTTGAAAACGCAACGCCGATTCAATCAGAGGCGATTCCTCACATACTTCGCAATAAGGATATGCTTGGAATAGCACAAACGGGAACAGGTAAAACTGCGGCATTCCTACTCCCAACAATGGATATCATTATTGATTCACCAGACAATGGTAAAGTAAAGGCCTTAGTGGTAGTGCCAACTCGCGAACTCGCGATGCAAATTGATCAGGCAGCCGAGGGTTTCGGTTACTACACAGGTGTAACTAGTCTTGCTATTTATGGTGGAGGCTCTGGAAAAGAATTCTCTCGTGAGAAACAAGCCCTGAAGGAGGGGGCTGATATTGTTGTCGTAACCCCAGGCAGGATGCTTTCCCATCTCAATCTTGGATACGTCGATCTCTCTGAGCTTGAAGTTCTCATCCTTGACGAAGCAGATCGCATGTTGGATATGGGTTTCCATCAAGACATTATGCGCATCGCTTCTTATTGTCGCAAAGGTTGCCAAACCTTACTGTTCAGTGCCACCATGCCGGATAGGATGCGCTCTTTAGCTCACGAGCTCTTGAATGATCCAGTAACTGTCCAGCTAGCTCTTTCGAAGCCATCAGCAAATGTCAAGCAAAGTGCATTCGTCGTTTTCGAACACCAAAAAGATGATGTTCTTGTTGATTTACTCAAGGGCCTCAATGTTAAATCTGGTATAATCTTCACCTCTCGAAAACGCACAGTCAACCAGGTTGTTCGCGCCCTTCGTCAGGCCGGTCTCAAGTGCGATAAAATTTCATCAGACCTCAAACAAGAAGAGAGAGAAAAAGTAATGCTTGGTTTCCGTCAAAAGATAATCCCTTTGCTCGTTGCTACAGATGTTGTCTCTCGTGGAATTGATGTAGACAACATCGAGGTTGTAATAAACTACGACGTACCGCCTAACGAAGAAGATTACGTTCACCGTATAGGTCGTACAGCTCGTGCAGAACGCAAGGGCGAAGCATTCACTCTCATCACTCCCGATGATATGCGCCGATTCGGTAATATCGAAAAACTAATCGAGCGCAAAGTCGATAAGCTTAAGCTTCCTTCTCGAGTGGGACCAGGTCCAGAATACGACCCTAATTTCCGTGGGGGAGGTGGGCGAGGTGGACGTGGAGGTAGTGTAGGACGAAATGGAGGTGGGCGAGGTGGACGTGGAGGTGGACGTGACGGTAGAGGAAAAGGTCGCCGCTAAAACTTAGTTACTACAAGGCCCATCTATAGGATTTATTTTTCCCTAACGGCTTTATTTCTTTTAGCAAGTATTTGTTTGCGAAAATTCTTTTTGATTTCAGGTATCGCAATTGCTCGCTTTGCATCAAGTATATCAAAGCACTCGAGAATAAATGAGCTGTTCAGATCTATTTCTTTTTTCTTAAATTCAGCCCTTTGTGTCACTCCTTGAGCGTATTCTTTGTCTGAAATAGGATCAGAATTTTTCTTCATTGTGCGAAGATGTTTATATTCCTTTTTAAGGTCTGCAATAGATTCCTCAAGGTCATCGTGAAGTGCGAAAAAAGCAGTACTTTCTTCTGGAGTCATTTCAAGTTTTTCAGTAAAGAACGCAATTCTAAGAGTTTCAATTTTCTCTTTTCTCTGAGACTTTTCGTCGTTAGACACATTCTTTTGGCTAAGTGCCGGAGCTATTGCAAAGGCATAAGTAGTGTGGTAAAAAGTAGTTTTTTCATAATTTATAATTTTTTGTTTGCTCTATTCGAGAGTTTATGATGTAGAAAAGTATCGCTCCACCTAAGAAAAGTGCTGTCGAGATGAGTTCAGCTTGAGTCATAGTGACGCCTAATATATCGAATTTTGTGTTTACGCGTATCTTCTCGATGAAGAATCTCTCGGTGCCGTTCATCATAAGGTAGACGGCGAAAAGTAGTCCAGCAGATTTTAATCTCGTTCTTAAAGACCAAAGAACTATGAAGAGGATGACAGAGATTGTTGTCTCGTACAGAGAAGTAGGATAAACAGCTGGATCGAGAACGGTGCCGTAGCCTGGATAGATAGCCAAGGAATCAGATTCGGAGATGAACCGGCCCACTCCATTTACGTTGTTGGGGAAATTATAGCTCCAAGTCCAATCTGGTAGCCAGCTCATCCATGATGGTTGAGTGGTGGGGTTGGGAATCCCCCAGTCTCCATCTCCAGAAATTTGGCATCCAATGCGGCCTATTCCATAGCCGAGCATGAGAGAGGGAGCTGTTGTGTCTGCAACATGTAGGAACTTAAGTTTGTAGTGGCGGGTGTATAGATAGACGCTTAATCCACCAATTATGAGTCCGCCGTATATGGTTAGCCCTCCAATGAAAGCGTTGAGGCTTGGGTTCTTAAAGAAGGCTATGAATTGCTCTGGATATTCGATGAGGTGGAAAAGCTTGGCTCCAAGTATGCCACCTATTGCCGCGACGGTAAGTATTCCTCCTACGTGCTGAGAGGGCGCTACTTCTGTGGTTTCCATTTTAGGCTCGGGAAGAGCATTTTTACGACCCTCGTAATAACGCCATCCACCTAACAATACAGCAAGGAGTATACCTAGGGGAATACTTCCTTCCGAGGAAAACAGGTGTGCTTGAGGTAGAGAGCCTCCACTAAACAAAGTTCCAGCATTTATTGCGAGGTATAAAAATTTCCAACCAAAAAGGAACCCTATAAAAGCTTGAGAAATTATTTCTATAGGGGTGGACGGGAGGCCCTTGATAGATTGGATTTTGTTTGGGGTGAAAACTCCAGAATTAGTTAGGCGGATGAATTCTAGGTGGATAAAGTATCCTCCGATTAAGAACGCCATGGCAACAAAAAATCCGAAGCTGTTGACTAATTTTAAGAAAGGGAGATCGAGTCCTGTCAGATCTTGTAATGCGAAGTATAAATTAGGGTACATTGTTTATTAATTTACGCTTCCAAGTACAAACCCGTTAGGGTTGATGGTTTTGAGCAGCAGTGAGGTGGTGGTGTTACGAGAGACAGTATTCATATTTACAGCTACACGTACATATTCCGGTGTGTATCCGAATATGAGGTCTTCATCTTCAGAAGACTCAATAAGTACTTTAGAAATGCCGCCGATGAAATTTTCATAATGCTCGCGCTGTTTTTTAAGGCTTAAAATCCTTAGCATTTTATTGCGGTTTTGTCTTGTTTGAACTGGGATTACATCGTCGATTCTGAGTGCTGTTGTATTTGGACGTTCGCTATAGGTAAACACATGTAAATAGCTAATATTAAGAGAGTTAATAAAGTCATATGTTTGTTTAAAGCTCGAGTCACACTCTCCGGGGAAACCCACGATTACATCAACACCAATTCCAGCCTGTGGCATTTTTTTACGGATGTAATCTACTCGAGAACGGTATAAGTCAGACCTGTATCTACGTCTCATAGCAGATAGGATTTCGTCGGATCCAGATTGTAGTGGAATGTGAAAATGGGGCATAAATTTCGTAGACTCTGCAACGAAATCTATAATGTCTTCTGACAGTAGATTTGGCTCTATGCTCGAGATTCTGTATCGCTCGATTCCTCCTTCTAACTTGTCGAGTTCCTTAATGAGTTCGAGAAGTGATTCTCCATTTGCTTTGCCGAAATCTCCAATATTCACTCCTGTTAGTACGATTTCTTTCGCTCCCCTTTTGATTGCATCTCTTGCAGAATCGAGGGTTTGAGCAATTGTGCCTGAACGAGATCGTCCGCGGGCGAGTGGTATCGTGCAGAAGGCACAGAAATAGTCACACCCGTCCTGAACTTTTAAGAACGTTCTTGTTCTGTCGCCACTTGAGAATCCAGGAATGAAGTCCCGCACTTCTTTAATTTCGCCTACGCGAATTTCACCAAGACCTGAGGCTTTCTTAGACAGGTCGACAAGCATGGAAGGTAGATTGAATTTCTCATTTGCTCCAAGCACAAGGTCGACACCATCAATCGCAGCAATTTCCTCGGGTTTGAGTTGGGCGTAGCATCCGATGACTACGATGTAAGCGATGGGGTTAGATTTAAGTGAGCGACGTACGAAATTGCGACATTTAGAATCTGCGTTGTCTGTAACACTACAAGTATTTATCACTACTACGTCTGGAGATTCGTCAATGTTTACACGTGCAAAGCCACCTTCGGATAGCTGCCTGGCAACAGTCGAAGTTTCGCTGAAGTTGAGTTTACAACCAAGCGTATGAAATGCTACTGTACCACCTGAAATCATTTCGCGAAGTTAATTCCATTATGATTTAATATAATAATACACTTTTGTATTATCTTGCAAATCCTGTTTCGAAAATAAATAACCTACAACAATGCGTAATTTGCTGACGTTTATCCTTATAGCTATTCTTAGCTTATCATTTAGCTCTTTTTCAGCCCAAACCTTTACGAACGGCGCTTCTCTTCTCCCTTCTGAATATCACAGCGGAGGTTGTGTCGGGTTCACAGATATGGATGGGGATGGATTTGATGACATTGTCGTACTTGACGAAAGTGAGATGCTTCACGTTCTGTATCAAGGTCCTGATGGTTCTTTCAGTGATGTTGACTACGGTTCTGTTAGCGGCAGTAACCAGTGGGGTATGTGTGTTGCCGATTTCGACAACGACGGACACAAAGACGTTTTCTCCGGCGGATCGTATGATGGTGTTCACGTTCAGCACATAACTGCACCTGGGGTGAGCACTTCTATGGAGCTTGAAAATGGTTCAATGTTTATGCAAGCCTGCAACTGGGCAGATATCAACAATGATGGTTACCTTGATGTTTTCGGTTGTCACGATGATGCTCTTAGCCGTATGTGGATGGGTTCATCAAATGCAACATTAACTCCTGCTCCTGGTCTTATCCCACTAGATGATTATCTTCTTACAGATTACGCTGGGAACGATCACTCTGGGAACTACGGAACAGTGTTCACTGATTTTGACAACGATGGTGATATTGATTTGTTTATAGCCAAGTGTCGCCAGTTTATTAATGACCCTTACAACCCAATGCGAATTAACCAGCTTTGGGTGAACGATGGAAACGGAAACTTCACAGAAGAAGCAAATGAAAGAGGCTTGGTTTTTTACGAGCAGAGCTGGACAGTGGATTTTGCAGACATAGATAACGATGGAGATTTCGACTGTCTAATCACCAACCACAGCACCACACTTTACTTGTTTGAAAACGATGGTCTCGGATACTTCACGAACATAACTGAAGGCAGCGGACTCGATATCGAAGGATTCTTCCTGCAAGCAAAGATGGAGGATTTCGACAATGACGGATACGTAGATTTAGTTTACTCAGGTGGAGATCACAAATACTTACACAACAACGGAGACAAGACATTCACGGAAATCTCAGGGACATTCCCTGGAGATGATACCATGCACAGTTTTGCATTTGGTGATGTGAACCGTGATGGATCTGTGGACTTGTATGCCAGTTATGGAGATGGATATGTGAGTGCCGATTCAGATCATGAAGATATTCTTTGGGTGAACGAGGGGAACACTAACAACTGGATCACCTTTGAGTTAGAGGGGTTCCAATCTAATGTTGATGCTGTAGGTGCGAAAGTTGTTATCACTGGGGACTTCGGCACTCAAATTCGTGAAGTCCGAGCGGGTGAGAGCTACGGAATTACGAATACGTTTTCTTGTCATTTCGGTTTAGGCATCTCGGAAACAGTTGAAACAGCAACTGTCTTTTGGCCTAGTGGTTTAGAAACAGTCCTTGATCTTCCAGACATCAACCAATACCACACAATTTTCGAAGCGCCATGCTTGGTTGACGTTGCGATAGAATCTTCAGCGTATGGGTTCTGCCCAGGTGACTCTGTGGTGATCACATCTCCATTGGGTTTTGAGACTTACTCTTGGTCAAATGGCGTAACTGATACAAATACGATTACGGTAACGGAAGGAGGTAACTTCAGTCTTGTTGTAACAACCTTAGAAGGTTGTGGAGGTATTTCTAATGTTGTCTCCGTTATTGATATTACGGGTGATG
>Ga0209501_10005944_pt1 | contig 11094 bp, 12 predicted proteins | sample ArcticOcean_MG_C_4_FD_187434 | JGI IMG/M metagenome (GOLD analysis project Ga0209501, IMG submission 187434) | Marine microbial communities from western Arctic Ocean - ArcticOcean_MG_CB4_134 (SPAdes) (version 2) | ecosystem: Environmental > Aquatic > Marine > Oceanic | place: Arctic Ocean...
TCTTCAATTGCATTCATCGGACTTCCATGTCCTAAGAAAAAGAGAGGCATTTTTTCAATGCTACTCAAAGTTTCACTAAGTTTATTTAATGCTTTCGCTTCCATAGTTTTAGAAATAAAAGGTAACAAAGCCAATGTCTTTATGAAATCACTTCGTTTCATTCTCTTCAATTGTAGCTAATCAGTACTTGTAACATAAACTGGATTCCAGCTCTCATTTACTACTTTTACCTCTTGTACTGTTGAACCTGAGGCTCCTAATGGAGTATTAGTACATGCCCAAAATGCCACCATCAGGGATGCACCTGTTATCATTCCAAATATATAGTCGATTGATTTATTCTTAAGCATAAGCTCCCCTCATTTTTCATTTATAAATCCCTCAGATACACCTGGACATCCAATTTCAGCCACTCATCCACCTCATTGACCTTAAATTTCCAAAGTTCCCCCAGCCTGTGAGCCGGCATATCTTTTTCACTAATACATTTATAGACAGTATCCTTCTTGATGCCAAGATTCGTACATATCTCGGCATCCGATTGCCAACGATCGCTCATTGTTATTCCTTTTTACAAGTAAATTGGGCTTGATAGATCCGCAGGTAGAATTTACGGAGTTTCAGTAAAAACTTTGTCATACTAACTACCTGTTATTTCTGGTTGGTACTGTTTTCTTTAGGGACGAACCTTAGTTCATCAAACCACATCTCTGCAGCGCTTTTCTATAAATTGAGTATACTCATTCCAACCTTTTTATTCGTGCCCCCGGTGGTCCTTATATCTGATCTAACCCTCACACATATAGCATACTACACAGCCTACATCTCTACATAAAATTTAGTCATACCCAGTTTACAGCTGCCTGGGAATTGGCTATTACATATCAGCAGCTGCAATTGAAAGGAAAACCCATGGAAAACAACATAAAACAAATCCTGAAAAAGGTAATTCAGGAAGAAAAAGATAATACAATACAATCCTACACTTATGATGGATTGGAAATTCAGCAGAGTGAGCGAGTAATCATGCGAAAGACGCTACTACTACATCTGTTTAATGCAGACTCATTCCTGACCCTGCGCTGCAAGAAGCACCCGGAAGTGGAATACGATAGCTTCCGCAACAGTCTGGAGATGCTTTTTATCTCCGGCATCAGCCATGAAGGCAGACTGTATAAACTGCTTGGGGGCGGTTCATCACTTAAAGATGGGAAGGTACTCATGGCAACGGAGGATGTAATTTCAACGTTACAACCTCAATTCTCAAATTGCGCTGAATTGCTATCATACATGGGAATTTACACCAGTTCTAATTCCTTTGGCATATATGACCTGGTATATAGCCTAGGTATAATGGAGCAGGCGTATCAATCCGGTGGTATTATTTCCGAGGATGGGCTGGGATTTATACCCATTTCACTCATTGAAGAGTTAAATCTACCAATACGGCAACTGCAGGTTCGTATTGTTGGAGAAAACTGGCAATGTAAGGGCACACTGCATCCGTATGAAGGAGATAAAATCCTGTTGGATCCCACCATGATTAAAGGTAAAAACAGCCCTCAAAATGGGGAGCAGTTCTTTATCATGGGAATACGGGAGATTGCCCGGCCTCTGCGGTTTAAATCCAACTGGACCATGCTGCAGTTTTTCAATAAAAGTACCATTAACAGTACAATACCAGCCCTTGAATTGGAACTGGATAGGCTGGAAGATGTGCTCACTGATCGCAATAAAACCCTCAATTTCATTGGGACAATTGAGGATCAGGATGATCGCTTCAAATTGGAATCCTACCTGAAATCAGGATTGGAACCCCATCATCCATACTTGGCTAATGCCCTTCGTAAACACCTGCGGGCTAGACTTAAGGATTTGGCTCTGGGAAGCAGCGTAAACCAAATGGGATTCATGGCATCAGCGGCTCAAATAATCCCTGGGACTGTGTGTAATATTGATCTACCAGAAGGAAATTACACCATGACAAGGTTCCCCATTCGAGATTACTGTTCATTCATTCCAGTTAGAAATACCCATAATCTGGTGTGCGAACCCTGTAGCGGGTCCATCTACATTGCAAATGAAGATGCGCTTATCCTGGATGGTGACTTTGACGGAGATTATATGGTTCTCATAGATAACGATAAAATCCTTGAAGAAGTAAAATCACCGGATTTTGGAAGTGGATATAAGCGAATCCCTGAAGGAGAGAAGATTCGAAGGGAAGATCCCATTGAATACCTTCCCTTTGTGGGAGCAGAAGCGGTGTCTGGTGGCGCTAAAATCGGATATACAACCCTGCTTATTAACAGTGCCATAATGAGCGATAAACATGACCTGATACCGGAGCTCAGCGCTTCGCTTCAAAATGAGGTGCAAAGTTTAAAATGGGACACTGGTATATTGTCGCAAAACTTGAATGAACTTGCAAAAGAATTGGAGGTTATGGATGTGTATAGGGAATGCAAATTCAACAAATCCAGCTTCATTTCCCATATTCCATGTATAGATGAAGGCTATGTAGAGCATTACCTGTTTGAGCCTTACCGAATTGTTCAATCCCGCTTCAAATTCATGTATCCAGAGCGGGATCTACTTCATTACAGGTACAGAGTGCCCCTGCATAATTACGACACTTCTGCCTGCTATGATGAGGTCTCCAGTGTGCAGCGATTATACAACGGCTGGATATCGGATATTCTGCAGGAATATAGTGCAGGGGAAAGTGATCCAACAGAAGCATTGCAGACACCAATCAATTTCTTGAAAGATTGGTCGGCATCCAAGCAGGAAAATCGCAAAGAATATGCTGCGGCTGTTTGGAGTGCAACCCATATCCGCAGGACTGGTTCAATCGGTTCGTTTGCATTTCATTGTTTTGAGGATGAGATGTTGACTTTAATCCGGGGGACGAGTGATGAACCTCAACAGGCAGTACCAGTACCTATACTATCTGAAATTAAAACGCTTCGGGCAGTGGGGGGGTATTACTCACTATCAGGCTCTGATATTTCAGATAAACTCAGAAGATTCAAATCCATGGTGAAATCCATTGGGCGTACAGCTGTTGTGGAAATTAAACCAAATGATGTTGATCCACAGGGATTGGACTTTCATGTAGGTGAAATTCGCCTTGGTTCGCTACCCAAGGATATGTTTGATGAGTACAGTTACCTTCAAATTGGTGACACATTTGAATCCATGATTTCATTTTCCGGAAAGGTGGTTTACCTGCATACCATCTAAGCCCTTTCTGTGGTGCCTCCCTCCGCCATTATCATGGCTCCAACCTCCTCCCACTGTATAATCATTGCATAAAAACTTTTATTAATCAAATCATAAGGAGTAAAAAAAATGAACTTGTCACATATTTCAGACGAATTACTAAAAAACGAATACACCTCCCGCTTTGGCTTAAAGACAGGTGATACATTAATCCAAAATAGTCAGGCTGCTGTTGATCACCTCAGGCAGTATTTCATTGACGAACCAGATCGCGAATTATTTGTGGTTTTGTTCCTCAATGGACGAAATCAAATAATAGCCACCGATACGTTAGCTTCCGGAACAATATCAACAGCTTCAGTTTTCCCCAGGGAAATAGTAAAAGCGGTATTAAAGCATAAATCTACAGCAGTGATTTTGGCTCACTCACATCCCAGCGGAAATCCGGAAGCGTCGAGGGATGATATAAAAATTACCCGCAAACTACGGGACGCTCTGGCTACAATTGATGTTCGAATTCATGATCATCTGATTTTATCGGGCAATCGCAACGAATTTACCAGCATGGCTGATAAGGGCCTGCTGTAACTAAACAAAAAAGAAAGGTATGAACAAAATGAAGAATGGAATCATGATAAAAAAACCAGTGGAACAATCATTACCACAGGTACAATCAACCAATCCCCTGGATATGCCAACGCAGGATTTCCAGGCAGGTTTGGAGCGTAGGAAGGCCAACCGCAGGGTGCTCATGGACTGGATAAAATCTGCGTTAATAAAAGATCAGGACTACGGTTCAATCCAGATTAACGGGAGGCCATCAAAGGCAAGCCTATTTAAACCAGGAGCAGAGAAAATATGTGGCATGCTGGGTATAATACCCACATTTCCCAATCTGCACCTTTATGAGGAAATGGCGCTTTCTGGAAAGGAAATAAAAACAATCATTTTAAAATGCGAATTAACAAATTCAGATGGAAAGGTTATTGCCTCGGGTATCGGTGCCAGACAAGTGGGACAGGATAATGGTGACATCAACAAATCACTTAAAATGAGTTCCAAATCAGCTCATATTGACGCCACCCTGAGGGCAGCTGGACTATCTGAGATATTCACCCAGGATATCGAGGATATGAATCTGGCAGTTGAAAATATTAAACCCGAACCATCTAATGAGAAATGTACCAATAAACAATTCACAACTATGCTTTGGCTCCGAGACCATATGCTGGTAACTGAAAATGAGCAAAATCGGATCAGTGAACTGCTGGATAAGGGTCCTACCCGTGAGGAAGCATTCTCCATCCTGGAATATTTCCTTGGGAAAAGCCGCCGGGATACAGAATCCGGACGATGGATTAAGGAAGAAGAGGGTGTTTTAGCGCAACGGGAACCTGACGAACTTTCATAATTGTTTGCTACATCCAAAATCTCAAGGGGTACCTCACTACCTCCTGAAATAAACTGCACAAACTGCACAAAGTTCACAAAAAGACACCAGCGCCGGTGTCTACCCTCCCTATTTACTCCCGAAATCTGCAACAAGCGCACCATACCCCCTTGAATCATACGTTAAACGGGAGCGGGCTTACTGCAGGTTTTACCATACAATCTTTTTATTACTAATAATGGCAGTTGATAAATTTTCAATAACACTTTTAAAGCTATCCGGATTATAGTCTCTAGAATATTGAACATTTGCAAAAATTAGTTCACTTTTATTTAGCTGGTCATAATGTAGCGTGACCTTCTTCTTATTGTATTCCCCCACTAGCTCATTAATATTTTCAACACTTAAAATATCTATTTCTGGTAAATATTTTGGTATTAATTTTCTAAAATTAACGGAAATATTCTTATGGGCTGTAGATAATATAAATGCTATTACCCACTCTGATTCAACTTCACCCTTTTTTAACTTCTGCTCCAACACGTGAGAAATAAAATATTCATAGTTTTCATAAAATTGTCTATTATTTGTCATTATTTTTAACCAATTTAGTAGCTGTATTCTCCGCAACATCCAAAATATCTGAAGTCTTTTTATAAGACTTCTCTTTTTCATAAACTTCCTTAGCATACCAGGAGTCTAGTTTTTTTCTTGACCATGTTTTATTTATTATCCCTATTGGAAAAGAAATGTCACACTTCTTTTTGAGACTACCCCAAACTTTTTCCGGTTCTTCTTCAATTCCTACCAAGAATTTCTTAATAAAATTCTCCAGTTCACGAACGTTTCCAGGCCAATCATAATTTTGGGTGGATAGTCCTTTTAAATAAGTTGAAAAGTTATTCCCATAAAACTTACCTTTTTCATCATTAAGCTCCTTGGTAACCCATTTGCTATAGATCCTATTTCCAATCGCAATAATATCAGATTTCCTATTACTTAGAGGTGGTATCTTTATAAGTGTTCCCCCAATTCTCTGGAGAAGTTCTGGCTTAAATAATTCTTCATTGAATACATTTTGATTGGTGGCGCTAACAATTCTCACATCAACTGTTTTGGGTTTGTTTGCGCCAAGTTTAAAAACCTCGCCATATTCGACAACCCTGAGTATCTTAACCTGTTGGTGGATTGGTAGATCACCAATTTCATCTAGAAAGATAATTCCATTGTGCGAAACCCCAAAAGCGCCTTCTTTATCCTTGGATGCGCCAGTAAATGCACCTTTTTTATGTCCAAATAATTCCGATTCTATCAGATTCTCCGGTATAGCTGCGATATTTATTTTAATTTTATTCCCCCTATCTGCAGGATTTTGCTCCTCACCCTTTCCAGTATAATCAGCATCTAATATTACATCTGCAAATAGTTCCTTTCCTGTTCCAGTTCCACCGATTAAAAGGATATTATGACTACGGATCAACTTTTTAGCTAAATATGCATGGTATAAAGATTTCCCAAAACACGCATGCCAAATAAGCTGTTTTACCTTAATAATCTCTATCGAATTACCAGCAATATTATACATTAATTGGCGAAAACAATTACCAGCAGCAAAAATTAATGAATATATTAAATCTTCTTCCTTTTTAAATTCAGTGTCAATTAGCGCTTGAATTGATTTCTGAGGGAAGAGTTTTGATTTTTGAACCCTACCTTGCCTTGATTTAAAATGACCATATGCCAACAAAAGGTTTAAATAATACGCCTTTTGGTTAATAACAGGTGCTTCGGACATTAAAGCTGATACCTTTTTATTTTCGACAAGTTCTTGAAATTTCTGAGCGTTCTGAATTTGCACAGAAATCATTTCCGGATTAAATGGGTTCTGAAGTTCAATATTAATAATATTCTGCGCTTCCTTTTTAGACATATTACATCAATATTTAATGTATTCCATTAATAATTATACTTAATAATTGATATATATAACAATTAAATAATTATTCTTCCAACGAGAACATAGTTTATGGCACGGTAGATGTAAAAAGGTGGTTGATGCTCAACATTGGGCAGAAACATAAGATAGGAGTAAAATCCGATGACAATAAAAATAAATGGGCTCACCCCCATAAATGGTGAAGGAAATCTTAAAGCATTTGTACATTTAAGTGTAGGCGATTTCTCAATACAGGCTGTCAGGATAATCCAGGAAAAGGATAAAAAGGCTTGGGTAGCCCTTCCCCAACAACTGGGTAAAAATGGGTCATGGTATCCAGTTGTAAAGTGTGAAAATGCCGCACTCAGAAATGAAATAACAACAGCTGTTTTGGCAGAATGGCAAGCAACTCTGGAGGATGAATCTGATGAAATATCCAGAGTATAAATATTTCGACACCGCAATTGGTGGTTGGAGTAACAGAAATAAAGTCTCAGACAAGCGGACAAATTATGTTGGTAAAAAGGACACTGGGCGGACATATTTCAGGTTCGCTCAGGATTTTCTGGATTATTGCGAGGCTAATAAGACAGTCCGTGGCTTTTCAGGAAAATGCTACGCCGATTATATCCCCATCGATATTGATGTTGATGGGGATATCGAAGAGGCTCTGAAAATATCCAGAGAATTCCTACAATTTGTACAGGCTGAATTTGAGGTTTATATAGATCAAATACCAGTTTGGTTCTCAGGATCAAAGGGGACTCACATTGCGCTCCCTATTAATTTGTTCGGAGAGGTAGAGCCTGCTGAGGATTTACCGGATCGCTTCAGATATATTGTTGACACTTTTGGTGACTGGGGTTTTGACCTCACCATCTATGAAAAGAATCGTCTTTTCAGATTGGAGAACACCATTAATTCCAAATCAGGATTATACAAGATTAGGATTCCAGATATTATGAGTATCACGGAACCCAAATTACTGGAACTAGCAAAATCAACCGGAATGAAGACTGATTTTGATGAGCTTTATGATGTGATGGAAAACGAAAGTCTGATTTCCATTATGGGCAGCTATACTCCCATCCAGGCGATGAAGGTGCATTCCGAAAAGGAAGCCGATAACGAACTTCTTGAGTTATTTAGATCAGGAGCTGAAAAAGGAAATCGCAATAACTCTGCCTTTTTCATTGCCCGCCAATTGAAATATTACGGAAGCGAAAAGGAAATTGCACTTCAGATCCTGAAATGGTGGAATGAAAAGAATACTGAGCCCCTTCATGAGAAGGAATTGGAAGCTGTGGTAAACAGCGCCTATTCCAAGAGTGGTAAAACTAAAGAACGGGAATTAAAGAATTTTGCATTATCAAAAGTTTTTGGTGATGTGATTCTGGAAACTTGTTATGACGCTGAGCGGAAAAACCCATACTACTTTGCCAAGTATGAAAATGGTAAGGTATCATTTATTGATAAATATATTCACAAAAATGAAACCTGGTATCCATTTGAAGACATAAGCGGGTATGTTCCAAATAAGGCTGTTCGCCTTCCTTCAAAACCAATTAATTACGGATCTGAAGATGACTTGGTGGCTGAGGTAAAATCTCTGATACATAAATATGTAGCAATCAGTCCAGAGTTTGAGACTTTATCTGCAAGATATATTCTTTTTACTTGGGTGTACGATCGCTTTGATGTCCTTCCATATTTGCGCGTAAAGGGTGATACTGGCACAGGAAAATCCACATTCCTAAAGGCAGTTGGGAGATTGACTTATAAATCTTCATCCACCTCTGGATCAATCACACCAGCCCCTATCTTCAGAATCATGGAGGACATTAGAGGTACCTTGATTATTGATGAAGCTGATTTTGAAAGGTCGGATACAAAATCTGAAATCATTAAAATATTGAACGAGGGTTTTCAGTATCAAAATAAAATAATGCGATGCAAGACCAGTGACAAGTCCAATACGGTAATGTTTTTTGATCCATACGGACCCAAAATTCTCGGTACTCGGGGAGATTGGGATGACAGAGCCTTGGAAAATAGGTGTATCACTGAAGACATGGATGGGAATTACTTTAAACGCTCAACCGTTCAAATTCGGGAGAAGATCTTTGAACCAGAAACTGATCTTCTACGAAATAAACTGCTCATGTACCGATTTAATAATTATCATAAGATTGAATGGAATGAAGCGTTATGGGATAACAAGTATGAACCTAGAATATGCCAGATATTTGTTCCACTTATGTCGATTACTGATGATAAGGGTTTCCATGATGAAATGAGGCAATTAATGGATAAATCACAAGAGCGAATTTTGCAAGATAGGCAAAGCGGGCTGGTGGTTATCATTGCAGAGGTAATCGTTGAGGAATATTACAAATTCTTTCGCGAGAACAGGAAGTACAAGCCAAATGACGGTATCTCCATTAAATCCATTGCCAAAATAGCGACGGACAAAAAGAACAGTATCCTTGGCGCTGATCAGGATTTAACTCCACACAAGACGGGACAAATTATCAAGAAATACTTGAATCTCCAATCATTTAAAGTACGGACTGGTATGGTGCTTCCATATTCTGCGTTAAGCGAGAGAATCGATGATATTAAACAGAAGTATGGTATCGTTATAAAAGATGGCAAAAAGGCTAAGGAAATGGCTGCTAAAAAACCATCTACTGATGATAAAAAGAAAGGTTATGCGTAATGAGGTCCAATAGTGTGCAGATGATGCAGATTGTGCAGTTTGTGAAGTTTAATCTGCAATTTCATAATTGTTTTCATTTCTCAAAATCTCGCGGGGTATTTTATTATCCCGTGAGATGCAGTGCACAAACTGCACCAAGTTCACATACAAAGAGATTCCCAAATGGGAGCAATAAAGACAAATTAAATAGTTCAATAATTAACAATAATAATACTGCTGGAAGAATAATTATCTAGCAGGGAAGGAGTACAAATGAAGTCTAAATATTACACAGTAAATGAAATCTCGGATTATTTTAATGTTTCCAAATCTATGGTTCGTAAAATGATCAGAGAGTGTAAAGTTAAATTCTATAGAGTTGGTAGAAAAATACTGATAAAACTTGATGATTTTGAAGCTGCAATAATTACAGTTGAAACAACTGAAAATTATCTGTCAGATTTATATTAGAATGATCGTAATGAAGAAGTCACCAAAAACCACATTCCCTGGAGTCCGTAAAAAGGCTCCAGGGAAATTCATTCTTGATTTTAGAGACCATAATAATAAACGTCGTCAAATCACCTATCTTGGAATTGAAATCGATGCAGTACGAGCTAGAAAAGCACTGCTTGTAAAAAGAGACCGAATTATTGCCGGCTTGGAGGCACCACCTGAGGCAATCAAGGTGCCCCCAACCCTTCAGATCCTATGGGGGGAATTTGAGCAGGATCGAAAACTTGAGGTTGAAGGGGGTAGCATGCGCCAAAACTCCCTAGATCGATACAAATGGGTGAAGAAAGCCTTGAGTAAATACAGTAAAAAACTGATGAAAACATCAATTGATCAAATTGAATCTTCCGATCTTAAAAAGTTTAAGGCATTTCGGCTTAAATCTGGTTTAACAAAAGAGGGTGTAAATACAGATCTACGCCACATCAGGGCAGTATTTAATTTCGCAGTAAAACATGGGCATATTCAAAAATCCCCCATGATAGATGTTCGCCGTATTAAAGTAAATAAAAAGGATGTTAGATTTTTAAATAGTGCGGAATTAACAACATTAAATAATGCATTAGAAAGCCTTGATCTCACTGATGAATTTCAGAGGGATGCATACGCCCTCACTATATTCTACCTTTATACAGGTCCTAGGGGCAAAGAAGGGCTACTTCCAAATTTTACATGGGACTGCATAGAACAAGATTCAATTTGCTTCCGAGAAACAAAGAATTACCAAGCGCGGACAATCTCAATTATTAAACCAGTTGCTGATGTATTGGAGTGTAGAAAAGGGTTGCCTGAGGGTCCGTTTAATTTCACATACAACCAGCTATATAAAAGAATTAAATTTGTTTTAAATAAAGCTGGAATTGAAAACGCTAGCCCACATACCCTGCGGAAAACTGCTGGTGCATTTTATTACATGGCTACTCGTGACATATATGCCACTAAAGAATGGATGGGACATTCCAATATTTCTGTAACTATTGACCACTATAGTGGTTTGATGCAGACCATGAAAAGAGAGGATGACTTGGCGTTTGAAAAGCTACTTACAGCACAGCTAATGGGACAGTTATAATTTTGTGACGAAGTGGTTGCCTCTCAGTTGCAATTTAGAGGACAAACCATGTGATTTGGTGCTAAACTGTGATATTATGTAAAGTAAATAAAATGTCTAAAAAAAGCCCCTGTTATCAACGAGAATACAGGGGTTTTTACGTGTTGGGGAACTAGGATTTGAACCTAGATTGACGGAGTCAGAGTCCGCTGTCCTGCCAATTGAACGATTCCCCAAATTGTTCTGTTTTCAGGCGCGGGAATTTACTTAGTTCAAGGTTC
>Ga0209501_10005950_pt1 | contig 11086 bp, 8 predicted proteins | sample ArcticOcean_MG_C_4_FD_187434 | JGI IMG/M metagenome (GOLD analysis project Ga0209501, IMG submission 187434) | Marine microbial communities from western Arctic Ocean - ArcticOcean_MG_CB4_134 (SPAdes) (version 2) | ecosystem: Environmental > Aquatic > Marine > Oceanic | place: Arctic Ocean...
TGGCGGGTTAAAGTCAACTCGGGACTTGATCAACTTTGAAGAAACCAGATTCAATTGGGTATTCCAGAGATAGTAAGGAGCCAAGCCCATGACCACCAAAAAGGCGTACCGTTACGACCCTTCCGATCTGTACGCGGTGCAAGTGCATGACCAAGAGTACCTCAACGTCGGCGGCGTAACTCGACAAGTCCGCATCTACCAACCTGAAGGTCCCGGGCCCTTCCCGATGCTTTTAAGCATCCACGGCGGAGCTTGGACCGACAAAGACCACACCGATTACGAGTCCACAAGCAAGCCATTAGCCGCGACTGGCATGGTTGTGGCTGCCATCAGCCAACGGGTGGGCGAAGGGTTCCCTTACCCAATGCAGCTCCAGGACATCCACTACGGCGTCCGATGGCTCAAGGCTCATGCCGCTGATTTCAAGGGTGACCCCGATGCTGTGGGTGGTATCGGTTATTCCAGCGGTGGACACACTTTGCCTCTAACCGCCATGCGCATTGACGATCCCAGGTATTCGGCCACGCATCTGGAAGGCTCGTCACCGGCCGACGCCAGATTGGCCTGGGTAATCTCATGCTGGCCGGTTATCGAACCATATTTCAGGTATGAGATCGCCAAGGAAAAAGGCAACACAGAATTGATGGAAAAGCATCATATGTTCTTCCAAGGCGACGAAGCGATGCATGAATCCACTCCTTTGAACGTCATCCAAAGGGGCGAGAAGCTGACGTTATCTCCGGTGTTGGTCCTTCATGGCACTGCTGACGACGTTATGCCGATCGAAGCGTCTGAGAGGTTCGTATCCGCCTACAACGGGGCAGGTGGCAACGCCCAACTAGTTCCATTCCACGGAATGGGCCATGGCTGGGCTAGGGAGGCAGGGTTGGAGGTAGACGAGTTCGTGAAGGTAGTTACGGAATTCATCGCCAAGCAGCTTGATTAAAGACCTCAACAAGCATGAGCACTACTAATCCCTGTATCAGGTTTCGTTCGACTCTACTCTGGCTGCCCTGATGAAGCTGGTAGATAAGCCACAAGATGTTATCGAAACTCTCGATACAGTCGAACTGTTAGCAACTACTAAAGAGATAACAACCCAGCTGGAGCGGATTGAAAGGCACTAAAGACCTGGCTGGCTCTCCAGGTTATTCGGTGGTACAAGAAGTTAAAATTTAAGCAAGCGAACCTGTCTGTAGAACCACTACGGATCGATTGAGAGCCGCAGACTAAAAGGCACCCGTGACCTCTCTGGTTATGTGCTTGAGACCACTGATGGCGGCAAGGAATTGATAGATGCCATGGTGTCCTTCGCCATGACGCCTAGCATGCAATGACTTACATTACGCATCTTTCCAATCGCGCACGAGGAGTATTTTACGGCTGGTGGCTGGTAGGCATCAGTGGCTTTATCCGAACCTCCAGCGTACCGCTTTTTCACGCGATGGGGCTATGGTTTGTGGCGTTGGAAACCCAGTTTGGCTGGAACCGTACTCAGCTGTCACTGGCCTTCGCTTTTACCCGCGTAGAAAGTGGTTTGCTCGGCCCTGCTGAAGGATATCTGACTGACCGGGTTGGAACACGCCGTCTCGTGTTTATCGGGCTGTTGATCATGGGCGCTGGCTTCTTGCTTTTTGGTCAGGTAAACCATCTTTGGGTATTCTACGTAGCGTTCTTGATTATGTCCCTGGGCCAAGGCCTAAGCGGCTGGTTGCCCATCACCACCTTGTTGAACAACTGGTTTGTTCGGCGCCGATCCTCGGCAATGGGTTGGTCTAACTCCGGCAGTCGCCTCGGCGGACTTCTACTGATTCCTTTATTAGCGTGGGCTATCGATCCTAATTACGGGCATTTGGGGTGGTCATTAACCGCGTCAATCTTAGGGATATTTTTTCTGGTGATCGCATTTCCAATCTCCCGGCTCATTCGCAACCGACCAGAAGATTACGGCTTACACCCAGACGGTGACACACCAGATTCGACACTCATCGTCGCCAATGAAACCGAGCCAACCAGTCAACAACGGAATCCAACTGGTGATTTCACCCTCGCACAAGCTATACGGACCAAGGCTTTCTGGTACATTTCCTTTGGCCATAGCCTGACCGCTGTCGTGATTGTATCCATGATGACCCACCTCGCCCCACTTCTAACCGACGAGGGATTCTCCCTCCAGGACGCAGGGTGGGTGGTGACCGTGTACACAGCTGTTTCCATGGTGTTTCAAGTTGTTGGGGGTTACGTGGGTGAGCGTATACCAAAAAACGTGGGTATGTTCGTGTTTTCTTCGATTCAAGCCGGAGCTGTGCTAGTTATCGTAGCCTTCCCATCCAACGTCGAAATGGTCTATCTGTTCGCAGTGCTGTTCGGCATTGGCTTTGGGGGCACTAGCCCACTCGTCACGTCCATCCGTGGCGATTATTTTGGCCGGGCCAATTTTGGCAAGATTCTAGGCATTTCATCGGTACCGATGAATATCCTGTTGTTTGGGGCGTCTCCCTTCGCCGGATACATGTACGACCTTCAAGGCGACTACAGCATGGCTTTTGAGATCTTAGCCGCCTTGAATTTCTTGGGGGCGCTGCTGTTGCTCATGGCCAAGAAACCGATGCTAAGAACTGTGGCCGGGAGAACCAAAGTGACACGGCAAGACTCTTAGAGGCAATCCCTTATAGACGGATTAGTCTCTTCTTCAACGCAGTAAACCTGTATCATTTGACGCCGTTAATACACATTGGAGTTTCGTCTCGATTATCAACGGTTTCATGTTTACTGAGCGCAGGCTGCACCGAAATCCAGCCAGACGGAGTTTGACTGAACACAACATACGGAAGTAAGGAGAGTGTCGCTTCCTGTGAAGGATCACATTCAGGAAGGCTCACCTAAAGTCAATGAGCGATCCAGTAACGGCCCCCTATATGAGACTGATAGCAATAGATGTTTTAACCTCGATCTATGGCTTGCAGCCATCCGTCAGTGGTCCGAACGTAAAAGCGACCTCTATCGCAAATACTGGCGAAACTCCGATGGGAGCGTACAAAGATAGTCGCCAATCTAAATTCCCAGCGAATCGCTCCAAAGAGTAGGAAAAATAGTCGATCCCCCAAATATGACACGTGAACTTGAGATCCTATCATCCGTGCGGAATCGCCAGAGATTTTCTCTGTGTAAAACCAAAAACCTTCGGCCACATCTTGGCCACAAATCGCCGTTGGTCGGCAAAGAGAAAGCCATCTTATTTCTCGCCAGAGGGATTTCGTGCCTAAAATAGCGGTGACCCGCCTCGGGGTCGAACCGAGAACCTACTGATTACGAATCACTTATAAACTATACTCAGGTGTAACGCCGTGTGTTGTAGAGGTTAAAGCGTGGCCTGTGACCCAATAATTAAAGGCCGGGTTCAACAGATCTCGTATTGTATTCGTGGATGTTCGGCCCAAGAGATCCACGAGAAGTGCCAGGCTGACCCAATTATCGGTTCCGGATGTCTTTCCAAAAAAATAATTGGCATTTGAATCATGCAGGAATTTAAACCGAACTACCGCCCATTGGGGTCAGAAGAAGACGATGTGGTGGATCCCCGGTCAGAACAAACTGACGGGCCTTTCGATCATGAAAGATTCGAGACCTTGACTGTTTTGGCCCATGTAGCAGGCCGGGTGATGGATCGGTACGCCATCAAAGGTTTCGAAGGCTTAACGAACAGGCAAGCGGATTGGGCATGTAAACTCCGATCGTTCTTCAACTTTTCCAACCCGTTCGAAACTCTCGTTCTCCTCCTCTTCACCTTTCAGTTCTCCCAAAACGAACGATTCGACCTTGAAATTGGCAAGACAGAGCCGATAGACCGATCACACCCACTCAGTCAGGCTCTAATGGCCTGGGTCTGGTGGGATCCAAGTTCGGAAACAAGCCGCGTGGATCGATTCTACCCGTGGGAATACGGAGAGGAACGGACTAGCCGTATGGTGGCTATCGCGTCCGGGTTGTTACCCGAACCGATAGATGTCACATCCCCGGATGATATTCCTCCGTCTCCACCAAGGACACAGTGATTCAGCCGCCTGCACCGCCTGCCTCGATATCCCAACTCTCAGATACAGCTAGGAAGAGAGCCTGTAGCCCCATCAACTGATCGCCTGTGGGATCAGTTCCAAAGTGGCGCCATCTTCTTCGCTCGAAAAACAGGCAGCTAACAACCAATCATTATTACTGCTCAAGGATGGATAAATCATGGATCTACACGATATCCCTTATCTCTCGATCGCCCAACTGGGTGAACTGATCAAGTCGAAAGAGATTTCATCGCTGGAGGCCACGGAAGCTTATCTAGAGCGCATTTCCCAAATAGACGGCGTCCTAAATTCTTATATAACAGTTACTTATGACGAAGCCCGACAATCAGCGAGACAAGCAGACAAATCAATTGCGGATGGGCATTATCATGGTCCACTCCACGGAATACCAGTAGCCGTTAAGGATCAATTTCTTACCAAAGGGGTGCGAACCACCGCAGGGTCGAACCTATTGTGGGATTTCATTCCTGAAGAAGACGCTGTTGTTGTCACGAAACTGAAGGATGCCGGAGCAGTGCTCTTGGGCAAGCTTAATCTTAGCGAATTCGCTCTAGGGGAGAGTTTCTCCCATCCCGGAGGTACACCTAGAAATCCCTGGGACCTCGATAGGAATCCAGGGATTTCTAGTAGCGGCTCTGCTGCTGCTACATCGGCATTCCTGTGTGCATCCGCCTTGGCTGAGGATACAGGAGGCTCCACTCGAATTCCCGCCGCTTGGTGTGGTTTGGCTGGATTGCGTCCCACTTGGGGCCGGGTCAGTAGGAGAGGCGTAATTCCGGTCTGCTGGTCAATGGACACAGTAGGCCCAGTAGCTCGAACCGTTGAAGATTGCGCGATTATGTTTCAGGCCATCGCCGGTCATGATCCCGAAGATCCGTATTCTTGGGAGACTCCTGTTCCGGATTACCGCCAGGGATTATCTGGAGGTATTTCAAAATTAAGGATAGGCATCCTGCGCGAAAAAGTTGCTCTGGGTGGATTAGAACCAGAAACCCTTGAAGCCTTGAACGCAGCTATTGACCAATTGAGTTTATCGGGCGCGATTGTCAAGGAAGTGTCTATACCGTCCGTAGAATGTGCTGGCGTGGCGTCAAAATGCATCACTGACATGGACGGTGGCTACTTACACCACGAAAGATTGAAGACTAGAGCTCAGGAGTACGACCACAACTCCAGGGTTCGCCTAATCACGGGGATACTAACGCCTGCCCAATCATATATAAAGGCACAAAAACTACGCGCTATGGTGAGGAATGACATTCTCCATGCTCTTCACGGGGTAGACGTACTAATTCTGCCTACATCACCGGGTCCAGCTCCTAAGATTCCAGAGAAAGCAGGGATAATTAGTCAAGAAGATGCTCAGAGTCGTATCTCTGGGGTACGTAACTTTACCGGGGCGTTCAATTTAGCGGGTTTGCCTGCTTTATCTTTGCCATGTGGCTTCACATCAGAGAACTTGCCTTTGTCAATCCAGGTAGCAGGACGCCCCATGGAGGAAGAGCTACTTCTACGTCTAGGTCATACTTATCAGCAAACAACTAATTGGCATTTGCGCCGTCCGCCAGAACCTGTTTCTTAACCTTCCAGGAGCCGACGCCCTTTTTGATTGAATCGGCCCTCAATGGTTTTGGAGTAAGCCTCGGACAATTGGGAAGATTGTTAGGGACTTCTACGGTTCATGTCTCGGCTTGGAGAAACGGTCGAAAGAGATTGTCAGCTGCTTACTCGGGAAGATTACTAGCGTTGTGGAGTTTGCGGAATTAAGGGATCCCAATCCAACTGGCTCATCACGTTCATTGGCGAACCGGAAAGATCGAATGGATGAATGGAAACACCAGCGAGGGGAACCACCGGCTAGCAGAAGGTTGGAAAAGCGGATCCGAACCACGGAAAGCCAACGCCGACCTTTTGAATTGGCAAAGCAACGGCCCTGGTCCCGACGGAACTGCGGCCACTAGGCTGACCGACGACCCGGCCCAGGACTCAAACCCTCGCTGAGGACAGGGCCCCTGATTCTCGAATACCTGAAGACAGCATTAAGTTTGTCTGGGGCCTCCGGTAACGGGCCGGCCGGGTGGCGAACAGTTGTTCACCATCAAGCAGGATCCCCTAACGGAAAGGCCTCCGAAAACCGGAGGCCTTTTCCTTTACGCGCATTAAGCATAAGCCTGTCTCTGGGGGCAGTTATGAAGTCGCTGCCACCTTAGCCCAGTCTATTTCGTCCACTTGCATTGGGTCGCATGTAAGCATAGTCAGCATTTCTGCACCAAGAGTAGCCGATATATCATCTGGATTATCGGCTTCCCAGAGACATATGAATGTATCAGTGTTGCCGTGGGGGATCGGGTTCCAACTTTTTAGGCACTTGGCCGGAGTTTGTCCTGCAGCCATAGCCTTTGCCAATTTTCCTACGTCATCTGACTGCATTGCCGCTGAAAACTGGCCTGCATCGGTTTTTATGCCATGAACTACCATATATAACGACATTTCCTCTCCTTTGGTTGCTGCTAAATATGTTGGTCGAGTAACTCTTCGACAGGTTAGCAGATTTCCACCAAAATGGAATAACGCCGATGATTTAGGTGGGTTCGACTCCCTTGAGGGGATGGCGACTATGCTGGTTATTGACGAGCATTAGAGCCACACATATAGTTCATCGGGTCTTTGTAACCTAACTCTAGAACAATAAGAGCGTCTCCAATTTATGGATAATCTCCTTAGCGATATCAATGTACTAGACCTAAGCCAAGGCGTATCTGGCCCATTCTGCGCAAAACTTTTGGCTGGATGGGGCGCAGACGTCATAAAGGTCGAACCTCCGTATACCGGCGACTCTTGCCGGTCATCCAAACCGTTCTTTCAGACGATCGACCACTCCCAAGCTAGTGCACTTTTTTCTTATATCAATACCAGTAAAAAGAGTGTGACACTGGACCCGTTCATTCCCAGTCATGCTCAAGCTATCATGAAGTTAGCCCAGAACTGTGACGTTCTGATTGAGAACTTTCCTCCTGGCTATTTGACGGCCTGTGGATTGGGTTATAGTGACATCGCTGACTCATGTCATGACCTGGTTTACGTATCAGTTACTCCGTTCGGACAAACCGGACCCTACAGCGCATACAAAGGCTCTGACCTGATAGCTCAGGCCGCTGGGGCTCTCATGTATACCATTGGGCTCCCGGACAGGCCACCCCTGAAAGTGGGTGGCGAAGCGGCGCTCTATACAACCGGTATCAGTGCGTTCTCAGCCACCACTATGGCCATATATGTCAAAGATACTCAAGGATTCGGTCAACACGTGGATATCTCTGCGATGGAAGTGATGGCCGTATCACAGTTATATTCTTCTATCTATGCTCAGTTTGGCCGTCCTGCCGCGCGGCGGGGAAGCAATCTAGTTCGGGCTAAAGACGGTTGGGTTAGCCCTGGATTGGAGACAGGTGTTCAGGAGAGCACTTGGCTTAAAGTGTGTGAGCTGATCGGAAAACCAGAATTGGTTAACGATTCGAGATTCATTACCCAAGAGTCACGACGGGCTAATCAGGACGCACTCTTGGTCGTCATCTCCGATTGGGCAGGACGTAAACCTAAAGAAGAGATCTACCATACACTCCAGTCCTTACGCACCATCACTGGATACGTAGCAACAGTAGAGGACCTTTTGATGTCTCAGCAGTTTGTAGACCGGGAATTCTTCAAGCTAGTAGAGGGTGAATCACTCCCGAATACCATTCAACCTGGTGCCCCTTATCGAATCGCTGACAATTCTTGGGAAATTTCCCAAGCCCCCAGACTAGGCGAGCACAATGAAGAGATATTGTGCCAGGGTTTGGGGTATTCTATGACTGAATTGGGACTTGAGGTATCGTAGAATGTCTATTTCCTCTCCCAAACCAGCACTCGAAGGATTGCGTATATTAGACCTTAGCCAGGTTGCGGCTGGTCCATATGCAACCATGTTCCTTGGTTTTATGGGCGCTGAAGTAATTAAAATCGAATCTCTATCTCGCATGGACATAAACCGGGGGAAAGCACGACCCGGGCCGGATGATCTCCGAGTGTACCCTAACGGTGACCCAGGAGAACGGCCATGGAACCGTACAGCTCATCATGTCCACAGGAACATTAACAAACAATCACTTACAATCGATTTAGCGACAGATCAAGGAAGAGAACTACTTCTTGATTTGGTAAAAGTCTGCGACGTATTAGTTGAGAATTACCGAGGTTCGGTGATGGATCGACTGGGGCTTGGCTATGATGTGGTTTCAAGTCAAAATCCTCAACTGATCTACTTGAAAATCAGCAGTCAAGGGGCCACTGGGCCAGAAGCTAACTACGGGTCTCTAGGCTCAACTCTGGAGCAAACTGGAGGATTAGCTTCAATCACTGGATACGAGGATGGTCTTCCTTTGTTGACCAATCTAGTCTATCCAGACCCGGTCGTCGGGATTCTTTCGTTCGGTGCTTTGATGACTGCATTGCGTAGCCGCCTCAAGACCGGTAAAGGCTGCTTAGTCGATCTGTCGCAACGAGAAGTCACGACTATGCTTCTTGGCGAATCTATACTGGATTTCTCGGTCACCGGTAGGATAGCTGTGACGATGGAGAATCTTCACCGAGATATGTCGCCTCATGGTGTATACCCTTGTCTGGGGGAAGACATGTGGGTTGCTATCGCAGTTGGAACTGAAGACGAATGGCGTGGACTATGTATGGCACTGGGCGATTTGGAATTAGCCAGTGATAATAGATTCTGTGACAGTGAATCAAGACATGCTAATCATAATGAGTTGGACGCAATTATCGCATTATGGACCATCGAACAAGATCATTACGAAGCGATGCATCGACTACAGTCTCATGGTGTTCCGTCGGCTCCAGTACTTAATGGCAACGAGGTAATAACCGATCCTCATCTTGAATCAAGAGGTTTCTGGGATGTAGTTGATCATCCAGAAACAGGTCCGTATAAGCAGGTAACCACGCCTTGGCTTCTCTCGAAGAGTCCAAGAGGAATCCCTAGACCGGCCCCCGGTCTAGGAGAACACAACCATCAGTTGCTGACTGAACTACTGGGGCTTTCAGAGCACGAAATAGCGGATCTGATAACAAACGGAATCACAGGGGAGATTCCGAAAGAGTAACGATCTATCCGAGAGTTGCTGTAACCCATCATAGTCAGACTTCTTAATCTTCCTACCACTACGGGACATACGGTTAGATGCTTCCATCAGCAGTAACATTCACTAATCAGAATCGACGACATGGAACAATCAGGGTTCCATCAACGGCGGCCATGTGAAAAAGGGCAAAAAGAAATTCCACCTCGCCCAGTTTTTGGTCCACGGGCCGACCTATCACAGCATTGCCATGTGGCGACACCCGCGGACAGATTGGCCTGACGATAGCTGGCGTCGGCCAGAGCTTTACCAGCACATAGCCAAGGTCTGCGAACGCGGCCTGCTCGATATGGTGTTCTTCGCCGATCTTAATTTTATTTCGGATTCGTTCAAGGGGTCGTTGGACCCGGCGCTCCGCTACGCAACTCAGGTACCAGAGCACGACCCGATCCCGTTGCTCGCCATGGTTTCTGCAGTTACCAGTCGCATCGGTGTGGGCGCCACTTTTTCCACCAGCTACCACCTCCCCTTCTACGCCGCCCGACTCTGGGCCACCATTGACCACCTGACCGGTGGACGGGCTGCTTGGAACGTGGTGACTTCTCTCAACCAGAACCAGGCCGCCAATCATGGCCAGGCCGAACTTGACCCCTCTGAACTGCGGTACGAGAAAGCCCACGAGTTCATTGAGGTCTGCCAGCAGCTATGGAACAGTTGGGACGAAGACGCGGTGGTGATGGACCGTCAAAACGCCATTTTTGCCGACCCGTCAAAGGTCCGGCGCATCGAGTATGAAGGGCGTTTTTATAGCTCCCGAGGGCCGCTGAATGTTGTTCGGTCGCCGCAGAACGGCCCAGCCTTGATCCAAGCCGGCACATCTCCCCAGGGTATGGACCTGGCCGCAAAGTATGCTGACGCCGTCTTTGCCATCAACCCGCTGGCCGAGACATCGGCGGTGTACTACGCCGACCTCAAGGAACGGGTTGCCGCCCATGGGCGCAATCCCGACCACTGCGCAGTCTTGTTTGGTGCCCAACCGATTATCGGGGGCAGTGAGGCGGAAGCCCTGGAAAAACAAGACGAGCACAACAGCCTGGTGCCCATCGAGGGCGGGATGGCGCTGTTGTCGGGCCATCTTAATTTTGACCTCTCAAATCTGCCGCCGGACGCCAAGATGATGGACCGGACCGAGCCGGAACTGCAGCGCTCACGGCGGGTTTACCGGAAGGATGACGGGGAATCTAGGACGTTGGAAGAGGTTGCCCAACGCCACGGAGAGAGCGTTGGTCTGCCCCAATTTGTGGGGACACCGGAAAGTGTGGCCGACCAGCTTGAGGCGTTCTTTGACGAGGTTGGTGGCGACGGGTTTATGATCTCGCCAATCTATTGCCCGGGCGCAATCGAAGAGTTTGTTGACCTGGTGGTTCCGGAACTCCAGCGTCGGGGCCGATTCAGGACGGCATACACCGGCACCACTCAGCGTGACCATCTGCGGCAGACAGACTGAAACCTACCACTTAACAAAACCACAGCATTAAGTTTGTCTAAGGCCTCCGGTGACGATTTCTATCTCACCCACTAACACGGCTTAAGACCATTAGAAAAGGGCCACCGCGCTATGCATACGATGACCCTTCAGTTATAGGAGTAACAACGAGCCTCGACGTGAGTATCGAACTTCGATCAAATAGGCGGCTAATGCAACGTCGTCAATAACCGCTCGTCGAGCCCTTTCTGAAACTCCTCCAGATCGTAGTCAAGACCTGCGTGATCTCTCAATATCTCGCCGAATGAAGGCAATTCACTGCGGTCGATCCGGTATTCATCTGACCACAGTTTGGAACGGACGAATGCCTTGGGGCAGTGGGTAAACACCTCTTG
>Ga0209501_10005954_pt1 | contig 11080 bp, 7 predicted proteins | sample ArcticOcean_MG_C_4_FD_187434 | JGI IMG/M metagenome (GOLD analysis project Ga0209501, IMG submission 187434) | Marine microbial communities from western Arctic Ocean - ArcticOcean_MG_CB4_134 (SPAdes) (version 2) | ecosystem: Environmental > Aquatic > Marine > Oceanic | place: Arctic Ocean...
TGCGTCTGTTTCCCATGGATTTGCAGCAGTTCTGTACCAGCAACCGTACCGACCGGGAATGTTGAGTTGACCAGCAGGGGCCGTCATCCTCGCTCAGCGACGACGTACGCAGCGACGGGAGCGACCAGTCTTCCAGTTCCAGATCCGGCTCGATGTCGCGCAGCGTTTCGAAGATCGCCGCACGCAGACGATCCAGGTCGATCTTCGAGCGGCGGCTGAGGAATCCGTAGTGCCGCACCTTGTGCAGGCCCCGCGGCAGCACATGCTGCAGGAAACGACGCAGGAACTCGAACACCGGCAGTGTCATCTGTCGGTCGTGGTGCTCTCCGCTGCGACGATACGAAAACGTCACCTGGCCAGCCTGCGGGGAAAGGATGCGTTGAGTCGTAATCGTCGTGCGGAACACATACCGGCTCAGGTATTTCAGCGTGGCCACTCCATCGCCCACCGCTTCGACATCAGACACGAACTCGCGACGGAACTCGTGCGCCGGTGGCAGAACGGACGCACTCAACTGTGCCCGGAGCCGTCGTTCGAACTCCGTGCGGAACAGCTTTGAGAGCAGTTTGACAGGAAAGATTCAAAATCAACGGCAGCAAGATCATCGACCAGACGTTGCCCGCGGAATGTCGTGACGAGCCGGTCAGTCGTCTGTCGGTATTCGTTGAATGTCCGGGCTGTGATTTCTCTGGAATCAAGCTGTTGCTACTTTGCCGTGAGGAATCGGTTGCAGAGTTCGCTGACCGCCAGTCCCTCCGATGACGTGGTTCGCGGAGTTCGACCTGCGTGAAGGTCGTCGGCCTGAGTCTTGTAGAGTGCAAGGGCTTCTTGCCAGCCGTCGTCCGCCAGGCGTTCCATGTTCCCGTTGACTCTGCGTCCCCATCGCCCGAAGTAGCACGTACTACCGCAAATCTTCTTCTGCCATTTGCCGCTGGCGTGAGGTGTGAGCGGGAAATCGGGATAAGGCCTTTTCGGTCGCTTGCTGGCGGATTTCCGAGAACTCGTCGAGCGGGTAGACTTGTGCGACATGCGTCACGCCTGATCTCAAGGTTTCAGGTGGCGTCGCCCCTGTCGGGTACCATCCGGCGGGGGCAACTCACTGATATTAAATACATTGCCCTCGTAGCTCAGTCGGATAGAGCGACGGTTTCCTAAACCGTAGGTCACAGGTTCAAATCCTGTCGGGGGTGCTTTGCCAGATAAGGACTTACGTTAAATCCTGTCTGGCTTATGATGCCGTTGTCCGAGAACTTGCGGTGAAAAACAGGTCCCGGCCGGGGAACAGTCGGCTCGGGGCCTCGAAGCGAACCTTGCGGTCGCCTCTGTTTGATTCTTCCGATTCAGACTGGAGGGTTCGCTATTGCTCATTTCCCAAAGCCGTTTTTCAAGAAGGCTCGCAAACGCTGGTACGTCGAGATCAACCGTCGTCAGATCAATCTTGGCTCGGATCGCGACGAGGCGTTCCGCCGCTATCACGAGCTGATGGCCTTGCCTCATGAGCACGAAGTCTCTGCAGAGTCGCTGGCGGCACTTGTGGATACGTTTCTCGACTGGGTGAAACGGAACCGTGCTCCCGATACGTTCGAGTGGTATCAGTACCGGCTTGAACGGCTCGTCCGGATGTATCCCGACAAGCGGGCGATCGACCTGAAGGCGATGCACGTCGATCGGTGGGTCGCAGCCAATGAACCTCGAGCAATCTGGGGACCACGGTGGGTCACCAGAATGTCGACGTAGTACACAATCAGTCCTGTAATCAGCAGCGTCCGCAGCAGACTGAACGAGGAATAAATCACCCCACCGCCCCGTCTGAGCCACGCCTTGTCCTCGAATGGCGAGTAACGAGCCATCGCAACGCTCCGGCGATTCGGCCGACTTCTTGCGAATGCCCGGCCTACTGTTCCCTTCCTGTTCTTAACAGCCGGAAGGTAATGGTGATGAATTCCACCAACGGACCACTCCACTCAACAGCGCGACCGACGACTGTGGTCGGCGCGTTCATGCAGGTTACGACGGGACTCCTGGAACGGACCGAATGTGCGAAAGGCCGCTCCGACGAAACACAGCAGACAGACAAGTGGCGAGAATTGGACAGCGTGCAGTATTCGAGAACGCCAGGCTCCGTCGGCAGGGACTGCGGACCGAGAGGTTCGCTCCGTCGCGTCGAGCATCCGAGGACTGAAATTGCTCGTGGTCCTGGCACGAAGTATCTCCGCGATGGGACCAGTGGAAACGGCCGCAGGTATCCCTCTCGACAAAGCCGAGCCGTGGCTTTTGTAACGGCGTTCGGCTGAGTTCCTGGAAAGTAGAGATCATGAAGAACTTCGTTCACGCTGAGCCTGTAGCGGTCGACATGCCGCAGAATCTCGAGATCGCGACCGCACAACGGGCGAGCTGGTGCTGTTGGTTGCGTCCCGATCAGAATCCATCGACAGGGACTCATCAGCACGACAGTCGGCGGCACTCGCTCGAGTCTGGATCGCCTGGAACTCGAATCTGGTCGACCTGTGTGGCTTTGTTCGGTCGCCAACATGCTCCATGGTGTGGCTGAACACAGCCACGAACACGCGCCAGTCTGGCTGAAGGATTCGACCATGCGACTCGCAGCGTTCTTCTTTGCTGGTGGTTATGCCTTCTATTTCGCAATCGTGCTCCTGGCGACATCGGCTCCATTACTCGCTGTGAGCCGTCGTATCTGGCGCCGTTTGGGGTCGATGATGTTTGTTTCTGGAAGCCTCATTTATGCATGTTGTGCGACCTTAGGGCTGACGTGGATTCCGTTGATTGTTGTCCCGGGAGTCGTCGCTCTGTCCGCTGGACACCGCTGGCAAGGGACCACTGGACCGTTCCTGTGGAAGCAATCGTTTCTGCAGATTGACTCAACGTGTGAGAGATTTGTTTTCGCAGGCAGTCTGGCGACCTTTGCGCTGGCTCTCGCGGCCATGTGTATTCAGACAATCCAATCATGGCCTGTGCCAATTCCACTCCCGCCTGACGTTCCCGTACACGTCATTGGTGACTCACTCAGCGCCGGTCTGGGAGAAGGTGGCCCCCCCTGGCCAGATCGTCTGGGGAGTTATCTCGAAGTGGAGACTGTCAACCACGCCAGAGCTGGAGCAACAATACAGTCTGCACTGAGACAGGCAGCGGATCTTCCCGCTGAGTGTTTTGTTCTGATTGAAATTGGTGGCAATGATCTACTGAGCGGCATGTCGTCAGACGAGTTTGCCCGGAGACTTGACGAGTTGCTGTCCGAGGTCTGTCAGTCGGGGCGGACTGTCGTCATGTTCGAGTTACCTCTGCCGCCGTTCTGCAATGGGTACGGAACGGCTCAGCGAGCAGCGGCGCATCAGCACTCAGTGTCTCTGATCCCACGAAGCGTGCTTGCATCTGTCGTATTTGGTGGCGACGACGCTACGCTCGATTCGCTTCACCTGTCAGACTCGGGACATCAGATGATGGCGGCGCGGATTGCCGGGATCCTGCAACCTTCAAAGTAATCCACTCATCGGCAGGCAGCATGCACACACCTCTCACAATCAGCGATTTCCTGAACCGTGCCAGTACAGTTTTCAGTCGACGCACTGGCGTTGTGGATGAACCCGGTGATGTCGGTGCATCAATTGGTGAACTGAGCTACGGGAACGTCGCGAGGATGGCGAGCGCTCAGGCGGCGACGCTGGACGCGATGGAGATTGGTCTCGGGGAACGGGTCGCGATTGTGTCGAAGAACTCGGCACGCATGCTGGTTTCGTTCTTCGGTGTCAGCGGTTTCGGACGTGTGCTGGTACCGGTCAACTTTCGGCTCAATCGTGACGAGATCGCGTATATCCTTGAGCACAGCGGAGCAACGCTGCTGCTTGTGGATCCCGAGCTTGACGAGTTACTGGCAGGCATCGGACCGCGCCGGATTGTTCTGGACCATGACGGCGACCGTCAGATGTTCGCGGCGACGGCGGAACCACAGGAGTGGGCTGGCTGTGAAGATGATCTGGCCACAATTAACTACACGAGTGGGACGACGGCACGTCCCAAGGGCGTGTGTCTGACGCACCGTAATCTGTGGACCAATGCGACCGTCTTCGGTCTGCATCTGGGCGTGACCGATCGCGACGTGTATCTGCACACGCTCCCGATGTTTCACGCCAACGGCTGGGGCATGCCGTATGTAGCAACGGGACTCGGAATGAAGCAGGTCGTGCTGCGGAATGTGGATGGAGCCGAGATCCTGCGGCGGGTTGAGCAGCACGGCGTGACGCTGATGTGTGGAGCTCCGACGGTCGTTGCGTCGGTTCTTGCGGCGGCTCAGCAATGGGAAGGACCCATTCCCGGACGCGATCGCGTGCGAATCGTTGTCGCGGGAGCGGCGCCTCCGACACAACTGATTGAACGTGTTGAGACCGAGCTGGGCTGGGAGTTCATTCAGGCTTATGGGCTCACCGAGACCTCGCCGATTCTGACGGTCAATCGGTCCAGTCTGGAAGACAATTCACTCTCTTCCGCAGAACGAGCCCGACGTCTGGTCCGGGCCGGCGCTCCGGTCCTGGGCTCGTCGCTGCGCACAGATTCGGTGGGCGAAGTCATGGCTCAAAGTAACGTTGTCCTGGATCGATACTGGGACGATCCGCAGGCAACGGACAACGCGATCCGTGACGGCTGGTTCTACACCGGCGATGGCGGACGCATTGACGACGGGGGGGTTCTAACCATCTCGGACCGCAGGAAGGACGTGATCATCACCGGCGGCGAGAACGTGGCTTCGATCGAAGTGGAAGACACTCTGTTCTCACATCCGGCCGTCGCCGAAGTCGCCGTCATCGGGTTGCCGCATGAGAAATGGGGCGAAACCGTCGCGGCAATCGTTGTCCTGAATTCCGACGCCGTCACGACGGAACGCGAACTGATCGACTTTGCCCGCGAACGACTGGCGCACTTCAAGTGCCCGACAATCGTTCGGTTCTGTGACTCACTCCCGCGCACAGCAACCGGCAAGTTGCAGAAGTACAAGCTGCGGAAGTTGCACCAGTCGGACGAATCAGCCACCTGATTCCAGCAGTGTCGTCACTGCTCCGAACAACTGAAACATCATGCTGGGCGCGGCAGTTTCGTGACGCTGTACCGTTCGCTCTGGAACGACCGGCGGCGCGAATTCGAACGAACCGCGTTTTCCGTAGCGCATGTGGTCGATCACGAGGTTGTCGGCTCGAAGCGCAGTCAATCGCCCCTCAGGCGAGACCCGCAGCTCGACGATGTGCGGCACGGGCTCGTCCATCTGCAGCGAGATCCATCGCAGTATTCGGTCCCCTGTGTCGGCGTCGTTGACGACCTCGGGAAACGAGCCGCGCTTGATTCCGGCTGACAGCAATGCGTGCAGCCTGGCTTTCGTCGACAGCATCGGCGACGCGAACAGTGACTGCACTGAACCTTGCCCCGCCTGACTCTTGTCGCCAATCGCCGCGTTGAAGTTGAAGCTGACCGCGCCCTCAGGTGACTGACTCAATTCGAATTTCGGTTGAGGCAGACTCGAACCAGTCGCGTACATGTGCTCCACGTCTTCTCCAGGCAACGAGACACTCGCTTTCTCACCGTCGATGCGAACGGCCATCACCAGGTCGTTCTTGCGAATCACGGCGTCCGCGAACCTGCTGGCTTCGTCGTACGCCAGGTAGAAGGCCAGCGGAGCACCCTCTTCGGGGACGTATCGTCCCGAGATTTCGATTGCCTGGTCGCCCTTGAGAAACTGCTGACTGATCGCATGCAATGCAGTGGCATGAGCATCCAGAGCGGCTTCGTGATCTGGCAGACTCGCGGCCAGTTGCCGCGCGGATTCCTTCGCCGGGTCACTGGCATCCTTCACGATGCCACCCAACAGTTGCAGTGCGGTGTCTTTGTCTCCGGATGCCGCTGCGGCCCACGCGGTCCAGGTCACGAGCTGCACATCGGAGTCCTCATTCTGCAGGCCTTTCAGAATCGGGTACGCCTCAGCGAGCTTGCCGTCGCGCAAATACGTCTTCGCCACAGCCAACTGGACGGCACTGGAGTTCTTCTCCGCGGCAGTCATGCCCGCCTGCAGGTAGGGCAGAATCCGGCGAACTCCGGATCGACCGGAAAACGGTCTCAGAGCCAGAAACCGCTCCGCAGACGACGGGTCGACGCTCATAAGGATGCGTGCAATCTGTTGCGTTTCTTCGTTTGCCGACTGCAGCTTCTCACGCACACGTGTGACCACCGTTGTTTTTTCGGATGCGCTGCCAGCGAATGCGCATTGCAGCAGAAAATCTTCGTCCGACAGCAGTTCGTGGCCGTATTTGTCCAGCCCAACGTTGACTCCGAAGGCGAAGCGTTCCAGTATCGCGGAAGGAAAATCAGAACGCACGCCTTCTCGGAAGAACTCCTGCAGAAACTCCCGGCATTTCTCCGGCTTCGGAAAACTCCTGACAGCAAAAACTGCGTACGGACTCAACGGGTATCTCTTCAGCAGGATTTTCTTCAGCTGCTGCTCGCCCTTAACGTTGTCGGTCACGCTGAGCAGAAGCATCATGTCGAAAGTGACGCGCGGTGCCTCAGGTGAATCCGTGTGATCGCGGAGAAAAATCTGGGCGGCCCGCGCGTACTCCTTGAACCGTCCCGGCTCCTTCATCGATGGCACGACGGGCGGTGAACCGACCTGCTGTGCACGGGCTTCGACGGATCCCAGGACGACGACAGCAAACAGGCATGTGGCACAGATCAATCGGCTCATCATTTCCTCCATGTCACGACTGGGCATGGACCGCTTTCCGTCGTGCGGTCGAATCGAGGTCTGTGTAGGGTGTTTCACAGCGTGTGACAATGTTTATTGAAGACTGCCTGCCTTACGCCGAAGGCGTTTCACCCAATAGCCTGGGGTCGATGCGAAGCGGCGCACCCCAGGTTGGGATGTCAACCAGCATTTCTACCCTGAAAGGGTTTTACAGACGGATTGATTTGTGGAACGCCTTCAGCGTTCGGGTCTCTCAGGTTTTCTAACTGGGGTGGCGCTGCGCTTACCCCAGGCTATTGGGTAAAACGCCTGCAGCGTATCTACGACGATTCACGATTCGGCGCGGGTCTCCGACCCCGCCGAAAACCTGACCGAAGGTCTCCCCGGTCAACTGCGCGATCGATAAACCACTCATGGACACGGGAGACCTGCGGTCAGCACCGCGGCGGGGTCGGGAGACCCGCGCCGAACAGAGCGCGCCGAACAGAGCGAGTTTGCCACTGGCTGGCGACAACTCACGGTCCGAACGGTGACTCTTGTCACGGTCCAACTCGCAGCACGATTCGAGTCGCTCACTTCCATCAGTTAAGGCATGTCCGTGAAAATCTGGTTGAACATCGCACTGGCTCATTCCATCGTGTGGCTGGCAGCAGGAAATGGATTCGCCCAGCAGCTTGAGAACGGCGACACGAAGTTCGACTCTTACCGTCTGCCAAAGCTCAAGGTGGGGAAACACGACTGGCCGCAGTGGGGCGGGACGAGTCTGCGGAACAATGCTCCGCGAGGGCGGGGCATCCCGATTGAATGGGACACCGAGACCGGGAAGAACATCAAGTGGTCAACTCAGCTCGGTTCGCAGACCTTCGGATCGCCGATTGTGGCCAATGGCCGCATCTTTATTGGGACGAATAACGGGGCCGGGTTGATCAAGCGATTCCCAGCGAGAACCGTCGATCTTGGGTGCCTTGTTTGCCTTGACGAATGCACTGGCAAATTCCAGTGGCAGTACTCGGTCAAGAAGCTGGAGACCGGTCGTGTGCAGGACTGGCCGTATCAGGGACTCGTTTCGACTCCGGTTGTCGATGGGGAACGACTTTGGGTTGTGACGAATCGGGGCGAAGTCGTGTGTCTGGACACGCTCGGTTTTCAGGATGAGCAGAACGACGGGCCATTCACGGCCGAGAGTGTGCGTGCGGACGACGAAGCGGACGTCGTCTGGAAGTTTGACATGATCGGGAAACTGGGCATTTCTCCGCACAACATGTGTACGTGCTCATGCACGTTCGCGGGCGATGCATTGTTCGTCGTCACGGGTAACGGAGTCGATGAGTCTCATATCAACCTGCCGGCACCGACCGCTCCGGCGTTCATCGCTTTGAACCGACGCACGGGCGAATTGATCTGGAAGGACAACTCGCCAGGGGCCGCTGTCATGCACGGATCATGGTCGTCTCCGGCGTATGCCGTGCTTGGCGGCCGACCGCAGGTACTGTTTCCCGGTGGCGACGGATGGCTTTACAGCTTCGATCCGGCCGGTGATGGCCAGGGCGGCTCGAAACTGCTGTGGGAATTCGACTGCAATACGAAGCACTCGCAGTACGTCCTGGGAGGACGCGGAAATCGCTGCGAGTACATCACCGTGCCCGTGATCTACGACGGCAAGGTCTACGTGGCGATCGGGCAGGATGTTGAACATGGGGAGGGACCAGGTCATCTGTGGTGCATTGATCCGACCAGACGCATGGATGGCTCGGATATCAGCCCGACTCGGCTTCGAGGTCGCACCGGACACGCGCGTACGCGCCGGGAAGCAGTCAGTGGCTTCTCCGGTGAACTGATCCAGCCGAATCCCGATTCCGCAGTCGTCTGGGACTATGCTGGCCAAGATCACAACACGGACGGCAAGCTGAGTTTCGACGAGCGGATCAATCGTTCGTGCGCTCAACCGGCGATCGCCGACGGTCTGCTATTCCTCAGCGATCACAGCGGAATGCTGCATTGCATGGACGCTGCGACCGGCAAGTATCACTGGAATTACGATCTTTTCGCGGCCACATGGGTATCCGCCCCGTTGATCGTCGATCAGAAAGTGTATGCCTGCGACGAAGACGGCGACGTCGCGGTGTTTGAGCTGTCCAGCAACCGCAAACTTCTGGCCGAGAACTACATGGGAAATTCGGTCTACTCAAGCCCCTGCGTTGCCGGAAACACGCTCTATGTCGGCGTTAAGAATCGCCTGTTCGCGATCGAGTCGACTGACGCAAAGTAAGATAGGACGCGGTCAACTGCGATTGACAGTTCCGGCCTCCCGCACGCTGAACCCTGCATCGCGACAGGCGGCGGAATTGGTCACAATCCGCTCCCGGTTCCGACCGGCCGAACTTCGCCGATCCACGGTCCGCCGTTTTGTAGAGGCGAACGGGCGGAAAGAACACCAGCGTTACACGTTAGCCCGACGCGCAAGTTTTGAAGTTGCACAGTTTTGCTGCCCCGGAGGGGTAAAGGCGAGTAGCCCGGGGTTTCAACCCCGGGAAACAAGCGGTGAAAGCTTCAATGAGCCCCGGAGGGGCGACGGCAGAGACCGAAACGGAATTGCCGTCGCCCCTCCGGGGCTGTGGTTCAGAAATGGCTGATTTTCCCGGGGTTGAAACCCCGGGCTATTTGCCCACGTCCCTTCGGGACTGAAGTGTGCAACTTCAAGACTCATGTGTCGGGCGCATTGGCATGTTCCTTCTCGACGTCTGCCTGATCGACACGACACCACATGACTCAGCAACCCGACACAAACGAATGGCGCGACGCCGTCCGCCAGAAGCAGTTTCTGCAGGTCATCAGCCGGGATGAAGCGACCGAACGGTTCACGGAACATCTCGACTCGCAGCCGCGACAACGCGAATGCATTCCACTGAGTCAAGCGCTCAACCGCGTGCTGGCGGTTGATGTTGTTTCGCAGATCGATGTTCCGGCTTTCGATCGATCCAACGTGGATGGTTTCGCATTACAGGCGGCCGACACGGCGGGTGCGATGGAAGAGACGCCGCGTGAATTGACGATCAACCCGGAAGTCCTTTCGCCGGGGAACGCGCCGGCCCTGGAAGTTCATTCCGGTACGGCGACTCCGATTGCAACCGGCGGCATAGTGCCGCGCGGGGCGGATGCGGTTGTCATGATTGAGCACACCGAAGCCGTGCACGCGGAGAGTTCTGATGGCGCTCAATTGCAGGTGTTCCACGCCGCCGCCTCTGGCCAGTTTGTCACGTTCGCCGGAACGGACATCGCTCGTGGCGAAACCGCGCTGCGTGCTGGTCAGGTTTTGACGTCGCGCGAGATCGGTGTGGTGGCCGCGCTCGGGCTTGAAGCCGTGGAAGTCTGGAAACGGCCGCGAGTGGCCATTATCTCGACCGGGAACGAGATCGTTGCACCCGGCGAGTCGCTGCCGTTGGGCTCCGTATATGACTCGAACGCGGCGATTCTCACGGCTGCTGTCAGTGAACTCGGTTGCGAGCCCGTTCCTCTGGGAACGGTGCGCGACGACGTCGAACGACTGCGGGAAATCGTCAAAGCGGCAATGGATTGTGATGCCGTGATTCTGTCAGGTGGCACGTCCAAGGGAGCTGGCGATCTTTCCTATCAGGTCGTCAGCGAACTGACAGACCCCGGCATTGTGGCTCATGGAGTCGCCCTGAAACCCGGGAAGCCGATCTGCCTGGCCGTGACCGGTGGCAAGCCGGTTGTTGTGCTGCCTGGTTTTCCGACGTCAGCAATCTTCACGTTCCATGAGTTCGTCGCACCCGTGCTGCGTGCGATGGCCGGCTTGCCGCCGGAAGCGAGTCAGACTGTCGAAGCCACCGTTCCCATGCGGATCAATTCGGACCGTGGTCGCACCGAATATCTGCTCGTCAGCCTGGTGCAGGGCGATGACGGCCTGACAGCGTGGCCGATGGGCAAGGGCTCTGGTTCTGTCACGACGTTCAGTCTGGCCGATGGTTTCATCACCATTGATCAGCACACAGAAATCCTGGACGAAGGCAGTCGCGTTCCTGTGCAGTTGCTGGGAAGCAGCCTGCAACCAGCGGACCTGGTGGTGATCGGCAGTCACTGTGTTGGACTGGATGTGCTGTTGAGTGAACTGCGTCAGCGTGGCGTCACCGCCAAGGTGTTGCATGTGGGAAGTATGGGAGGAGCAACAGCAGCGCGGCGCGGCGAATGCGATATCGCTGGCGTCCATCTGATGAACCCGGACACCGAGACCTACAACGAGCATCTGCTTACGGACTCACTGCAATTGCAGACCGGCTATCGCCGACGGCAGGGCATCGTGTTCCGTCCAGGCGATAA
>Ga0209501_10005956_pt1 | contig 11078 bp, 10 predicted proteins | sample ArcticOcean_MG_C_4_FD_187434 | JGI IMG/M metagenome (GOLD analysis project Ga0209501, IMG submission 187434) | Marine microbial communities from western Arctic Ocean - ArcticOcean_MG_CB4_134 (SPAdes) (version 2) | ecosystem: Environmental > Aquatic > Marine > Oceanic | place: Arctic Ocean...
TGAAGATGTCTTCTGAAGAATGGAACACAGTAATCAATATAAATCTTAATGCTCTTTTTGTCACTTCTCAAGCTGTTCTTCCACATATGAGAGAAGCAGGTTATGGTAGGATTATTTCTGCATCATCGATTAATGGATTTCAAGGAGCTTTTGGACAAGCTAATTATGCGGCAACTAAAGCAGGTGTTTCAGGATTTACTCGAGCTCTATGTAAAGAAGCAGGAAGGTTTGGAGTAACGGTAAATGCAGTAGCTCCTGGATTTATTAAATCTGTAATGTCAGACTCTATGCCAGAAGAAATTATTAAAGCTGGAATTGCTCAAATACCTGTTGGACGAATTGGAACACCTGAAGACATGGGCCATTGTTATTTGTTTCTAGCTTCAAAAGAAGCAGGGTTTATTAACGGAATAACTCTTCATGCAAATGGAGGAGCAATGCCAATGTAATTTTAAACATATGAATACACGAAACTTATTTGAATTAGAAGGCAAGGTTGCCATAATAACAGGCTCTAGTAAGGGCATTGGACTGGCTATTGCACGCGGTTTAGCTGAATATGGAGCTAAAGTTGTTTTAAGCAGCAGAGATCAAGAAGCAGTAGATTCTGTTGCAAATCAATTTAAAAAAGAGGGCTTGACCGCCTTAGCACAATCCTGTCACGTTGGTGATGAAAACCAGAGGAAAAATCTAGTTCAAAAGACTATCGAGTCATTTGGAAAAATAGACATTTTAGTTAATAATGCAGCTATCAACCCTGTTTATGATTCTATAGAAAACATGAGTAGCGAGGTATATGATAAAATGTTGAATGTAAATCTTAAATCTATTTTTGACTTAAGCAACTTATGTTTTCCATATTTAAAAAAAGATAAAAAAGGATCAATAATTAATATTGCAAGTGTTGAGGGTTTGAAACCTAGCCTTGGATTAGGGATTTACAGTATTACCAAAGCTGCTGTAATAATGCTTACTCAAGTACAAGCAAAAGAATGGGGCAAACATGGTATTCGCTCAAATACAATTTGTCCAGGTCTAATAAAAACAAAGTTTAGTTCAGCTTTATGGCAAAACGAAGCATTACTAGATCAGGTTAAAAATAAACTTCCAGCGGGAAGAGTAGCAGAACCTATTGAAATGAGTGGCTTAGCCGTTTATTTAGCTTCATCAGCGGGAAGTTATTCTACGGGTGGAATTTATACTGCTGATGGAGGTCATATGACAATTTAAAACATATATCATGGAATCAAAAACTAATAACGCGTATAAATCTAAATTCAATTCTGTCGATGAATTAGAAGGCTTTTTAGGTAAAGAAATTGGACTTACTGATTGGTATTCGATGAATCAAGATCGAATAAACACTTTTGCTGATGTAACTGAAGATCATCAATGGATTCATATTGATAAAGAAAAATGCGAAAAAGAATCACCGTATAAAACAACCATAGCTCATGGGTTTTTAATGCTATCGATGTGCTCTAAAATAATGTTTGACAGTTATGAGCTTAATAATGTAGGAATGGTTCTTAATTACGGCTTAGATAAAGTAAGATTTACTAATGCGACTCTTTCTGGATCAAGATATAGAGGAAGAGTCTCAATAATTGGATTTGATGCTAATGCAAAAGGCGCAAAATATAAAATGAAAGTAATAATTGAGCTTGAGGGACAAGACAAGCCTGCATGTATAGCTGAGTTCTTAGCTCTTGCATATAAAAAATAAATTATGGAAAAAGCTGTATTATATAATATATCTGCAGGTGTTGCAATAATTACATTAAATCGACCTGATCGATACAACGCCGTAAATCAAGATCTAGTGGATGGAATTTCTGAATCTCTTAATACAGCAAAAGAGGACGAATCTGTTAGAGCAATTGTTTTGACCGGTGCAGGAAAAGGATTTTGTGCGGGCGCTGATATGACAGTTTTTGGAGAAGCAGTAACTCCTGAACAAAGAAGGGATTACATAATCGATCAATACCAACCCTTGATGCGTCAATTTTTCAATTTGAATAAACCAATAATAGGTGCAATTAATGGTACAGCAGCTGGAGTTGGCGCAGCTTTTGCGTTAGCCTGTGACTTAAGGGTAATGAGTGATAAAAGTGCAATTTTATATGCTTTTATAAATATAGGCCTAGGGCCAGATGGAGGAGCAAGCTGGCTTCTTTCTAGACAAGTTGGTTATAGTAAAGCTTTTGAAATTGCTATAAGTGGTAAAAAAGTTATGGGTCAGGAATGTTTAGAATTAGGCTTGACCAATAAAATAGTTGAAAATGAAGAAATAGTAAATGAGGCCATTAATTGGGCTAAAGAATTAGCAAATAGACCAACTTTAGCTATTGGGATAACAAAAGAAGATATTGTTCATTCAATGAATAATGATTTAGATAGCACTATTGCTTTTGAAGCTCAGGGACAAGTTTTAGCTTTTAAAAGTTTCGATTTAAAAGAAGGAGTAACTGCATTTGTAGAGAAAAGAAAACCAAACTTTAAAGGAAAATAATCACATATATAAATGAATTTTGAAGAAATAAAATCAAAAATTGCCAAGTTTGTAAAAGACGAATTATATACGTTAGAACCTTGGATTTTAAATTGTGAATGGGAAGAAAAACTCCCAAAACTTAATGAACTAAGGGATAAGGTTAAATCACAAGGCCTTTGGCTGCCTCAAATCCCAAAGGAGTATGGAGGTCTTGGGCTTTCTAATGCAGAACATGGTGAGGTAAGTGAAATATTAGGTGCAAGTCCATATGGTCATTATGTATTTAATTGCCAAGCTCCTGATGCAGGAAATATGGAGATTTTAATGGAGTTTGGAACTAAAGAGCAAAAAGAGAACTATTTGAAGCCGTTATTAAAGGGTGATATTCGTAGTTGTTTTGCGATGACCGAACCAAATTTCGCTGGTTCTAACCCTGTTAATATGGGAACTGTAGCAGAAAAAGAAGGAAAAAATTATATAATAAACGGTCATAAATGGTTCGCTTCTGGATTTGATGGTGCTGAATTTGCAATAGTAATGCTAATTTCAAACCCTGATTCTGATAATCCACATAAAAAAGCAAGTCAAATTATTGTGCCAACAAAAACCCAAGGGGTTGAATTTGTGAGAAATATCCAAATAATGGGTAATCCAGGTGGAGGATGGGAAAGTCATTCAGAAATTAAATTTCACAATGTAGAGGTTCCTTTATCTAATGTTTTAGGTGTTGATGGCGAAGGTTTTTCAATTGCGCAAAAGAGATTAGGTCCAGGACGAATTCATCACTGTATGAGATGGATAGGAATATGTGAGCGTTCCTTTGACTTAATGTGTGAAAGAGCTTTATCACGTGAGCTAGCTCATGGAAAAAAATTATCAGACAAACAAACAATTCAAAATTGGATTTCTGAATGCCGAGCAGAAATTAACGCTGCTCGTTTATTAGTTCAGGATGCCGCTCATAAAATTGATGTTCAAGGAGCATATAAAACCAGAAATGAGATTTCAATTATCAAATTTTATTGTGCAAATGTGCTTCAAAAAGTTGTAGACTGTGCAATACAAGTACATGGCGCCAAAGGAATTACTGATGATACAATTTTAGCCACTTATTATAGACATGAGAGAGCAGCTAGAATATATGACGGTGCTGATGAAGTTCATAAGAGTAGATTAGCCAGACAAATTTTGAAAGAATATACTGACGATAATTCATAAACAAATTAAAAAGAGCATTGTGTACAAAGTAGATCAAGCTATTGATGTTCGTCAAGATGAGTTAATTAACCTAAGTTCTTTGCAAGAATATTTGCATAATAAGTTAAATGATAATTCAAGGCTTGAACTCTTGCAATTTCCTTCAGGATATTCTAATCTAACGTATTTACTAAAAATGGGAAACCAGGATATGGTTTTGCGAAGACCACCTCATGGAGTAAATATAAAATCAGGACATGATATGCGTCGGGAGTTTAAAATACTTAGCGCATTAAAAGGCCATTTTAGTAAAACACCTCTCCCTATTATTTTCTGTGATGATAAATCTATTATAGGTGATGAATTTTACATCATGGAAAAAGTGAATGGAACTATTTTTAGAGGATCACAGCCAAAATCTGATTGGCCAAGAACTGATCTCATTCCTAACTTAGTTAATTCTTTTGTAGACACTTTTTCTGAAATTCATTCCTTAAAAGTTCAAGAAGTAGGACTTCAAGATTTTGGAAAGCCCAAAGGTTATGTGAACCGTCAAGTAAAAGGATGGATTAAACGATATAATAATGCAAAAACTAATGATTTTGTTGGAATAGACAAAACTATAGATTGGCTATCTAAAAACATACCTGAAAAATCAGAGGCATGTCTAATACACAACGATTTCAAATTTGACAACCTTATATTTGAAATAGGGGATAAAGTAAAAGTTAATGCTGTTTTAGATTGGGAAATGGCAACTTTAGGGGACCCACTAATGGATTTAGGAACTAGTTTAGGATACTGGATTCATGATTCAGATCCTGAAATTATAAAAGAATTAAATTTAAATATTACTAGTTTAAAAGGAACACCAACAAGAGAAGAATTAGTTCAATTATATGGAGAAAGTTCTGGACGCTCAGTTCAAAATATTCTTTTTTATTTCGTTTTCGGACTATTTAAAATTGCTGGAATTATTCAACAAATTTATTATCGTTACAAAAAAGGTTTTACACAAGACCCTAGATTTAAGGAGCTTGACAAAGGAGTTGAATTACTGGGAACAATGGCTTTTCAGGCTATTCAGAAAAGAAAAATTGATTATTTATTTTAAAACAGATTTACAAAAAACATGGAAACAACTTTAAAAGAAGGTTTAGGAAATTTTCGTATAGAATCTAGGGCCTGGTTAGAAGAAAATTGTCCAATGAGTATGAGACAACCAGTTAAAAGTACAAGTGACATGTATTGGGGAGGTAGAAACTCTAAATTCAGTAGCGAAGACCAAAAAATATGGTTTGAAAAAATGCTAGAAAAAAGATGGATAGTTCCTTATTGGGAAAAAAAATATGGAGGAGGAGGCTTAAGTCAAGAAGAAAATAGTATTCTAACTCAAGAAATGTTAAGATTAGGATGTAGAAAACCTCTTTTTAGTTTTGGAATTGCCATGTTAGGACCAGCTCTTTTAAAGTTTGCAACTGAAGAACAAAAACTGAGATTCCTGCCTGAAATAGTAGAAGGTAAAATATGGTGGTGTCAGGGATATAGCGAACCTAATGCTGGAAGTGATTTAGCTAGTCTTCAAACAAAGGCTGAAGACAAGGGAGATCATTATTTAATCAATGGATCAAAAGTTTGGACGACTTATGCAGATAATTCTGATTGGATTTTTTGCTTAGTTAGAACTGACAGTAAAGCATCAAAACATAATGGAATTAGTTTTATACTTATCGATATGTTGATTGAAGGGATAAGTGTTAGACCTATCAAACTTATTAGTGGAAAATCTCCTTTTTGTGAAACATTTTTTGATAATGTTAAAGTTTCAAAGTCTAATTTAGTTGGGACATTGAATGATGGATGGACAATAGCCAAGTATCTCTTAACTCATGAACGACAGATGATTGGTGGAGTTGGAGGAACTGATATTAAAAAAGAAATAAGTGAAATTGCAAAAAATCAACTTAGTTTCTCTTCGGGACAATTAAAGGACAGTTTTTTAAGGGGTCAAATTGCAAAATTTGAAATGGATGAAAATATTTTTGAATTAACAATTCAAAGAATAATGGAAGAAGATAAATCAGGAAAACAAGCGGGTGCATTATCATCTTTTTTTAAATATTACGGAACCGAATTAAATATAAAGCGTGAAGAATTATTGATGCAAATAGGAGGTAATGACGCTTTGCTATGGGTTCCTAATGAAGATAATGATGCTGATGCAGCCAGAAAATTTTGTCGTTCAAAAGGAAATACAATTGAAGGAGGAACTTCAGAAATTCAATTAAACATTATTGCAAAACGAGTACTTAATTTACCATCTTAAATATAAATTTTATGTCATTAATTTTAACAGAAGAGCAAAAAATGCTTAAGGAAGCAGCTAGTGAATTTTTACTAACTAACTCACCATTAGAAAGCTTTAGGAAACTAAGAGAGAATAATTATCAATCTTATGATCCCAAGGTTTGGGAAGGATTTGTTGAAATGGGATGGACTGCATTAACAATACCTGAAAATTATGGAGGTTTAGATTTTGGATATACAGGACTGGGTCAAATACTCGAAGAAACAGGAAAAACTTTAACTAAATCTCCCCTAATATCTTCAATCTTACTATCGGCTACCGCAATTAGATTATCAGACAATGAAACACTTAAATCTAAATGGCTTCCTGAATTGATTAATGGAAAAACACTAATGAGTGTGGCTCTAGATGAAAAATCATTTTTTGACCCTGACTCTATTGAATCAAGATCTGTACTTTCAGGAGATAATTTTATAATTAATGGAGAAAAAAAGATGGTAATTGATGCTTGTGATTCTAATTATTTAATTGTTGTAGCTAGGTTAAATGATTCGACTAGCCTTTTTCTTGTTGATTCTAAATCAGAAGGAGTTGATATAAAGACTGATATTTTGATGGATGCAGGGAGTTACTCATCCATTACTTTAAACAATGTAAATGTTCCTGCCAAAAATCAACTTGATATTGATATTGATGGAGATATTATTTTGAAATCTATACTTGGTATTGGCGCAATTGGACTTTCATGTGAAATGCTAGGAAGTGTTCAAGCAGCATTCGATCAAACAATCGAATATATCAAAGAAAGGCAACAGTTTGGAACTAAAATTGGGTCATATCAAGGTCTACAACATAGAGCTGCAGATCTTTTTTGTGAAATCGAATTATGTAAGTCTATTGTTCTAAAAGCGTTACAGTCTATTGATGATGAACATGAAAATCTTTTACAGTATGCTCATTTAGCTAAAGCCAAATTAGGAGAAGTATTAAAACAAACTTCCAATGAAGCCATTCAAATGCATGGAGGAATTGGAGTTACGGATGATGTTAATATTGGATTTTATTTAAAAAGAGCTCGTGTAATCCAGCGTCTTTTAGGTGATACAAATTATCATTTAAACTGTATCGCAAAACAAAAAGGATACTGATATTAAATTAATTTTCAAAAGTTGTAAAAAACCACCTTTATTTTAAGTAAATAAAAATACAATTTTTATTAATCATTCTTATATTTGCAATCGAATTTAATATTAGTTTCAATAACATCATTTTAACGATTACTTATGGCGCTTAGTACTGGAAAAGTTTCACAAATCATCGGCCCTGTTGTCGATGTTGATTTTTCGGGTGAAAACACCACCCTTCCTAAAATTTATGACTCATTAGAGATTAAAAATGCCGATGGCAGTATTTTAGTTCTTGAAGTTCAATCTCATATTGGTGAAGATACTGTGCGAACAGTATCAATGGACTCGACAGATGGTCTTAGCAGAGGAACTGAAGCTATTGCCACAGGCAATCCGATTAAAATGCCAGTGGGTGAAGAAATATATGGAAGATTATTTAATGTAATTGGAGATGCAATTGATGGCTTAGGAAATCTTCCTAAATCTGGAGAGAATGGATTGCCGATTCACAGAGAAGCACCTGCCTTTGACGAATTATCAACTGCTACAGAGGTTTTGTTTACAGGAATTAAAGTAATTGATTTGATTGAGCCTTATGCAAAAGGAGGTAAAATCGGTTTATTTGGTGGAGCAGGAGTTGGTAAAACAGTTTTAATTCAAGAACTAATTAATAATATAGCTAAAGGTCATGGTGGCTTATCTGTTTTTGCTGGGGTAGGTGAAAGAACTAGAGAAGGGAATGATTTGCTAAGAGAAATGCTTGAATCAGGAATTATAAAGTATGGAGACGACTTTATGCGTTCTATGGAAGAAGGAGGTTGGGACCTTAAAAAAGTTGATAAATCTGTAATGAAAGAATCTAAAGCTACTTTCGTTTTTGGACAAATGAATGAACCTCCTGGAGCTCGAGCTCGAGTAGCCTTATCAGGCCTTACAATTGCTGAGTATTTTAGAGATGGAGCTGGTGATGGTCAAGGAAAAGATGTTTTGTTTTTTGTAGATAACATTTTTAGATTTACCCAAGCAGGATCTGAAGTTTCGGCCCTTTTAGGCCGGATGCCTTCTGCTGTTGGATATCAACCTACGTTAGCGACTGAAATGGGGGCAATGCAAGAGCGAATTACATCTACAAATAAAGGTTCTATTACTTCAGTTCAAGCAGTATATGTTCCAGCGGATGACTTAACTGACCCCGCACCAGCAACTACTTTCGCACATTTAGATGCTACAACAGTACTATCAAGAAAAATTTCTGAATTAGGAATATACCCTGCGGTAGATCCTCTTGACTCTACGTCTAGAATTCTTACTTCTGACATTTTAGGAGATGAACACTATAATTGCGCACAACGAGTTAAAGAATTATTGCAGCGTTATAAGGAATTACAAGATATAATTGCAATTCTCGGGATGGAAGAGCTTTCAGAAGAAGATAAATTGGCAGTTGCAAGAGCTAGAAGAGTTCAACGTTTTCTTTCTCAACCGTTTCATGTTGCAGAACAATTTACAGGAATTCCAGGTGTATTAGTTGATATTAAAGAAACAATAAAAGGATTTAACATGATTATGGATGGAGAATTAGATCATCTTCCAGAGGCAGCCTTTAATCTTAAAGGAACAATTGAAGATGCCATTGAAGCGGGAGAAAAAATGTTATCCGAATCATAATGTATTTAGAAATTATATCTCCTGAAGCAATACTTTTTAGTGGTGAAGTTACGTCAGTTTCTGTACCAGGCTCGAATGGATATTTCCAAATGTTAAAAAACCATGCTCCAATAGTTTCAAGTCTTAAAAAAGGAACAGTTACAATAGAAGGGAATCTTCAAATAAACAATGAGTTCAAAAGTAAATTTAAGCAAAAAGAAGGAAAAACTATTTTGCAAATTAAATCGGGCACTATTGAAATGAATAACAACAAACTTATTTTATTGTCAGATTAAGTTAAAAGATATTACTTATTCCATCTTATTTAATTGATCATATATTAAATCTGTTTCCCATCCCCTATATTGAAGTGCTGAAATAAACTTTGTCTTTCTTTTGGATAAAATATTTCCTTTCGATGATTTCCAAATCTTTTTACTCAAGATCTCTAGTGTTTCTATATAGTCTGTTTCACTAATTTCTTGTAGAGCATTTTTAATATTATAATCACTTACTTGATGACGTTTTAATTCAAATATAATTCTTTTTTTACCCCAACTTTTAATTCTAAATTTTCCTCTTGTAAAACTTTTTGCAAAACGGTTTTCATTTAAATAATTATTTTGAATTAAATCACTAACGATTTGATCAATAGCAATAATATTAATTTCTTTAAGTTTATCAATAACTTGCCTATGAGATCTTTCTTGGTAAGCACAATAATGTTCTAATTTTTTTTGCACTTCTTTAATTGACAAAGATTGTTTTTTCACAGTATAAAGTTAATTTAAAATAAAAAACCGCTATAGACTAGTCTATAGCGGTTTTAAAATTAAGTTCGAAGTGTTTTTTGGTTTTTATCCATAAAACGAAACTTCAAGTAGAGATATGCATCTCTTGGTACAATTCGTACCCACTTTTTATATTCAAAATACCATTTGAGTTGGATGGATGGAAATCCTTCTTTCAAATAGGATGCAATAAATGGATGAACATGTAAAAAAACTTGTTCACTTTTGTATTGCTTGTGCTTAACAATCTTGTTAAGTTCTGTGTTGATTTTATCTATCAAAACAATTGGAGCTTCTACCTCATTATTTGAATTAGGATTAGGCTCTTTTGTTTTAATTTTCATTTCTGGTCGCACTCTTTGACGAGTAATCTGAATAAGACCAAATCGACTAGGCGGTAAAATTTTATGCTTTGTCCTGTCTTGGCTCATTTCCTCTCTCAAATGCTCAAATAACTTCTTTCGATTCTCACTAGAAGACATGTCTATAAAGTCTACAACTATAATACCTCCCATGTCTCTCAGTCTTAATTGTCGAGCAATTTCAGATGCGGCAATTATATTGACTTCTAGAGCAGTATCTTCTTGCCCTCTAGACTTATTAGAACGATTTCCACTATTTACGTCTATTACGTGAAGAGCTTCTGTATGTTCTATAACAAGATAAGCACCGTGTTGCATTGATACTGTTTTTCCAAAAGCAGTTTTAATTTGCCTTTCGACTCCATGTTTTTCAAAAATAGGAGTTGTTTCAGTATAAATTTTTACGATATCTTTTTTCTTTGGAGCAATACTTTGTACATAGTCTTTAACCTCACTGAATATTTCTGGATCATCAATATGAATCCCAGTAAAACTATCATCAAAAATATCACGAAGAATAGAAGAAGAACGATTAATTTCACTCAAAACTTTAGTTGGATACTTATCTATTTTTTGCAGTTTGCTGCAAAGATTTTTCCAACGTTTGAGCAATTGTTGTAGATCAGCATCAAGTTCAGCTACTTTTTGCCTTTGGGCTACTGTACGTATAATTATACCAAAACCTTTGGGTTTAATACTTTGAACTAAGCGCTTGAGTCTACTTTTTTCTTTGCTTCCTTCTATTTTTTGAGAAATTGATATTCGATCTGAAAAAGGCATAAGAACCATAAATCGACCGGCTAATGATAGCTCAGAGCTAACACGGGGGCCTTTAGTAGATATTGGTTCCTTTACCACTTGAACTAAAGTTGTATCTTGACTTTTTAAAATTTCATCAATATTTCCATCTTTAGAAATTTCATTTTCAAATCTAAATCTTTTAAGTAAGTAATCATTATGTTTACCTGTGGTTATCTGTTTTATAAACTTTAATAAAGAAGGGAGTTTAGGGCCTAAATCATGATAATGTAAAAAGCCATCTTTTTCATGACCAACATTTACAAAAGCAGCATTAAGTCCCGGAATTGGTTTTCTGATTTTAGCAATAAAAATATCACCTACAGAAAACTTGTTATCTTCAACTTCTTTATT
>Ga0209501_10005963_pt1 | contig 11072 bp, 5 predicted proteins | sample ArcticOcean_MG_C_4_FD_187434 | JGI IMG/M metagenome (GOLD analysis project Ga0209501, IMG submission 187434) | Marine microbial communities from western Arctic Ocean - ArcticOcean_MG_CB4_134 (SPAdes) (version 2) | ecosystem: Environmental > Aquatic > Marine > Oceanic | place: Arctic Ocean...
TGGCCTGCGACAGCTGCACGATCGAAATCGACGGAATCGGGGCACTGACGAATCCCGTTGTGGATGAAGCGTAAGACGAGTGACCACACGTCGCTCGCGATTGCAGGAATTGGCCACCATTCATCGGTTTCCAAAGGTCTGAAACATGCACTGTGTTCGCGTTCTGTGTTCTGCTGGGCTGCTTGCACTGATTTGCTCAGCGGCTGCTGCCGAAGAGCCCCTGCGTACGACGGCCGACCGCGACATTGATGTGCATCACATCAAACTGGATCTCTTTGTTGATCTGGAGCAGAAGAAAATCACCGGCACGGTGTGGCTCGATTTCACTCTATTGCGGCCAACATCGTTGATCACGCTTAATGCTGTTGATCACGAGACTTCTCTCGCCTATCTGTCGCCCGTTGACGCTGAAGGCAAGACGCCGGAAGACGGCAAGTTCAGAGCCGGACCGGACCTGCCCGTTTACAACACGGGAGAAAAACTGCAGATCGATCTCAAGCACCCTGTGCTCAAGAAGAAGGGAATCACGGTTCGCCCTGGTCAGAAATGGCGATTGGAGATTCCCTACTCGGTGCGTGAGCCTCGATCCGGGCTCTATTTCTTCGGACCAACTGATAAGGCCCCCGACACACCATGGATGGTATGGAGCCAGGGTGAACCGACCGCCAACCGCTACTGGTTTCCCTGTGTGGACAATCCAAACGAACGACAGACCACATCGCTGATCGCGCGTGTCGATCCTAAGTTCGAGGCGCTGTCGAATGGCCGGCTGGTCACACGCCGAAAGATCGGCGACCACGTCATGTTCCACTGGGCTCAGGAGAAGTCGCACGTTTCGTACCTGGTGACACTGGTCGTGGGTGAATTCGAAGTCACGCGGGAAGAATGGCGTGGCAAACCCGTTACGTATTACGTGCCGAAGAATCGTGCCGCGGACACGCAGCGGACGTTCGGACGCACGACCAGAATGCTCGACTTCTTCAGCGAACGGTTCGGGATTGAGTATCCGTGGGAGAAGTACGCTCAAGTGGTCGTGCACCAGTTCGTGTTTGGCGGGATGGAGAACACCAGCGCCACGACTCTTTACGGCCGCGCAATGCACGACGAGCGGGCCATACTGGACAGTACGCCCGACTGGCTGATCGCTCACGAACTTGGGCATCAGTGGTGGGGCGACCTGGTGACGTGCAAGGACTGGTCGCACCTGTGGCTCAACGAGGGATTCGCAACGTACTCCGAGATCCTATGGGACGAATACGCGCACGGTCGCGACGAACGCGACTGGCATCTGCTGCAGGACCTGCGTGCCGCTCGATCGGGGACGACACTCAGCCGGCCGGTTCTGGATCGGCGATATCGGCATCCCGGTTCGATGTTCGACAATCGCGTCTATCCGAAGGGCGCGTGGGTGTTACACATGCTCCGCAGCCGCCTGGGTGACGAAGACTTCTTCCGTGGGTTGCAGAGGTACGGCACGGTTTACGCCTACCAGTCAGCCGAGACCAGCGATCTGCGGCAGGTCTTTGAGCGGTTGTACGGCGTCTCACTGGAGCGGTTCTTTCATGACTGGACAGAGCGGCCAGGGCATCCGGAATTGCTGGTCGAAAGCGAGTATCTGCCCGCCGAACAGAAGATGAAGATTCACGTCAAGCAGACACAGAAGGGCGACCTGTTTCACATTCCCGTGCGAATCGCGTTTAGCGCCGGCGCAACAGCCGACGGCGCCGTGGTCGATCGTCTCATGACAGAACGGGAATTTATCGAGTACGTGCCGATGACGGAGAAGCCGAGTCTCGTACGCGTTGATCCCGACTTCACATTGCTGGCAAAGATCCGCGAAAAGAAGAACCCCGGGCTGTGGGAATCACAGCTTCTGGTGACCGACACCAACCCGGCACCGTCGGTCCCTGAGCGGGTTCGCGCAGTCGAACACTTCGCCGAAGTCCGCACCGACAAGAGTCGTGAGTTGCTGCAGAAGAGTCTGAATACGGACCCGTTCCATGCCGTGCGCACGGAAGCTGCGAAAGCGCTCGGCAAACTGAAGGGGAACATCGCACGCGACGCGCTGATTGACGGATTGACGCAGGAGCATCCGAAAGTTCGCCGAGCCTGTGCCAACGCTCTGGCGGCGTTTACGAACGACGAAAAAGTTATCGAAACGCTCACTAAGAAGTCAGACGAGGGTGATCGAAGTTACTTTGTCGAGTCGGCCTTGCTGACATCACTGGCGGAAGTGTCCAGCGAACCGCCGGTCAAACTGCTCAAGGCGGCGCTGGGCAAGGCATCACATCGGGAGACGATTCGAATCGCAGCACTGCGTGGTCTCGCCCGTTCGACCGACGACAGCGTGCTGGAGGTGCTATTCGAGTGGACTCAGCCAGACAAACCGCATGTGTGCCGACACGAGGCGATTCGCCGGTTGGTTGAGTACGTGAACCGCAACGAACTCTCCACGGCGGTGGCCGATCGGGTTGTCAGGCACTATCTCGACCTTATCGATCGCGACGGACCGCGCTTGCGGGGCAGTCTGGCCAGTGGTCTGGGGCAACTGGGTTCACGGGCTCGGGCGGCCGAATCGCGTCTTAAGCAGCTTGCCGAGTCTGATCCGTACGACTGGACGCGGGATACGGCCGGCAAGGCACTGGAGAAGATTCGGACCTCAGAGAGCGGCGATTCCGAGCTCGCACGTCTGCGGCGTGAGGTGGAAGATGCCCGGAAACAAAACCGTGAACTCGAACAGCGTCTAATTAAGCTGGAAGCGAAATGACTGGTTTCGAATCCGGACCGGTACTTGCGTGACGTACCTGCCGCATGTCAGGACAGAAGTCGCGGCAGCGTTCGTTGCTACAGATTCTCCTACCCATCCACGAACATGGATGCGTGGGATTGTGGAAATCCGCAGATCTGCCAAAGAATGGGGCAGACTCACGCAGACAGAACTGGTCGTTTCCGCATAATGCCCGCGCAGCCGGCCGTTGTTGCCGCCTTAAGCGTTGGCCCGCGCGTGAAGTGGCATTGGCCGGCTGCATTTCATTCCACAACATCCGAAAAGGCCCGGTCTGGATCAGACCGGGCCTTTCTGTGTTTCGTGTCTGGTACACCGACAATCGTCAATTGACGCAGTCCATTAACGGCATTCACTTTGTGCAGGCCAACGTGTGCGCCGTACGTGCTGGCGTCGAGCCTAAGCTACGCTTATTCATCAGAACATGTTGCAGTTGAGTCAAGTTTGCCGAGCGATGGTTCATGAACAGAAGGTCGCGAAGAGCTCCATCGTTCAGTCGTCTTCGCGACCTTTGCGTTCTTCTGTTCAAACGGTCTGAGGCGGAGCCTCGTTAGGCCCTTCGAACCCGTGATCGACCAACATGTTGTCGCTGGAGTTTCGCAATGAATATCGAATATCGAACAAGGAATTTCGAATGATGAAGTGCTTCACTTCGGACTTCGACATTCCTTGTTCGATATTCGTGCCGCCAGGCATTGGCTTCCGAGTGCGTCTCAGAAGCCGCATAGATTCTTCAGTCGTCATGCATGCACGCCGTGCGCGCTTTCGAATCTCACGCAAAGGCGCGAAGACGCAAAGGCCGGAATTGAACTTTACGTCTTCGCGCCTTTGCGTGAGTCTTTGTTTGGTTGCGGTTTTGCCGCTGTAGGCCCATCGATCCTGGGATCGACCAACATGTTGTCGCTGGCGTTTCGCAATGAATATCAGCCGCTGGGCGTTAGCCACGGTTCGCGGAACCGGACGCTAACGCGTGCCGGCTGATTGGTTCCGGCTCGTCCGGGTTATGGACGGCAGCGAAATTAATCGTACAGCCAGTCAGCCGCGATAGCGGCAACAGCACATAGCCCCTGGCGTGAGCCAGGGGTCGAAGGAACACGCAACAAACGGAGCCGCGGCGGCAGCAACCTCGTAATTTAAGTCTGCTGCAGCCGCTGCTGACCGATCTTCCAGTTGATTCGGCAGCACGGAATGTTGCAGAAGGACTGCAGAAGCGGATCGAGCTTCTGCGTGAAGCGGTGAGTGAAGCGGCAGAAGGTCAGTAGTTCAGACGCGATTCCAATGCGAAACCAATGCCGGCTTGAGCCGGTCCAACCCGATGGAGGGATCCAAATGCCGGATGCACGAAACAAATTGATGGGCGTTGCCATTGCTACGCTGCTACTGGCTGGATGCCACCTGGCGACGGCGTGTGCTCAGTCGACGGAATTCCCCGGTCCGGAGCTGCGGACAGGGACACCGCTGACTGCCACCGGTGTCAACAGCGACGCTGGACTCACGGGGATCGTCCAGGTTGGCGCGGCAGATGAACAACCCGGCAGGATTCTGCCTCGCGACTGGCGCATCTGCGAAACAACGCTTGTTCCAGCAGTCTCCCCGGATCACAGGCTGAAAGACCAGATCGTCGACGTCTATGGGATGATCAAAGGCGGCCACGTCGAACGGGTCGGCGAGGCAATCGTTCTCGATATCAGGTTTCTTGAAGGGGGCGCGATTACACGAATGGCCGCGCCACTGGAAACCGTCGAGCGACTTCTTGATGTGGAACGAGGTCTTGGTGAGGATCCAAGAGGCGTCTATCTGCGGTTGATTCCGCACGTCGCCCAGACGCTCCCACGATCCACAACGGCTTCGTCCCCGCCAATCCGACGGGCCGGCCACCAGCAGGCCCCAACGCGGCTGACCGCAGTCGATGAGCGGCCGAATACCGTCGAAGTCGTTGAAAACTGCCTTAAGGTCATTGATCTGAACTGGCCTGCATCGGGTGTCGATTTTGATCCCGAGTTTCTCGATGCCGAAATCATTGTCGAGGGCATCAAACCACCGGCCGTGTGCGGGATCGCCATCGGAGCTCTCAAGCCGGGGGTCACATCCCTCACAGTGTACGACGAAGGCAGTCGATTAGAGCGTATCGACGTTTTCGTGGCCGGCGACGCGCGACACCTGCAGCACATTCTTGATATCCGTTTTCCGACGGCACAGGTGCATGTCAGCAAGATACAGGACGCCGCCGTGCTGACTGGAACAGTGCGCGAACCCGAGATCATTAATCAGATCATCGAGATCGCAGAGCAGTTTTATCCGATGGTATTGAACCACATGCGCGTCGGAGGAGTCGCACTGCCGCCTTCGGACTTTGTGCGAGTTGTACCGGACACGGCCGGAGACTCGGCGCCGGCCGCTTCTTCGACCGACCTGCAACAGATACTCAACGAAGTTCGATCACTGCGAGCCGTCATTCGCGAGTTGAAAGAGGACGTCGCCGAGTTGCGGAGCGCTCTGGAAGAGCGTGATCAGCAGATCGGGCGTCGAGTGACGATCAAGAAACCTGGTCCGCCACCGTTGCGCGCTGCGTGGCCCGTCCCACACACCGTCCAGCAGGTAGGAAACGACAAACCGCGAGTGAACGAGGCCATTGACAATACGCAGCAGGGTCAAGGGTCCATCGAACTGAAAGCTGGTTCCTCCCGCCAGATCACAATGCACGTGGGTCGCTCGGAAACAGTCGCAGTTCCGCAAAGTGACGGCCGCATAGTCCGTGTCGATGGATTCGATTCGGAGATTATCAAGGTACAGGCACTTTCACCGCAGATGCTCAGATTGATCCCGTTGAAAGCAGGCCACACCGGGTTGACACTGGAAACGGATGGAGGCACAGCCCGGATAGAACTCGAGTTCGTTGTTCAACCTCCGCGTCCGATTCCATACCCCGTGAAGAAAAGTCACCCCGAGGACGCCTGGCCGATCACCGTTGCGGTGGGACATCAGCGTCTTATGAATCAGGAATCGCCGATCACCCGCATTGCGATCGCCGATTCAAAGACGCTGGAAATGGTTCAGTTCACACCGACGAAGCTTGGCCTGATCGGCCTGAAACCGGGATCGACGAGCCTGACAATCTGGACTGACGATGAATCGGAGCCGCAGATCTATGTCGTCCGCGTGCTTGACCCGGATTCCATCAAGACGTCGTTGCGTAGCCGGAAGGAGCCGCCAAAAGGGATGCACATACAGGAGCTTCCGGGAACGCAAATCAGCCTGACCGAGATGGACATTGAACGAAGTCTGAAACAGAGGATCTCGCTCCATTTCGAGGTCACGCCTCTCCGGGACGTGCTGGAACACGTGCAAGAGGCTGCAGGCGTCAATCTTGTGCTTGATCTTCCGTCCCTTGAAGAAGAGGGCGTGTCCGAAAAAACACCGGTCACGATCGACGTATATGGCATAAGGATTGAGTCGGCACTGAGTCTTATGCTTGAGCCGATGCACCTTGGCTGGCAGATTCGCGACGAAGCTCTCGTGATCAGGTCGCAACAGGCCCTGAAAGGGCCTCCGGTCACGGTCAGTTATCCTGTGGACGGTCTATTGCTTTGGGGCGAGACGGTTGAAGAGGGTCTGGAGAGATTACGAACGATTATCGAGGAATCCGTTGCGGCCGAGTCCTGGTCGGAAGTTGGTGGGCAAGGCGTGGTGCGAGGGCACTCGGCGACCCGATCGCTTGTCATTCGGCAGACGCCGGATGTCCAAAAGGAAATAGATGGCCTGCTCGATCAACTCAAGAGTTTGCGCAATCAGAAAGCGACCGACGGACTCATCGAAGAGTGACGTTCGAGCCTCTTTCGTACCCTTGATCGCGACGATAGCATGAGCCTTGGTTTTGTTCACCAGGGCACACAGCATGCCACGTAAGCGTTCACGGATGGGTTTCCCGGTCCTGGTGCGTGAGCTGAAAGAGCTCTCGGCGCGCGGGCGGATGTTTGTCCTGCGCACCGTCTTTGCCACTATATTTCTGGGCTTCGTCTTCTGGCGGACCACCGAGCGACTCGGCTGGTCGCTGACGATCAGCTCAACATCCGGTCTGGGTAGCGGCGCCGGTGTCTTTCACGAGCTGACCATGTGGCTGGTCGTGGCCGTATGCATTCTGATGCCGGTCATCACAGCCGGAGCGATCGTTGATGAAAAGGACCGGGACACACTTACAACGCTGCTGACGACTCAGATCAGTCCCTTCCGGATCGTCGTCGAGAAGTTGCTGAGTCGCGTGTGGGTCATGATCACGCTGCTGCTGATCTCGATGCCTCTGCTGGCTTTCGGCTACTCGCTGGGAGGCGTCGATACACGACAGCTCGCGGCCACCATCACTGCCCTGGGCGTCCTGATCGTGACGCTCGGATCGGTGTGCATGTACTGGTCAGTGAAGCGCAACTCGGTGGTCTCCGCATTCATGAGCACTGTGTTTTCCATGCTGGGGCTCATGATTCCTGGTTCCTGCTGCATCAACGTTGCCGTCGAATCGATGACGTTCCTCGTGATCTTCACGGGCGCGGGGGTTGTGATCAGTGCGATTGCACTGGGCAAGGCGACATCGCGACTGCACGCCGCCGCCACCGAGCCCCGTCGTAATCAGTTCTTCAAAGCGTTCGGAAAGTTCGACACCTTCTTTGCCGACGCGGGCCTGTGGGTATTCCGCGATCGGCGGACGCTGCCGGACACGAAGGCGATCTCGTGGCGAGAGACAAAGAAACGGGCACTCAGCAAAACGCAGCATCTTGTGCATGTGTTTCTGGTGCTGGAGTTGCCGGTGGTCCTTCTGATGTTCCCGGTGATGATGGACCGGAAATATGACGTCGCATTCTTCGCGATCGACTTCCTGTGGCTGATCGCTGTCATGGTGTTGACGCTGCGAATGGCCAGCGTGATTCCTGGCGAGCGGGTGCGCCAGACGTTTGGCATACTGCTCGCCGCGCCGCTGAGCGGCCAGGAAATCGTGCGGCAGTACATGGACGGCGTGAAAGGCACCATGTGGACTCTGGCGATCCCTCTGTTAACCGTCTTCTGCGCGACGAGTCTGACTCTATTTCCGTCCCCACTGGCGTTCGTGTGGCTGGCCGGGTCGATCATGACCGTCGCCATCCTGATGCCGCTGTGCGCGTGGGTAGCACTGCTGATTGGCCTGCGAGCCAGGACTCAGATGCGAGCGGTGATCGGCTCCGTTCTGCTGATCACCGGCTGGATCTTTGTGCCGGGTATCGTCTTCGATCGGCCGCTGGGACCCGAAGAACTGCGGTTTAATCTGTTCCTGAGTCCTACGTGGCTGGTCCACGTCTTGTCCGCCAGTCTGCCGAGCAATGCTTCCCGATTGGCGAACATCAGAGAACCATGGCGACTGGCCGTAGCACTCACGACGGGCGGAGCATTCTACGGGGGCCTACTGCTTGCCATCCGCGGTTACTGCCAATGGCGAGCCGACCACTGGCTGGGCCGCAGCGAATCGTCACCGGCCTGGAAAACGCCGGTGGCGTGACGAATCCGACTCGCTCACCAACTGGAGTTCGCGAACGAGTCCGGAATCTGTGAATTGAAAACGAAAAACGCCCGCTTCACTGGAAGCGGGCGTTTCAGTCTTGACTTCATACTGCTCCACTGAAATCCATGTCGGCAGAGCTGTCCCGGCCCGACTTGGGCAGCACTTCAAACACCAGGCTCACGGCGTTAAGCAAGTGACGCCGCGACAGTGATCAGACGCGCGGGGCTGGGAACCGGTTGCCTTCAATCGCAGTAGAACCACTTCTTCGAGTACTTGGGCGTGTAGTACACCGGTTGGTAGTAGCTCATTGTCGAGTAGCTGCTCTTCTTGGTGTCCTTGCCGTCGCAGTTGGCACAGTTGTCGGCGCATTTCAGAAGGTCCTTGATCGCGCACGCGAGCCGTCGTTTTTGCTCCGCGCGATCGTAGTCGGCGAGAACTTCCTCCAATTGTCCGGACAGATCATCCGCATGGTGCACATGTCCTCCCGCTAATGTGCCGTGCGCATTGACGTGGCTTACCAACTTGCTGATGTCCTGCTGGATCGCAGTGACGCCCTTGTTCAATTTGCCAACGTCATTCCGTAGCTCCTTAATCGCTTCAAAATTCAATGCCTCCGTTTGAGCATTCGCGTCTGCCGGGGTCAGCCCCAAGGCCAGCACCGCGACACTCAGTCCACTCGTGATTCCTCTCAGCATGATACGTCTCCTGTTGATTTGAATACTCTGCCTGGGACAGGTGCGTCAGGCTACTGGCTGATGCACCAACTGTTCAACCTTCTTGACAGTGTGACAATCGGAAGAATAGGAAGTTTCAGAGTAATGAGTCAACAGGAATATATGCGTTATATGGACTATTTCTGATAGCTGGCGATAGAGATGACGTGTCCACGCACTCGATAACTCTTGATGAGCCACAACTATTTTGTAAATCATACTTTACGCACAGTTCTTAACGAAACATCTCACTCAATGTAATCTTCTTAAAGCTCCTATCTTGACAAACCGTCACAACCGAAACATGATACGCCTCGAACCCTGCACCGCAGGTGTGCTTGATGATCTGTATCGGTGGACGGTCATTCGTATGATTGACGCCCGCCGAATGCCCCGCTGCGAAACGGGCTCGCCACGGCGATCCGACAGGAACTGTTCCCGTCGGAAGCTGAAAATCAGAGCATGTTCTGGATGGACGAATGATGACTTTGACCGCTTCGCGCCGCTCATCGAGAGACCGCATTTCGTCGACTTCGACAACTACTGTCGTGGCGCTGATCGCGGCCTGTTTCGTGATGTCCCCGTACGGCGTTTGTCGCTGTGACGAGTTGCTTCGGTTGCCAGACGGGACCACCGAACTGCTCAAGAGTAAGGGAGACAGCGACTTCATTTTCTTCGAGGACCAGGCTGGCTACTCCCTGATGAAGGTCAAGGATCGATTCGAGTACGCGAAAATCGACCTGAAGACTGGCCATCTTGTTCCCAGTGGGCACATCAAGGGGCAGGTTGATCCGGAGACCGTCGGTATCCCGCAGGGTGTGCGTTTCAGCAGTCGGCGTATCCGTGGGATCGGACCGGACGATAAGCCGGGTGGTCCGGAGTTTCAACGTGCGGTTGGCGAGTTCAACGTGCTGATTATCCCGATGCGGTTTTCCAATCACCGGGAACGGGAACTGCCAGATTCAGAGACCCTGCACCGCATTTTCAACCGCGACGGCGGCGATCCAGAGCACGCTCCGGTTGGAAGTGTGCGCGACTACATGCGCGAAGTGTCCTACGGGCAGTTCACGCCGACGCTCCACGTACTCCCCTGGATTGACCTGCCGAAGCCGGAAAGTCACTACGCCGAGTGGACCGAGGCAAGGACCATTGCGAACGGGTATCGACTCGACGAGGCCTGCTTTCACGCACTGGGAGCTGCCGACACTGACTTTCCCAGTCTGGATCTGAGCGAATTCGACCGTAATGGTGACGGCTACCTGGACGCGGTTGGTTTTCTACACAGTGGCTACGGTTCGGAAGCTGGCGGGAGTGATCCCGACGGTGTGCCGTACAGTCAACGAATTAACTCGATGCAATACACGTTGCCGGAGTGGACATCCCGAACTGGATTGAAGGTACGCAAGGTGGCTGTTGTGGCGGGGCTGTTTGGTCGCCTGGGAAACGGGCCGTGTCGTGTCGGCGTGCTGAGTCATGAGGCGGGACACCTGATCGGACTCCCGGATCTCTACAACACAAGAAGCCACTACGAAACTGATACGGGAGCCGGCATCGGCGTTTGGGGACTGCTCGGTGACTCATGGGGATTTGACCGTACGCAGCATTACCCGATGCACATGTCGCCCTGGACCAAACTCATGCTGAAGTGGGTCGAGCCTGAGATCATCGACAAACCAGGTGAGTACACCGCGCGCGCCGTGGAGACATTTCCGGACGTATTTAAGATCACGCGTGGATTCCCCGCCGGCGAATACCTGCTGATCGAGAATCGCCAGCCGGTGGGTTTCGATCGACAGATCCCCGCCGGCAGTGACGGTCGCAAGGGCGGACTTGCGGTGTGGCATGTTGACGACCGTAAGACCAGCGAGAACGACCCCGGCTACCCGGGATATCCGGGATTCCCCCGCAACAACTCACATCTGCGCGTTGCCCTTCTGCAGGCGGACGGACGCAATGATCTCGAACGGGGGGGCAACCATGGGGACGGAGACGACTTGTTCCGGGCGACGGGAATTGCAGAAACGGGACCTGGCACAAATCCAAACACAAA
>Ga0209501_10005966_pt1 | contig 11068 bp, 10 predicted proteins | sample ArcticOcean_MG_C_4_FD_187434 | JGI IMG/M metagenome (GOLD analysis project Ga0209501, IMG submission 187434) | Marine microbial communities from western Arctic Ocean - ArcticOcean_MG_CB4_134 (SPAdes) (version 2) | ecosystem: Environmental > Aquatic > Marine > Oceanic | place: Arctic Ocean...
TTTAGAACCCGAACATCCAGCCATATGTTGACTAGCACCAGATATACCTACCGTTATATATAAATCTGGAGTTATCGTTTTTCCAGTTAAGCCTATTTGATATTCATGGTCAAGCCAACCAGCATCACAAACTGCCCTAGAAGCTCCAACAGCTCCTCCTAATACTTGAGCTAACTCTCTTAATAAATCAAAGTTTTTCGCCTCTCCTAAACCTCTTCCGCCAGCAACTACTACTTTAGCACTTTCTAAAGGGACTCCCTTAGATTCTCGCAGAACTTCTTCAATTAATTTAGTCTTAATTAATCCTGCATCCAATTGAATATTTAACTCAATCAACTCACCTTTATTTTCTCTTACATTAAGAGGTTCGAAAATTTTAGGTCTTACAATCACAATTTGAGGGCCAATACCATCAAATAACAATTTAGCTATTGCACTGCCTCCATAGACTGGTCGGGTTACCATAATTTTATTAGTTTTTTGATCAATCTCTAAATCAATACAATCTTGAGCAACTGGCACACCTAATTTAAAAGCTAAACGGGGAGCTATATCACGGCCAATAGAAGTTTTACCAAAAAGGACAATATCAGGATTAAATTTATTCACTACCTGCTCTGATGCACTTAAAAAAATTTCCAGATTAGATCTTTTCAAAAGATGATCCCTCACTATGCAAATTGCTTGCGCTCCATAAGAAAATAAATCTTCATAAGAATCGGGTATAACATCTCCTAAAAGAGCAACAATTACTTTGTCATCTTCATTAACCTTTAGTTTATTAGCAGCAGATAAAAGTTCATATGTAATTGAGCTTATTTCTTTATCAGAAACTTCACCAAATAATAATATATTGGCCATAGACTTCTCCTTAAATTAATTTAGCTTCTCGTAATCTAATAGCTAATTTTCGTCCTGTATCTTCATCATCATCTCCTTTGATAATTTCACATTTCTTATCAGAAATTGGGATTTTAAGATCTATTAACTTCAATTTGGGTTTCAAGTTTTCTAAATCTATATCCAAATCTTTAGCATTCCAAATCGTAGGAATTTTCCTACTTGCTGCCATTATACCTTTTAAATTAGGGTATCTTGGATCTCCAAGTTCATTAGTAACAGTAACTAGAGCAGGGAGTGAAGATTCAATTATTTCGTAACCATTTGAGAGGGTTTTTTGAACTCTCAATTCTTGATCAATAACTTCTATTTTTTGAGCAATAGTAATACATGGTAAATTTAACATTTCACTTAAACCTAAAGGTACAAGTGCGTTATCCCAATCTGAAGCCTGTCTACCACATAAAATTAAATCAAAATCTCCTATTCTTTCGATTGCAGATTTAAGTACATATACAGTAGCTATAGGATCAAGATCTTCAAACTCAGAACCTTCAATTAAAATTAACTGATCAGCTCCCATAGATAAAGGTTTTTTTACAACTTCCGTTACAAATTTATTCCCTATTGATAAGATTGTAACATTTGCTTCTCTAACATCTTTAATTCTTAAAGCTGCTTCGACAGCATTTTCACAAAATCCATTTATCACAGGCAGAATACCTACAGTCTCTTCAACTTTTTTTGAATCAACATTTATCCTAAAGGCAGAAGCGGGTATTTCCGGATCTATTACTTGCTTGATACAAACTAATATATTTAACAAATTTTACTCCTATATTAATAAGGTATAATAATATATATAATAATTTAATCGTAATTATTATATATAAAGTAAATAAAAACATTAATATATTATTAAAGATATTCATTATCAGCAATAGGTGAAAATTGCTAAAAATTACTGATTTATATAAACAAAATGAAGAAAAGTCTATATTTATAGTAGATTTTTCTCCTCCCAAATCTGTAGATACAAATTTTCTTGACGATGCAAAAAAAATAAATGCTGATTATATATCTGTATCCTATAACCCATCCAAATCAGTAAAAATATTTTCCATGATTATCGCACAAGAAATTAAAGAGAAATCTAATAAAAATGTAATCTTCAGCTTAGCAACTAGAGATATGAACAAATTATCAACTCAAAGTATATTAAAAGGAGCTCAACTATTAGGCTTAAATAATTTAATAGTGTTCAAAGGTGATAATTTGAACAAAAAGGATATTTCTAAACAAGTAGATGATTATACTCCCACTGCTTTAATAAAAGATATTTCAAAAATGAACAAAGGAAAAGATTTAAATAATGATAATATTATCCCTTATACAGATTTTTGTGTTGGAGCTGCCGTTAATATATCTTCAATTTCAAATCATGAAATCAAATTAACAAAAAAGAAAATAGATGCTGGCGCTCATTATCTTATTTCTCAACCTTCAAATAAACCTGATGATTTTTTAAAATTCCATTCAAAATATATTAAAGAATATGGAAAAGAAATAAATACACCTATATTTCATGGAATACTCATGGTAAATCAATACAGTATTCACTATGACAATATATCTAAATCTTTAACTGAAAACTATACTCCAAAAGATTCTGATGGAACTAAAAAAACTCTGAATATTATAGAATCTTTTTTAAAAAAAGGCATCAATTCTTTTTATTTAATCCCTCCAATATATAAAAACGGTAAACGCGATTATAAATTAGCAAATTTAGTTATTAAAAAAATTAAAAATAATTGACTCAATAAAATTCAATATATATAATTCAATTTTAAATGAAGGGATTAATTTGAGTAGCAAAACAGGCAAACGATATATTTGTAAAATATGTTACGCTGAATTTGTTGTCACCAGAGGCGGAGAAGGTGACTTAGAATGCTGTAATAATCTGTTAGAATTAAAGTAAATATTTACTTGAGGTAACTTAGTGCCAACTAAATTAGGAAAACGATACCAATGCTCTGTATGTGGATCAATTGCACTTTGCACAAAAGCTGGTAATGGAGAACCCAAATGTTGCAACTCACCACTTGAAGTACAAGAACCTAGAAACTTGCCATCTTCTGACTAAAATTATTTATCATTTCAATTTAATTAATGCCGCCGCATGCTGTTCATCAGCATGATATGAACTTCTAACTAAAGGTCCAGAAGCTACATTATCAAATCCTAAATCCAAACCTATCTCAGATAATTCTTCAAATTCAGATGGAGTGTACCATTTTGCTAAAGCAACGTGTTTTTGTGATGGTCTTAAATATTGACCAATAGTTAATAAATTACATCCTACAGATCTAAGGTTTTTCATTGTTTGAATAATCTCACCTAAAGTTTCACCTAGCCCAACCATTAGACCTGATTTAGTAACCATTTGAGGATTTAATTTTTTTGTATGTTCAAGTAATTCTAAAGATACTTTATAATCACCTTTCGCTCTTATTCTATGAAAAATTCTTTCTACAGTTTCTATATTATGATTAAGTGTATCAGGATTGGCATCTATTATTGTCTTTAAAGAATCCCAGTTCCCGCAAAAATCAGGAATTAAAACTTCTACTTTACAATTAGGCAATTTAATACGGATTTTTTTTATGCATTGCGAAAATATAAAAGAGCCTCCATCTGGCAAGTCATCTCTATTAACTGAAGTAATTACAGCATATTTAAGACCTAATTTTTCTACTGTTTCTGCCAATCTGTTGGGCTCATCTAAATCAAGACCAGAAGGCATACCTGTAGTTACCGCACAATATGTACAAGCTCGAGTACAAATATCACCTAATATCATAAATGTGGCTGTTTTTCTTTCCCAACAATCACCTATATTAGGACACATAGCTTCTTCGCACACAGTATGTAATTTTGCATCTTTTATTTTTTTCTTTAAATCAGAATATACAGGACCTCCAGGCATAGGAACTTTCATCCATAGAGGCAGCCTTCTTTGTATAACCATAATACTCCTAAAAATATTAATATTAATATTATCAAAATTAATTAATATATAGAAGTCGCTTTTTTACTCAAAATGCAATTGAATAAAAGGTATAATAGATATATGAACTCAGCAAAGATATTTAAACCTTCTATAAATATAGAAAAAATTAACAAAATAGAATTACTAGGTATTTCTAGCAACGGAGATACTTATGCTAATTACAATAATGAAACTATTAACATATTTGGAGGCATACCAGGTGAAATTGTTTCAGTATATTATCATAAATACAAAAGGAAAAAAGAATATATAATAGCCGGCTTTGTTGAATCCATAATCACGCCATCTCCTCATAGAATAAACGCTCCTTGTAGTTATTTTGGCCAATGTACTGGGTGCCAATGGCAACATATAGAATATTCTCATCAGTTAACTCTAAAAAAACAAATTATATTAAATGAAATTAAAAAATACCCTAGATTACAAAAAATAAAAATATCTGATGTCATGCCTAGCGAATCTCAATTTAATTACCGCAACCATGCTAGATTTACTGTTAGAGATAAAGGATCAATAGGATTCGTAAACAGAATATCTAGGAAATTTGTAAAAATTGAAAATTGCCAATTAATGAATAATTGGATTAATAATACAATTACAAAACTCCAAAATAAAGTTCAAGAGACATCACAGATGAGTATTCGGTATGGTGTAAATTCAAATGATTGGCTTATACAACCTAAATTGAATTCAAGTGAAATAAATTTACCCACAGGTCAAAGTCATTATACTGAAAAATTATTTAATACAACTTTTCGAATCGCATCTCCTTCTTTTTTTCAAGTAAATACAATCCAAGCAGAAAATTTAATTTCTTTAGTAATATCAAAATTAAACCCACATTCAAATTTAATTATAGATGCCTATGCTGGAGTTGGAACATTTGCAATATCCTTATCTAAATTTGCAAAAAAAATCATTGCAATTGAAGAATCAAAATCTGCGTTAAAAGATGCTATTGAAAACATGGATAATCTTGAAAACATAGAATTCATTCAAGGTAAAACAGAAGATATATTAACCAATTTAAATGTTCAAGCCGATGCATTAATATTAGATCCTCCAAGAGCTGGGTGCCATATTGACACTTTAAATGCAATTATTAAAAATCCACCAAAAAAAATAATCTATGTGTCATGTGATCCTAAAACGCTAACAAGAGATCTAGAAATATTAACTCTATCAGGATTTAAGATTGATTCTCTAGACCCTATAGATATGTTTCCTCAAACTCATCATGTAGAATGTGTCACAACGTTATTACAAAATATAGACTTAAATAACAATCATAATTTGGTAGAATAAAATGAATATCTTAGGAATGGGTAGTTTTGAATTATTAATTGTATTATTAGTAGCATTTATATTTTTGGGCCCCACAAAAATGATAGAAACAGCTAGAAACATTGGGAAACTTCTTAAGAATGCTAAAGATATGGCAAAGGATTTTCAAGAAGTAATTCTTGATGAAGAAAATTTAAGTACCTTGGAGAAATCACCTGATTCTCAAACTGTCAATGATTTAAACTCTGTTAAATTCAATTCTAATAATCAAGCAGTAAAAAATATAGGCAAAGACAATACAAAAGATGAAGATAATAAAATTGAATGACAGTCCAACACCATTAAAAGATCATTTAAGAGAGTTAAGAAAAAGAATCACCTGGTCTGTAATAGTAATAATCCTATCAACTACAATAGCTTTTATATTCCATCAACAGATACTTCAAGCATTAATGAAGCCTGCTCAACAGTTTTCAGAAATACCAAATCAAAAACCAGTATATACAGAATTAACTGAATATATTGGAGTAGCAATGAAAGTATCTTTATTATCAGGTTTTTCTATTTCATTACCATTTTTGTTATACCAACTAACTATGTTTTTAGCACCTGGGCTATCATCAAAAGAAAAAAAATATTTATATATTTTACTTCCTATAAGTATATTAGCTTTCCTAACTGGAGCTTTTTTTGGTTACCGTATATTGTTTCCTCCAGCAATAAATTTTTTATTAAATTTTGGCAATAACATTGCAACTCCATATATAAGAATTGGAAATTATACAAGTTTAATGTTATCTTTACTCTTTTGGATGGGATTAGTGTTTGAAACACCTATAGTCCTTTTTCTACTAGCTAAATTAGGTATAGTAACCAGTAGTTTTCTTGCAAAGCAAAGAAGATTTGCAGTAGTTATTGCATTTATATTAGGAGCAATGATTACTCCAACTTTCGACCCTATAAATCAAACTTTAGTAGCTATACCTATAATAATTCTATACGAAATAGGCATATGGACGTCTAAACTTGCAAAAAGAAATGTACAAAATTCAGAAAAAGTAAGCAGTTCAAAAAAATAATATATAGATATGAATTAATCCCCTCACTAATCGGGAATACAACGTTACACCTTATATATTGTACCAGTATTCTCGCACATGGTTTTCAGTTCAAATCCTTGAGGTGTTAAACTAAGATTTATCTTTATCCATTTTATTATTCGAATCATCATCAATTAAATTAGTAGCTTCATCTTTAGTATCTGGAGATTGTACTTTTCTAAATTCCCTTATAGCTTTACCAAGTGCGCCACCTACTTCTGGTAATCTCCCAACACCAAATACAATCATAACCAAAACTAATATAATTAATAATTCAGGAATGCCAATGCCTCTTGTGAAGGGCATGATTACCTCCATAAATATTTAGTATTTTTAATTCATAATAAACTAACTAAATTAATTATAACATTTTTGCTAGTTGCCCGATAATTATATCTAATCTATTAACTAAATAATCTACTTCTTCTTTATTAATACATAAAGGAGGAGCAATAGGAATAATATCTGCAGCCCTTCCTAATAATTGATTCTCTGACATTAAGCCTTCAAGTTTAGATACTAAGCCAATCTCTTTGGGGAATTTTTCTTTAGTATCTTTATTTTTCATCAATTCAACTGCTGCAATCAATCCATTGCCACCTCGAATATCTCCTACAATATCATGGTTATATAAAGACTGTAATTTTTCAAATAAATAATCTCCCATTTTTGCAGAATTATCTACTATATTTTCAGTTTCTATAATTTTAATATTAGCTAAACCTGCAGCTGAAGAAGCAGGATTACCACCAAACGTAATTAAATGCTTAAATGCTAAATCCTCATTTCCAATAAAAGCATCAGCTACTTTTTTACTTGCAACAGCAGCTCCTATAGGTAAATATCCACTAGTTAATCCTTTAGCAATTGTGTATATATCTGGCTTTATATTCCAGTGTTCAGTTGCAAACATTTTACCAGTTCTTCCAAATCCAGTTATAACTTCATCACATATCAATAAAACATTATGTTTGTCACATATTTCTCTTATTGTTGGCCAGTATTCTGGGTGAGGAATATATATACCAGCAGCCGCAGAAATTGGTTCTCCAATAAAAGCAGCCACTGTGGAAGCCCCTTCATGCTCAATAACTTTATCTAATTCATAGGCACATTCAAGATTACAATCTCCATTTCCAGAGCATCCATTAGGTTGAGAAATATGAATATTACCTGGCATGGGTGGACCAAAATTATATGTAGCGCTAGCAACTGCGCCTCCTAAACTCATACAAGCTTGTGTAGACCCATGATAAGAACCTTTTCTGCTTATAATTTTCCATTTACTAGGGTTTCCATAATTTACATGGTAATTTTTCGCCATTTTTAAAGCTGTTTCAACAGCTTCAGATCCACCGCTAACAAAATAAACCCTAGATTCTTTATCTGGAGATAAACTAGCAATTTTTGCAGCAAGTTTAACTGTTACAGGACTCACTGTACTAATAGGTGAAAAAGTAATATCTTTCATTTGCGCGTAAACTGCCTCAACAATTTCATCTCTTCCGTATCCCACATTTTTTAACCATAATCCAGATAGAACATCAAGCCATTTATTACCTTCAACATCTCCTACCCAAACCCCTTTTGCATTATTTACAAATTTAATAGATTTCAAAGGGGAAACTTGTCCAGCTAGTCTACCGTGAGGCCAAAAATGATCTTCTGTCTCAGATTTCAATTCTTCAATTTCTTCTCCAGTTAAGTCCATATCTAAAAAATCACCTTTTAAGAATATTATATTTTTTAATATATATATAAAAAAATATAATATTAAAAACATAAAAACAAGTTCTAAATTAATATATTTGACACTTTAAGTTATGGTAAGTATGCTTTTATAATTCTATAAGGAAATAATTAATAATGACTGTAAAAAAAGAATCTTCCTTGATAAATATAATTAAAAATGGCAACCCTAATAATAAAGCCATATTAGTCCCTAATGAATCTGATTTTACTTATTCAGAACTTATAAAACATATTAATCATGTAATTGAACAATTAATTATAATTGGAATACAAAAAAATGATAGAGTAGCTATCTACTTAACTAACAAACCAGAAACAATTATAACTTTTCTTGCAATATCTGAAATAGCTACAGCAGCACCATTAAACCCAGCTTATACTTCAAATGAAGTCAAATTTTACATTGAAGATACTAACGCTAAATATTTGATTACTTCTGATGAACCTACTTCTCAACAAGCTATTTTAGGGTGTCCAGAAAATGTTACTCATATAATAGTGAAATATGAGAAACATAAATTCAATTTGATCACAAATAAAAATTTAACAAATAAATTAAATGAAAAAGAGATTCATAAAAATAACAAACCTAATGATATAGCCCTTATTCTACATACTAGTGGAACTACGAGCAGGCCCAAGCGAGTACCGCTTTCACACAATAATATAAAGATATCTATACAAAACATAGTAAAAACGTATCAGTTAACTTCTGAAGATATATCATTATGTATAATGCCATTATTTCATATTCATGGATTAGTAGCATCTACACTCGCTACATTATCAACAGGAGGCACTGTAATACTTCCTGAAAAATTTAATGCTTTAACTTTTTGGGAAATAATCAAAACTTATAAAATAACATGGTTCTCAGCAGTACCAGCAATACACCAAACAGCTTTAACCAGAATGAAAAACAATTCTAATATAAAAGAATATATAAAAACTCTAAGGTTTATAAGATCATGTAGCTCACCATTGAGTCCTCAAATCATGTTAGAAATGGAAGACATCCTAAATGTACCTGTGTTAGAAGCATATGGCATGACAGAAGCAGCCCATCAAATGTCTTCCAATCCTCTTTCACCTGGCAAAAGAGTTCCAGGCTCTGTAGGTAAAGGAACTAATGTAGATATAGCAATAATGGATACACAGGGAAATATTCTTTCAAGTCAAGAACAGGGTGAAATTGTTATCAAAGGAGATAATGTCATTGATGGTTACGAAGACAATCCAGAAGCTAATGCTTATTCATTTACAAATGGATGGTTTCGTACAGGTGATGAAGGCATAATTGATGAAGAAGGTTATATAAAAATAGTTGGAAGAATAAAAGAATTAATTAATAAGGGTGGAGAGAAAATCTCACCTATTGAGATAGATGAAACATTACTACTTCATCCATCAGTATCAGAAGCTGTATCATTTGCAATACCTCATAAAACATATGGAGAAGAACCTTCTGCAGTAGTTATAATAAAATCTCAAGTAACAGAGAAAGAACTAATCAAACATTGCAAAAAAAGTTTAGCTCTATTTAAATGTCCTAGATCTATCAAGATTGTGGAATCAATTCCTCGTACAGCAACAGGTAAAATACAGAGACGAATAGTTGCTGAAAAATTTTCAAAACCATCTGAATAATAAAGTGCATTAATATGAAATTTGCAATTGTAGGAGCTGGAGCAATAGGGGGATTATTAGCTCTAAAACTACACCTTATAAATGAAGAAATTCATTTAATTGCACGAGGTAAAACTTTTGATATCATTCATGATAATGGTATTCAAATTATTAGTAAAAATGAAACTTTAACTGGGTCTCCATCTATAACTAATAGTTTCAACAATATTGGAGCAGTAGACTACTTATTTCTTACTGTAAAAGCACATAATATTATTGAAATAGGACCGAAATTAGCCCCCTTAATTAATGAAAACACTTCTATAATATCGACACAAAATGGAATACCCTGGTGGTATTTTCATTACATAAATTCCAAATACGGAAAAATAAATATACAATCATTAAATCCTAATGGAATTATTGATAAATGGATACCAAAATCTCAAATAATCGGAAGTATTATTTATCCATCTGTTATAGTTAGAGAAATAGGAATACTTGAACATATTGAAGGTAATCGAATATCCATTGGTAAAATAGATGGACGAAAAACGAAAAACACATTAGTCTTGTCAGAGATACTTAATAAAGCTGGTTTTAAAACACGAATTCAAAATGATATAAGAAATGAGCTTTGGTTAAAATTATTAGGAAATATATTTTTCAATCCTGTTAGTGCACTAACTCATTCAACATTAGAAGATATTGTAAAATTTCAACATACTAATATTTTAGCTTATAAAGTTATGAAAGAAGCTTATTTAATTGCAGACAAGCTAAAAGTTAAAATACCTATAAGTATTGATCAAAGAATTTCTGGTGCAGGAAAAGTAGGGCAACATAAAACTTCTATGCTCCAAGATTTAGAAACTAAAAAACCAATGGAAATAGATCCTATTTTAGGATCTATAATTGAATTAGCTCAACTAATGAAAATCAAAATCCCTCATATTGAAACTCTTTACGCATGTGTAAAGCTACTAGATAAAAATAATTCAAAAAATAAATTATCTCAATAACTATAATTTTAATGATAAAAGTGGAACTACATTGATACCTGATGACTTCAGTCCAATTAAATGGATTAATGAAAAAGTAGAATTGATTGATCAATCATTATTGCCATTTGAAGAAAAATGGATCCATATCTCTAATTATACTCAAATGATTAATGCGATAAAAACTATGCGAATCAGAGGTGCTCCAGCTATAGGTATAGCAGGAGCATATGGCCTAGCATTAGGAGCAATAGAGCTCTATAAAAATAACAAACCAAAATCAACAGAAAGTTTTTATAAACAATTAAATTTAATATCAATTAAATTAGTTAAATCTAGGCCTACGGGTTCAAATTTAAAATGGGCAATCGATAGAATGCTTAAGGTTG